>Ga0209598_10002743_pt1 | contig 13587 bp, 11 predicted proteins | sample M_140807_EF_Meta_FD_187317 | JGI IMG/M metagenome (GOLD analysis project Ga0209598, IMG submission 187317) | Freshwater microbial communities from Lake Montjoie, Canada to study carbon cycling - M_140807_EF_MetaG (SPAdes) (version 2) | ecosystem: Environmental > Aquatic > Freshwater > Lake... | reverse complement strand
TCGTTTCAGCAGCGGGTGAGCACGCGCTGATTGCGGTGATTGCCACCGCTTCGCTGGTGTATCTGGCATTGCTTGCGTATTCGTCACGTTATCCGGATCTGCCGGTCGATGATCCATCGGCGCCTGTTCTGGTGCTGCCCCAGACCTGGCCGACCGTGAGAGCCGGGCTGCACCTGCTGCTGCCGGTGGTGGTGCTCCTGTGGTGCCTGACGGTTCAAGAGCTCTCGCCTGCGACCTCGGCGTTCTGGGCCACAGTCACCGCGATGCTGATGGTGTTGTTTCAGCCTGCCTTGCTCGCGATGTTCAGGCGCACCGGCCCTGTCGGGGCTGCGCTGATGAAAGGCTTGCAGGATCTCGGCAAGGGCCTGGTGGTCGGTGCGCGCAGCATGGTCGGCATCGCAGTGGCCTGTGCGAGCGCCGGGCTGATCGTGGGTGCGGTCACCCTCACTGGCATGGGCCTGATGATGACCGACTTCGTTGAACTCGTCTCGGCTGGCAATGTGCTGCTCATGCTGGTGCTGACGGCGGTGGTCTGCCTGCTGATCGGTGCGGGGGTGCCGACCACAGCCAACTACATTCTGGTGGCCACCCTGATGGCGCCGGTGATCGTCGAGCTCGGTGCGCGAAGTGGCCTGGTGATTCCGCTGATTGCGGTGCATCTGTTCGTTTTCTACTTCGGCATCATGGCCGATGTCACGCCACCCGTCGGGCTGGCCTCCTATGCGGCTGCAGCGATCTCGGGCGATGACCCGAATGCAACCGGCCTGCAGGCGACCTGGTACAGCTTTCGCACGGCGCTGCTGCCCTTTGCATTCATCTTCAATCCGCAATTGCTGCTCATCGGGATCGGTTCCTGGTGGCAACTCGGTATCGTGTGCGCATCCGCCACACTGGCCTCGCTGGCATTCGCGGCGGCCACGATGGGCTGGATGCGCATCCGGTGCACCTGGCTCGAGATTGGCTTGCTGCTGGCCGGGGCAGGCATGCTGCTGCGGCCGGATTGGGTGCTCGATCGCGGCTGGGCACGCTATGAGACACGCCCTGCGTCGCAGGTGATGCAGGTCGCAGACCGATTGAACACCGACGAGTGGCTGATCTTGCGCGTGCGTGGCAGCACCATTGAAGGCGAGGACATCACCAAGACGGTTGCACTGCCGATGGGTGAGGGCGCCAATGGCCGGGAGCGCGTGCGTGCAGCCGGTGTGACGCTTGCGCAACTGGGCGAGCAGATCACGATATCGAACGTGAAATTCGGCAGCCGTGCCCGCAAGCTGGGTCTGGATGCAGGGTACGAGGTGATCGAACTCGACCTGCCCAACCCTGCCCGGCCTGACACTGCGTGGGGTCTGTTGCCAGGCCTGGCCCTGCTCGCCTTCGTCTGGTGGCTTCAGGGACGCCGCCTTCCAAAGAGATCGCTTAAACCGCAGAGGACGACATGAGCCAACACAAGACGCTTGAATTCTGGTTTGACGTGGGTAGCCCCTATACCTATCTCGCCTGGAAGGCGCTGCCGGCCTTGCTTGAGCGCACCGGCGCCAAGCTCGATCTCAGGCCGATGCTGCTGGGTGGCATCTTCAAGGCAACTGGTAATCGAAGCCCGGCAGAGGTCGCTGCCAAGGGAGCATGGACCGGCAGGGATCTGAAGCGCTGGGCATCGCGGCTGGCATCACCGTTTGAGCGCAATCCGAATTTTCCGGTCAACACCCTGGTGATGATGCGGGGTGCTGCTGGACTGCGCGAGCGGGACCCTCAGGCTTTGCCGCGTTACCTCGATGCCGTGTTTGACGGCATGTGGGTCAAGCAATTGAACATGGGTGATCCGCAGGTGCTGGCCGGTGTGCTGAGCGACGCAGGTTTTGATCCCAAGGCGTTTGTTGCGATGGTCGAAGATCCGTTCGTCAAGGAATCCCTCAAGCACGACACCGAGGCTGCGGTGGCGCGCGGTGTGTTCGGCTCACCGACCTTCTTTGTCGATGGCGAGCTCTATTTCGGGCAGGATCGTCTGGATTTCGTGGAGCAGGCGCTGCGCACGGCCTGACCGGTCGTGCAGTCACCTTGCGCAGGCATTGATCACCCTGCGCACTTTGCCACTGCGCGCATCGCGAACCGGCGAGCATAGGCCATCCACAATGAGAACCTGATCCAGGCCGCAGCGATTCAGGTATTCGCCCAGCACGCGATGACAAGCCCCTCGGAGTGTATCGAGTGCCGCGCGTGATTGAGAGAGATCGAGTCGCAGTTCGAGCGTGTCAGTGTCCCGGGCAATCAGCTGGAAATTGATGGCATTCGCCTCGTCCTCCAGCACCGTGACCAGTGCCAATGGCAAGAGCTGAACCATCCCGCGTTTGCCCTGAAATGCGATCACCTCATCGCGGCGACCTTCGATCGTGACAGCCGGAAAGCTGGATCCGCACCGACAGGCCTGCCCAAGGAAGGTGAGGCTGTCGCCGAGGTCGTAACGAATCAGGGGTTGCACCTGATTGGCCAGATTGGTCAGCAAGACGGTGTGCGATCGCTGCCCGGGTTCAACCGGTCTGTAGTGTTTATCGACTGGCTCAAGCACGACCCAGTCGTCATTGATATGGACCACACCCTCGTCGCAACTCCAGCCGATCGACAGAAATTCCGATGCGCCATAGGCTTCGCGCACCTGGCAGTTGAAGGCGCTCTTGAGCGTTTCATGCAGGGTCGAGGCCGATTGCTCGCCGCCCAGCCAGAACGCCCGTGGTGCGATGTTCAGCCGGCCGTTGATCTGCTCCTGCGCAAGAAGCCCGGCTGCGCTCGGGTAGCTTGCGATCACCTCGGGTTGGAATCGGTTGAGGCTTTCGACGATCGTTTCGATTGGCTGAAGGATCGAGATGATCTGAATGTGCGGCGGCCATGTCGGCGTCAGGCGCATCAGCCGGGTGAGGCTGGCGACGCCTGCGAAATGTCCATTGCTTGCAGCCAGCAGCGCCAGGCGCGGTCCGAAGCCCGGATGTAGCGGATTGACTGGTGGCAAGGTCCATGGCCAGCCCTTGCGGTTTTGCACCGGTGGGCCGGCGCACAAGCGCAGGCAGTCCAGCGCGTCGTAGATCGACAGCGCCCAGGTGTCGTGTATGAAGATGCCGGGGCTGCCGGTGCTCCCGGAACTGGTCCAGACCGCATGGCGGCCCAGGTAGGCGTCACCAATGCGGTCTGGGTCGGCAATGAAAGCACGCACGGATTCGAGCCGGATCGCCGGGTCGGTGACTGACTCGTCGAATCGAGCCATCAATTCAGCCCGCGTCAGTGGCTCGATGGCTTCCAGCGGCAGTCCCGCCTCTGTCTGGCAGCTGCCGCGGCCATCAGCCATCGGGGTAGAGACACGCGCTTGTGCGGCGGCCAGGCGCTGCCGATTCAGCCCGGAGCGCTGTGCAGCGCGCAACACACTGTCCAGCCGCCTGCGCGCGAGGCCTGCTCGAGTTGGTGCATCGAGGACGTTTGCCGCCATCACCTGGCCGATCGACAGAACGCAATGCCACGGGTTGAAAGGCACCATCCGGGCAGCATGGCCTGCTCAGCCCACCGCTGGATTGATCCCTATCAAGGGATCCTGGGTCGACCGCTCAGTCGTTGAATTTCAGTCCGAGGCGGTTGGCCGCAAGCACAGCCTGGGTGCGATTGCGAACCCCCAATGCGCGCAAGACTGCGCTGACATGAACTTTTACGGTGCCTTCGGCCAGTTGCAACTGGCGCCCGATGAGCTTGTTGGGCATGCCCTGCAAGATGAGCTTGAGCACATCGGCCTGACGCTCGGTGAGGCCCAACTGGCGCACATCCCGTGAGGTGCCAAGACGCTGGTCCTGACGCTGCCACCACTTCTGAGTGAGGTCGGAATCGATCTCGGGTGGCAGATAAATGCCGCCTTTGAGAATGGTGTGCACGGCACGGGCCAAGGAATCGGCATCCAGTGACTTGGGCAGGAATCCCATCGCCCCGGCCTGCAGACATCGATCGACCATCTCACGGTCGTGGGTGCCTGAGGTCACCAGGATTGGAAGCTTCGGGAACTCGCTTCGCAGGGTCTCGAGCCCGTCTGTGTGGGCGGCATCCGGCAGGCTGAGGTCCAGCATGATCAGATCAATCCGCGGGTTGGCGGTGAGCTTGCGCAGGGCCTCTGCCAGTGATGCAGCCTGCTCGGTTCGTTCGGCCAGTCCGAAGGCTTCGAGTTGCGTGGCGAATGCGCCCCGCATCATGGGGTGGTCGTCAATGATCAGAAATCGGTGCGGGTTCATGGCAGTCGGCTCCTCAATGCCCCTATGGTTACGAATGGGTCGCAGGGCGTCAACGCGGGTCTCGGTCGCCCGCCTTAGTACTAAAGTCCTACACGTCGCCGACAGCCGATGCGATCCGCGCATGTCACCCGGGGTGCGCGGATTGCTGTCTCGGACTACCGGATGGTCAGGGAATGACATAAGCTCGCGCTGACGAGCGGGCCGAATACAGGCTTGCCTGAATACCTCAGGAGACGGACATGCAGCAGGCCTCACGCCGCAAGGCGCTCGGTGCAATCGGCGCTGTCATCGGCGCACCCATGGTGATTGGCAGTCAGGCCCGGGCTCAGGCGGCCTGGCCGGTCAGACCGGTGAAATACATCAACCCCTTTCCGGCAGGCGGCGCGACCGACACGCTCTCAAGGCTTTTTTGCGCCCGGATGAGTGAGGTCAGCGGGCAGCAATGGGTGGTCGAGAATGTCGGCGGTGGCGGGGGCGACATCGGCGTGGCGTCGGTCGCTCGAGCCCAGCCCGATGGCTATACGCTGGGCCTGGGAGGCATCGCTTCGCATGCAATTTCACCGACGCTCAAGGCAGGTCGGCTGCCCTTCGACTCCAACCGCGACTTCACCTTCGTCACCAACATCTGGTCGCTGCCGAATTTCCTGGTCGGTAATCTGAGTCTGCCGGCCACCACCGTCCCTGAGCTGATTGAGCTTCTGAAGCGAAACCCCGGCAAATATGCCTACGGTTCAGCCGGTCTGGGCACCACCCTGCATCTGTCCGGAGAGCTCTTCAAGCTTCTGGCAGGCGTTGACCTGCTGCATGTCCCCTATCGGGGAGCGGCCCCGGCCATGGTCGATGTGATGGGCGGCCAGGTCCATCTGATTTTCGACAACATCCCGGGTGCACTGGTGCAATACAAACCCGGAAAGGTCAAGGGTTATGGCGTGACCAGTGCGGCGCGCAGTCCGGCTGTGCCTGAGATGCCTTCGCTCGCTGATTTTTTGCCGGGATTCGACCTCAGCTCCTGGACGTCTCTGTGCGGACCCGCCAATCTGCCGCCCGCCGTGATCGAGCGGCTGTCGATGTTTTCAAAAGAAGCGCTCGAGAGTCCGGAGCTGAAAAAGGCTTTCCTTGAACGGGGCGCAACAGCGACCTGGCTGAGCTCCAAGGAGGCCACGGCATTCAGAGCCAGCGAAGAAAAGCGCCTGGGCGACATCATTCGGCGCGCCAAGATCACCCTCGATTAAGTCCATTCCACACCGCACGATGCAGGAGCCATCAGGCATGAACACACCAAATCAGACCCAATCGATTGAAGCCGCCGACTCTTCGGCCTCCTCAGACCACGCGCCGCTCCAATCACAGCGACCCGTCGGACGGCGAGCCGCCCTCGGCACGATCGGCGCCATCATGGGTGCGCCGCTCATCATCGGCAGCGAGGCCCGGGCACAGGCCGCCTGGCCGACGCGCCCGGTGAAATACATCAATCAGTTTCCCGCAGGCGGTGCGACCGACATCCTGTCGCGCATCTTCTGCGCAAAGATGAGCGAGATCACCGGTCAGCAGTTCGTTGTGGAAAATATCGGTGGTGGGGGCGGTGATATCGGCGTGACGGCGATTGCCCGAGCCCAGGCCGATGGCTACACAGTCGGCATGGGCAGCGTGTCTTCCCATGGCATCTCGCCAACGCTGAAAGCAGGGAAGTTGCCCTTCGATGCCGGCAAGGACTTCACCTTCGTCACCAACCTGTGGTCGCTGCCCAATTTTCTGGTGGGCAACATGGGTCTTCAGGCCAGCACCGTGCCGGAGCTGATTGCCCTGCTCAAGCGCAATCCGGGCAAGTATTCCTATGCCTCCTCCGGCCTGGGCACCACGCTGCATATTTCAGGCGAGCTGTTCAAGCTGCTGGCCGAAGTCGACATGCTCCATGTGCCCTACCGAGGCGGTGCGCCGGCCATGACCGATGTGCTGGGTGGCCAGGTCCAGATGATCTTCGACAACATCCCAGGCGCGCTGGCCCAGTACAAGCCTGGCAAGGTGAAGGGCTTTGGTGTGACCACTGCGGCGCGCAGTCAGGTGGTGCCGGAGATCCCCTCGATCTCCGAATTCCTGCCGGGCTATGACCTGAACTCCTGGGCGTCACTGTGCGGGCCAGCCAATCTGCCGCCAGCGGTGGTGGAGCGCATGTCGATGTTTTCAAAGCAGGCGCTTGAAAGCGCCGAGCTCAAGAAGGCCTATCTGGAGCGCGGCGCAACCGCTATCTGGAGCAACCCGCAACAAGCCACGGCATTCCGGGCCAGCGAAGAGAAGCGCTTGGGCGACATCATCCGCAAGGCGAAGATCACCCTGGACTGAACGCAGGCCAGGCTGGTGCGGTGAGAGCCTGGTCGTGCTACTTCGCGGCCTGCTCCACCGCCGTCAGCAGCGGTGCTGCTTCTGGATTATTCACACTGCGCTTGACCAGAATATCGATTGGCGTGGCCGGCTGTCCGTAATAGGCGGTGTTCAGCGATTGGCGCACATCGAGCACCGAGCCGTCGACTGCCACGCCCGCATAGGCGCCCTTGACCTTCGAATACACGATGAAGTCGGTGGTCGCCGTTGCTCCGGTGCCGGCGCCTTTCGAGCCGAGTGCAACGGAAGCGTCGCCACCGAGTTTGAGCTTGTTCGTGTGCAGCGAGTCCAGTGCTTTTTGTGAATTGATCACCATCACCATTTCGGCCGATGAGGCACCCGCCTGCAGGCCGAGGCTGGCTGAGCCCATCGTGTAGAAGGCCGGCCCGACCCAGGACTTGCTCGCAGGATCTCGGGTCAGCAGCACGCCAGACCCCCCGGAGCCGCCCAGCACGAACCCGACCTTGACCACATTCGGGAAGATCAGCACGCCCCGAGCTTGCGAGAGCGCCATGCGAAACCCGGAGAAATCCTTGTCCTGCACGAGTGCTTCGAGCGCAGTGCGTGATCGGGTCACGAGCTCCTGAGCATCGCTGCGATCAGATGCGAGCGCAGGCGTACTGGCGCAAAACGCTGCTGTGGCGATGCCGGCCCATGCGATGGATGCTCTGAATCGGGTTGTCTGCATGATGGTGTCCTCAGGGGGGTTACATCCACGGTACGGTTGATCGGGAGTGGCGCGTTGCGTCGACTCAATCGTGCGTGTCGGATCCGGCTTCGATGGATATCCGCTGGATGAGCTGCCCAATTCTCTGGATCGCCCCGGGCATCAGTCGTCTAAGGTCTGAATCACAGGTTGATGCGGGCGAACGCCGGTATGCAACATGCCTGATTCACCTTGCCCGCTGGAGCCTCCCCATGTTTGACCATTGGACTTTGAAGAAGCGTTTGACGCTGACCTTCGCCACCATTCTGTTGCTTGCTGGTGCGCTGATTGCCGTGGCCCTGGTCAATAACGCCAGGCTCCGAGACACCGTGAACTGGAACACGCACACCCACAAGGTGCTGGCGCAGTCCGACAGCATGCTGTTGAACATGGTCAACATCGAAACCGGGCTGCGGGGCTTTGTCGCAGGCGGAGACGAGAAATTTCTGGAGCCCTTCAATCAAGGCCAGCGGGATTTTGCGCTCGCTTACGACAGGGCCCGCTCGCTGACCTCGGACAATCCTGCGCAGCAAGCCCGTCTGGACAAGCTGATGGCCCACCACAAGCAGTTCATTGAGGTTGCCAACGCGCTGGCTGCCCTGCGTCGTGATGTCACTTCTGGCAAGGGCTCACTGGACTCACTGCTGAGCGAGTTCAGCGCCGGCAAGGACAAGGTCGCCATGGATGCCTTTAGGGCTGCGATCGCCGATTTCTCGAAGGAGGAGTCTGCTTTGCTGGTCGTGCGCTCGGCGGCACTGGATTCGACGATGTCGACCACCACAACCCTGTTGCTGCTGGGCGGTCTCACGCTGTGCGCACTGACGGGGTTTCTCGGCTTCGTGTTGACGAGAAGTCTCTTTCGCCAGCTTGGAGCTGAGCCGGGTGAGGCGGCCGCAACAGTCAATGCAGTCGCTCAAGGCGATCTGACCGTGAGGATCACGACGCGTCCTGGCGATTCGAGCAGCCTGATGGCTGCACTGGCCGCCATGCGAGACAGTCTGGTGCGCGTCGTCACTGAAGTGCGAGGCAATTCCGAGAGTGTGGCCACAGCCAGCGCACAGATCGCACAGGGCAACCAGGACTTGTCTGGCCGCACCGAGCGGCAAGCCAGCGCCCTTCAAGAGACTGCTGCGACCATGGAGCAACTCGGTACGACCGTGCGCAGCAACGCCGAAAGCGCCCGGCAGGCCAATCAGCTGGCGCAGGGTGCCTCGGCCGTGGCCGGGCAGGGCGGGCAGGTCGTCGGCAAAGTGATCACCACGATGCGTGACATCAATGAAAGCAGCCGCAAGATCGGCGACATCATCAGCGTGATCGACGGAATCGCCTTTCAGACCAATATTCTCGCGTTGAACGCGGCCGTGGAAGCAGCCCGCGCCGGTGATCAAGGCCGGGGCTTTGCGGTTGTGGCCTCTGAAGTGCGCAGCCTGGCGCAGCGCAGTGCGGAAGCAGCCAAGGAGATCAAGGCGCTGATTGTGGGCAGTGTCGAGCAGGTGGATCGCGGCACCGCCCTGGTTGATGACGCTGGAAAAACCATGGATGAGATCGTCGGCTCGATTCGCCGCGTGACCGACATCGTGGCGGAAATCAGCTCTGCAAGCGTCGAACAGAGCTCGGGCGTTCAACAAGTGGGCGAAGCGGTCAGTCAGATGGACCAGGCGACGCAACAGAACGCCGCCTTGGTCGAGGAGAGTGCAGCGGCCGCAGAAAGCTTGAAGGCGCAGGCCCGCCAGATGGTGCAGGCGGTGGCGGTGTTCAAGCTGGCTTAGGCGGCTGGGCGCGGTGGCGCGGGGTCAGGCTCGATGCGCACAGCCCGAGTTTGACTCGCTGCGTCTGCAGGAGTTTCGCAGCCCCGATAGACTCTCGTGATCCGGACACAAGCCGCGTCGTGGGCACGACGGGATTGCCGGGCGCTTTAGGGTCAGTGAGTGTCTGAAAGCAAGAGCGAGCTGGAGCGACGATTCTCGGTTGCGCCGATGATGGACTGGACGGATCGGCACTGCCGCTATTTCCATCGCCTGATGTCTCGTCACGCATTGCTGTACACCGAGATGGTGACCACAGGTGCCGTGTTGCATGGCGATCTGGAGCGCCTGCTCGGTTTCAGTGAGACCGAGCATCCAGTGGCCTTGCAGTTGGGCGGCAGTGAGCCGCACGATCTGGCGCGGGCTGCGCAGATCGGTGAGCGCTTCGGTTACGACGAGATCAATCTGAATTGCGGTTGCCCCAGCGAGCGGGTTCAGCGCGGCGCCTTTGGCGCCTGCCTCATGAACGAACCGGCACTGGTCGCCGATTGCCTGCGCGCCATGCAGGATGTTGTGTCAGTTCCAGTGACGGTCAAGCACCGCATCGGGCTGGGGCGAGCCGAGGATTACGCCTTCGTGCGGGATTTCGTCGGCACACTCGAAACCGCGGGCTGCAGGGTCTTCATCGTCCACGCCCGAAATGCCTGGCTCGAGGGCTTGAGCCCCAAGGACAATCGCGAGATTCCACCGCTGCGCTATGAGGTGGTGCGCCGGCTCAAGGCGGATTTCCCGGCCTCTAATTTCGTGCTCAACGGGGGCTTGCAGTCACTCGATGCGGCGATCGAGCATGGCGATGGCCTGGATGGCGTGATGCTGGGGCGCCTGGCGTATCACGAGCCCTGGGTGTTGTCACAGGTCGATGAACGCGTGTTCGGCGAGCCTCCCCTCAGCACACGCCGCGGCGACATCGTGGAGCAGATGATCGACTACGCTGCGATCCAGTGTCGCCTGGGTGTGCCGCTGCGCTCGATCGTGCGTCACATGCTGGGGCTGTATCACGGGCAAGCCGGCGCTCGGCAGTGGCGGCGGACCTTGAGCGACTCAAGCCTGTTGGCGGGTGCCGACGAAGGGCTTCTCGCACAGGCCCTCATGGCGGTGGAGAGCGCCGCTCAGCCGCTAGCGGTTCCGTTTGAAGGTGGGGCGGATCGGGCTTGATTCGATGATTCGGACTCAGCCTGCATGGCCCGAACACACAGGATGATCAACCCGAAGGCGCCTGAGGCCAGAACGAACTCGATCCACCCCAGCGCGCGGCTCGTCGCCGTGGGATCGCTCATGCCCCGAACCACGCCTTCGCAGACGTACAGCAGGATCAGCATCGACCACCACTGGTAGGCCTTGACCTGGCCACGGCGAATCGCCGGAAGTGCCGCCAGCAGCGGCACCGCCTTGAGTGCCAGCAGTGAGCCGCCCGGTCGGGCCGGAGCCAGCCACAGTTCCCAGGCCAGTAACAGCGCAGCCAGTGCGGCAATACTGGCCAAGGTGAAATTGCGCAGTCGGGCGGCTGAAGTCGGCATGTCCATAGGGGGCCGAAGGTATCATGGGCGGATGCACGAATTCGCCGCGAACCTGCGTCAACTGGTGGTCGCGATGGCCCGTCAGGCCGGTGAATTGCGCTTGTCGCAGACGGCCAGCAGCCTGACCGTTCTGAGCCTGATGGCGATTGTGCCGATCGCAGCAGTCGGGTTGCTGCTGCTGACCGCGCTGCCTGCATTTCAGTCGGTGCATTCGAATCTGCAGCGCTTCATCGAGAACAATCTGTTCTTGCCATCGATAAGCGCCACCGTGATCGGTGTGGTCAATCAGTTCGTCGCTTCGGCCGAGCGGCTCTCACTGATCGGCACGATCTTTTTCTTTGCCACCGCCTTGAGCGCGATGCTCACCATCGATGCCACGCTCAACGGGATCTGGCGAACCTCCCGACCGCGTCCCTTGTGGCAGCGGCTCGCGCTGTACTGGTCGATGCTGACATTGGGCCCGGTCCTGGTCGGCGCAGTGATCACCTTGCAATTGCGGCTTAGAACCGAGTTGGGCAGTGCCATTGGCGTGCGCGAGGTGATGGCTGTCGTGACCTCGGTCGGCCCGGCTGTGATCGGCATTCTGGCCCTGGCGTTGTTGTATCGGCTGGCGCCCAATGATCGAGTCCGGGGCTGGCATGCGCTGGCGGGCGCGTCGCTGGCCACTGGCCTGCTGGCGGCGCTGAACATCGGGTTGGGCACCTGGATTCGACTGTTTCCGACCCACACCCTGGTCTATGGCGCGTTTGCAACCTTGCCGATTTTCCTGACCTGGCTCTTTGCCGCCTGGATGAGCGTCCTGGTCGGTGCTTTGCTGGCCGCCAATCTCAGATTCTGGGGTGTCAGCCTGGGGCAGCCTCATCGCGTCACGCCTGCAAGCGAGTTCGACCGACAGGTGAACATCCTTCGCGACATTCTCAATGCTCGGCCGCAGCAAGCCGAAAGTGCCAGGTTTCGCGCGGCATTTGATGGCAATGCCCAGGCAGCCGATCGGGTCGCAACAATCCTGGCGGCACAGGGCTACATCGTCAGGGTCTGGCCGGTCACCGCGGGCAACGGCGTTGCCGGGGTGTGGGATGAAGTCTGGCTTGCGGCGCCCGGACTGGAGGCGATGACCTTGCGTCCGCTCTTTGATCGGATCTGGGCCGCCTCGGATGCCGGCAGTGCGTCTGACTCAGCGCTGAATCCCTTGCACGGTCGTTTGACCCGCCCGATCGGCGAGGTGCTTGCCTTGGCGGGAGGTGACTCGGCCTAACCAGGCAAAGAGCGCATCCCGAAGCGCTTCAGGCGCCTCGGTCATCAGCGCATGGCCACAGCCTGCGATATCGATGACCGTGGAATCAGCTGTCGCATCAATCAACGATCGGGCCGCTCGCGGCGGGGTCATCAGGTCGCGTGAACCCAGTACGAAGAGCGCTGGGCAGCGCAGAGATTGGGCGCGTTCAATGCCGTGTGGATAGACATTGCAGGCGGCCAGGTCATTGAGCAGCACGCCCTTTTTCTGGCGCTGCATGAGACGCAGGTTCTGTACGAACACGGAAAATCCAGGGCCTGGGGTGCCCGGCTTATGGACTGATCGCGCATGTGACCAGCGGTTGATCATGTCGAATGCCGCTTGTTCGTCATCGCGTGCGGCGTCCAGCAGCACATCCGAGACCTTCAATGGAAAGGCAGTGCCGACCAGTCCGATTCCGATGACGCCATCCGGGTCAAGGTGAGCGCATTCGAGCGCCACCAGCGAGCCCATGCTGTGACCGATGACCACGGCCTTCACGGCGCCACAGGCAGCGATTGCCTGCACAGTCCAGTGCGCCATGGCGGCGATGTCGGTCAAGAGCGGGCCGCTGCTGCGGCCGTGTCCCGGCAGGTCGAGAGCCAGAACCGAGTAGCCGTGATGTGCAAGCCAGCGCGACTGCAGCGCCCAGACGCTGTGATCATGCTGCGCCCCATGCACGAAGGCGACCACCGGGCGCGACGGATCAAAGTCACGGCCTCCGGTGTAGGCATAGGCTGTATGGCCATCGAGTTCGAATCGCATGGAAGGTCAGAGCCTCGTTTGGTTCGGTGGTCAGGCACCCTTGGCGGCAGCACGCAGGCCACGCTTGAGGTCGTCGATCAGATCGTCGACATCCTCCAGTCCAATCGACAGCCGAAGGGTTGCCTCGCCGATGCCGGCGGCTGCCAGTGCAGCCGAATCCATCCTGAAATGGGTGGTTGATGCGGGGTGGATCACAAGCGATTTGGCATCACCGACATTGGCCAGATGGGAGAACAACTCAAGGCTTTCGACGAAACGCCGGCCGGCCGATCGATCGCCTTTCAGATCGAAACTGAAGACGGCGCCGCAGCCGCGCGGCAGCAGCCGTTTGGCCAGCTCATGGTCAGGGTGGGTCTTGAGCTCGGGCCAGGCGATGCGCGCCACTGCATCGTGGGCAGCCAGGAAGTCAACCACCTTGCGGGCGTTCTCGACATGACGCGTCATGCGAAGCGGCAGGGTCTCGATGCCCTGAAGAATCTGGAAGGCGTTCATCGGCGACAGGCAGGCGCCGAAGTCGCGCAGCCCTTCGCGGCGGGCTCGTAACAGGAAGGGCGCGACCGTGGATTCCTCAGCGAAGCTCATCCCGTGAAAGCCGTCATAGGGTTCGGTCAGTTCAGGGAATTTGCCGGATGCGATCCAGTCGAATTGACCGGAATCAACCAGCAGTCCCCCGATCACCGTGCCATGCCCGCACAGAAACTTGGTTGCCGAGTGAAAGACCAGGTCTGCGCCGTGCTCGAAGGGGCGGATCAGATAAGGCGTGGTGAAGGTTGAATCGACCAGCAGCGGCACGCCGTGCGAATGCGCAATGTCCGCGATTGCCGGTATGTCCAGCACATCGAGCCCCGGATTGCCGAGCGTTTCACCGAACAGCAGGCGGGTGTTC
>Ga0209598_10002741_pt1 | contig 13588 bp, 10 predicted proteins | sample M_140807_EF_Meta_FD_187317 | JGI IMG/M metagenome (GOLD analysis project Ga0209598, IMG submission 187317) | Freshwater microbial communities from Lake Montjoie, Canada to study carbon cycling - M_140807_EF_MetaG (SPAdes) (version 2) | ecosystem: Environmental > Aquatic > Freshwater > Lake... | reverse complement strand
CTGATCACCGTGGCGTCAGCCTTGCGCCTGATGTTCCTGTTCCGGGTGCCAGTCTTCGTCATCGGCGACAGCGGCGTCTACATCAAGACCGCGATGACGTTCACCTCATGGGGTAGTTTCGCGCCACTCGATGGCTTCTACCCACCGGCGTATCCGGTCTTCGTGGCAGTGATCCAGATGGTTCTGGGCCCGGATTTCCTGGGTGTCGCCGCTGTGCAACACGCCCTTGGAATAGTGACCGTTCTGGCAACCTACGGCGTGGCACGGATGGCGCTTCCTCCAACTTGGGCAATGGTTCCGGCGTTCGCAATCGCCGTGAACGGATATCTATTGATCCTAGAACACGGCATCTACACCGAGGCACTGTTCATTCCCTTGGTGACCGTTGGTGCGTGGATGACCCTCCACCTGGTACGGACAGGAGGCTTGGGCACGTCGATTGCCACCGGCGTGGTAATTGCATTTGCATCGCTGACACGCCTGGTACTGCAACCGTTCCTTGGCGTGGTGATGCTGCTGGCCATCGCGTCGGGTGGATGGCCGGTACGCCGGGTGGCAGTGTTCCGGGCGATTGCAGTTGGGGCATCTTTCGTGGTGGTGGTCACGCCGTGGGCAATCCACAACCAGGTCGTCCACGGCTACCTCGGCCTGAGCAATGGCATTGGCGTCAGCGCACTGTTGCCCCGCCTGTGGGAAGAGGAAGCGACGTACACGTGGGAGAACCAGTCCCACCCGGACCCGGACGTGCGGGCCGTGCTGCGCGGGATGCAGGAACAGCGCGACCGTGGTGCCTCGTACTGGCAGGCGTGGATGCGGGCGCGGCGCGACTTCCCCGACCGCAACACCTCGACACTCGTGGCAGCGGCGGCAACCGACGTGATCTGGCGCCATGCGGGCCTGTTCACCGAACGCACGTGGTTCCGCATGCAAAGGATGTGGCGCGGTGGTTTTGGCGCCGAACAGGTGAACGACCTCTTCGGTGAACAGGTGAAGCTTGGCATCCGGTCACCGATCTTCCTGGTGCGCGATGACGGTGATAGCGCGGAGGCAATCGAACAGGCCGGGGCCGAGGCATCGGGACTTTCGCGGATCTTCCGGCCCGACGACGTTCCACCCGGACTGACCCTCGTGCTGACGGTCGTGGCCACGGTTGCGTCCTTGGCGGTGAGACGGCTGCGTCCGGCTTTGGTACCGATAGGCCTCGGTCTGGGCCTCCTGTTCCTCGCCGTGCTGCTGAACTCCGACCGCGCCCGCTACCGGCATCCCGCTGAACCATTCCTGGTTGTGACCTACACCGTCGGCGCATACGCGCTCTGGCAAGCCGCCCGATGGATTATGTCGAAACGCACCCGCCAGCATCAGGGTGAAGCTATTCCGTCCGCCCCAGCTGATTGACATGAACCACGCATGCGCGTAGCGTGACCGCATGGACACAGTCACGGCATCGACATCCGGCGCAACACACCCAACGGCCTCGCCGGGGACACCCGGTCTCTATGCACGATTAGGCGTGCGCCGGGTCATCAACGCTGCGGGAACCCTGACGCGACTCGGTGGATCGCGCATGGCGCCGGAAGTGCTGGCCGCCATGGCCGAGGCATCGCGGGCTTACGTCCGCATGGAAGACCTGCAAGTTGCCGCCGGTGCCGTCATCGCCCGGGTCACCGGCGCCGAGGCCGGTTACGTCACGAGTGGTGCGGCAGCGGGACTGCTGCTTGGCACGGCGGCGTGCGTCGCCGGGGACGATGCGACCCTCATGGAGACGATGCCCGACCTGTCTGCGGTGACACGCAACGAGGTGATCGTCCAACGCGCGCACCGCAACAGTTACGACCATGCCGTCCGCGGAACGGGTGTCCGCCTCATCGAGATCGGCGGGGTCGGCCACCCGACGCCGGTCCCAACACGCCCATTCGACCTCGACCGCGCCATCGGCCCACGCACCGCCGCCGTCCTGTGGGTAGAGATGGGCGATCCCGAGACACTTGGCGTGCTTTCGCTGCCCGAGACAACGGCCATCGCGGCGCGCCACGGCGTTCCCGTGATCGTGGACGCAGCGGCCTCACTGCCGCCGGTGTCAAACCTGCGCCGCTTCATCGAAGAGGGGGCGTCGCTGGTCTGCTTTTCCGGCGGGAAGGCAATCGGGGGACCGCAGGCATCCGGCATTCTGGCCGGGCGGGCCGACCTGATCCGATCCGTCGCACTGCAACACCAGGACATGGACGTGCATCCCGAGACGTGGACGTGGCGACACCTGATCGCCGACGGCACTGTGGACGGACCCCCGCTGCAGGGCATCGGGCGCGCGTGCAAGGTCGGACGCGAGGAGATTGCCGGGTTGCTGGTCGCCCTCGAACGCTTCGTCGCCCGCGATCACGAAACCGAATTCCGGTCGCGACAGGCGATGGCATCGAAGATCGCGGAGGGCCTGACGCACATCCTGGCGTCAACCGGCGCGGTGTCGATACATCTGGACGATGGTGTGCGGAACCACCGGCCATCGGTCACGGTGGCAATTGACGGCCCGGATGCCCGCGCGCGCATCATCGCGGCGGTCAACCGACTAGGTGACACCGACCCCATCGTGGCCGTCGGGCAAGGAGGCCTGGACCGCGGACGCTTCTCACTCTCACCGGCGTGCCTGGACGAGACGGACGTACCCGACCTCGTGCAGTTGGTCGCCGGGGCTTTGAACCGTCCGTGACCGTCACTCCCCTCACCCGCGCATCCCTGCCAACCCCCTACTCCCCCGATGCGACGGGAGAAGGGAGACGAACCCCCATCGCGGTTCGTCCTCTGGGCGCCTCGACTACCCCCTCTTGGCAGGGAGGATTTTCACGTCGGGAAGGGTGCGAAGGAACGCCTCGGGACCGTGCGGCGCGTATGTCGCGATGATCACCAGTTCGTCGGCACCAAGGTTGATCGTCTCATGGAACCACCCGATCGGGATGTGAACCATGTCGCCCGCCCCGATCTCGCGGAACTCCTGATGCCCATCGGCACCCTCCACCAACTGGCGACCATGCCCACTCACCACATACAGGGTCTCTTCCACACCCGGATGGTTGTGGCGCGTATGTCCCTTGCCCGGTTGCAGGCGCACCACTCCCTGGCTGTACCGCTGCGCATCGGTCACGCGCGGTTCCGACAACCAGTGCAGGGTGCCCCAGTCAAAGACCATCGTCTCCACATCATCTGCCTGGACGAAGCGCGCACCATCGGCATGCGGGGCCATCTCGGTCATGGTCTGGTTCTCCTTGCGAAAGGTATTCGTGCGAAGCGATTTCAATCAGGGACGCATGCGAACGAAGTGGCGATGGGGTCGCGGGAACGGGAACCGCGACGGTCTTCACCTACCCCGGGGCTTCAGGGTGATCGCCTTGAACGCACGCACCGTGTCGGTGATGGCTGTCTCCACCGGCAGGCGTTCCATCGAACTCGCACCGATGAACCCTACTGCCGACGTCCGCGCCTGCACGTACGCCGCGTCCTCGGGCGTCGCGATTGGCCCACCGTGGCTCACGACGAGGATGTCACGGTTCACCGCTGTCGCTGCGTCGGCAATCGCCTGCACTGACGCCGGGGCATCCTCGAGGCGCATCGCCACGCCGCCATCGCGGTCCAGCCCAATGCTCCCACCGACGGTCAGACCCATGTGCGCGATGATCACGTCGGCTCCCGCACGCGCCATCATGGCACTCTCTTCCGGGTTGAAGACGTACACGATGGTGAAGAACCCCATCTCGTGGGCGGTGCGGATCATCTCGACCTCGCGCCCGAAACCAAGGTTGGTCGCCTCGAGTTCCCGGCGGAACTTGCCATCGATGAGGCCAACCGTCGGGAAGTTGTTGATGCCCGAGAATCCGAGGTCGTCAAGCCGACGCAGGAAGTGCGGCATCTGTCGCAGCGGGTCGGTGCCGTTCACCCCAGCGATCACCGGAATCTCCCGGACGACTGGCAACACCTCGCGCTCACCCATGTCGTAGACGATCTGGTTGGCATCGCCGAACGCCAGCAGTCCGGATAGCGACCCGTGACCAGCCATGCGGTACCGGCCCGAGTTGTAGATGATGATCAGGTCCGCGCCACCCGCCTCCGCAAACTTCGCGGAGATGCCGGTGCCGGCGCCCGCCCCGACAATCGGGTGGCCGTGTTCCAGTTGGGCGTGAAGTCGGTCCAGTACCTGCTTGCGGGTATAGCGCACGGATTCCTCCTGGTGATCACTCCCCTCTCCGGTCGCAACGGGGGAGGGCCAAGCGAAGCGTATTCTAATCAGGGGTGATGGGGATCTCAGGGTGGGGGCCGATGGTGATCCGGGATCAAGCCATACCCCTCGCTGCGCTCCCCAACCCCGCCTGATTTATATGCTCGCTGCGCTTCGCTCAGGCGCAGCATCGCGTCCGAAGTGGCCTCGATGAATGCCTGATCATTGATGTTCGCATCGACCTCGTGCAAGGGAATGCCGGGTCGCAGGTGGGTGTGCAGGGCTTGGCGCAGGGCGGCGTCGGCCTCGGGCCACCAGAATGCCTGGGGACCGGCATCCGTGACGCTATCCAGGATGGACACCCCGCGCAACGGCAAGAAGACCTCCACCGGTCCGCGCGCAGCGTTCGCCTTCTCCGCGAGGATGCGTCCCAGTTCGGCATTCTCGGCAGGCGTGGTGCGCATCAGGGTTACCTGCGGGTTCCACACATGGAACCGGCGCGACGGATCATTGCGGTAGTGCGCCGGAACGGTCTCCATGCCTCCGAAGTTGACCATGTCCACGCACCCCGGCGCGATGACCTGGGGCAGGCCACGCAACCCGGCGCCATCAAGGCGCGTCGGTCCGGCGCCGAAGATCCCTCCGCAGAGTTCATCGGCCCACTCGGTGGTGGTGACATCGTAGACACCCGCCAGGATGCCGTCGGACGCGAGGCGCTCCAGCGTGCGCCCGCCGGTGCCCGTGGCATGGAAGACCACGACCTCGTACCCGGCAGTTTCAAGAAGGGCGCGGGCACCATCGACCAGCCGGGTGGTGTTGCCGAACATGCTGGCCCCGATCATCGGCCGGTCGGCAGCCGGAGGGGAGGCTAGCAGGGCACGGTGCGCCATGACCGCGCCGGAGATCGCCCCGGCCGCGTTGGAGAGGATGACGCGCGACAGGCGGTTGAGCCCGGCGATATCCGTGACCGAGGGCAGCATCATGAGATCGGCCGTGCCGACGTACGGCGCGACGTTGCCGGACAGGACGGTGGAGACGAGGAGTTTTGGCACACCGAGTGGCAGGGCACCAAGTGCCGCCGAAGCGACCGACGCTCCCGCCGACCCGCCGATGCCGATCGCCCCGGCGATGACACGCGTGTCGGTGCCCGGGTAGCGGCGTTCATGCAGGTCGCGAAGGATGATGGCCGCCCCCCGACCCATCGCCGCGACCGCCTCGCCACGGTCGGCACGTTCCCGCAGGGCCTGCAGGGTGGTGCCGGCGGCGCGGGCGACTTCCGACGCCGGGACGTCGTACGGCCCAAGGGGCACCCGCGGTTCACCGACAATCCCGGTATCAATGAATATGGTGGCGTGCCGGTGTCCGAGGATCTGATCGCGGACAAACGCCGCCTCCTCACCCTTGGTATCCAGAGCCGCCACGATGGCGATCGCGCCATGGATGGTCCCGGGATCGTCGTGGTGCGTGTCGGTCATGCCCGTGCCCCCCACCGTCATGCTACCCGGAGTGGGTTGGATGATGGAACCATCACCCGCCCGGCCACCTGGGCACCGGCGGGTGGGCCGCCCTGAGGCTGGTCAGTCGTCCAGAAGGTGATTGTCGTCCGTATCGGGAACCGGGGTGGCGTCCCGGTCAATCCGGGCTACTTCGTGTCCGGCAAGCCACGCCACCATCGTGGCAAGCATCGTTGCGATCAGCGTGGAGTCAAGGGCATTCCCCAGGAACTCGAGCGGATCGCCATCGGGCAACACCGTTGCGCTGACGGCTGATCCACCCACCCCGAAGAGATCGATACCTCCCCACAACGCACCCCAGATACCACCGAATGCGACCCATCGCACAAAGTCGCGGGGAGAGCGAACGGCCCCGGCGGCAACCCCTCCCGCAAGACCGCCGGCCGTCTCGGCAGCAAAGATCGCCACACTCGAATGGTCTGGTGCACCGGCAAGGGACGCCCCCATCCCGAACACCACACCGTAGACCCCGCCGAAGGTCACCCAACGGATTGCGTCACGAGGCGCACGCGCCAGGCCGGCCACCAATCCGCCTATCAGGCCCGCAATCAGGTTCGCTATCAGGAGCGAATCGGCAGGAACGATGGGCGACTTGAACCGGTAGCCGGTCATGCAGGCCTCAATGGCGATACCGAAGACGATGCCGAAGATCAGCGGCCGGTGGCGGTCCCATGCCCGGGGCTTGCCACAGGCGGGACATTCATGCGCTTCATCGGGGACGACTTGGTTGCATCGCGGACACCGCACGCACACGATCATAGCGGCCCAACCGCCGATACCGATACCCCCGTACCTCGCGCCGTACCCTTTCGCAGGCAGGAACCGACCAGGATCCTTTCGGTCTGTCACCTGTGCCAACCACTCCGAACCCTGCAAGGAAGTCCCAACCATGGCACGCACGAACATCGCAAAGGCCCGTCTCCGCGCCGGCAAGCCCTCGATTGGCACTTGGATTCGCCTCGACGGCACCCTCTCGGCCGAGATGATGGCCCACATCGGCTTCGACTGGCTGGTCCTTGATGCCGAACATTCCGCCTTCGATATCCATAGCCTCCAGTTCATGCTGCAGGCCATCTCCACCACCAACACCGTGCCCATGGTGCGCGTGCCGTGGAATGACCCGATAGAACTCAAGCGCACCCTCGATGCCGGCGCGTACGGCGTGGTCATTCCCATGGTGAAGTCGCGCGAGGACGCCGAGAAGGCCGTGCGTGCGGTGCGGTACCCGCCGATGGGTGACCGCAGTTTCGGATCGGTGCGGGGCCCGTTGTACGCCGGTGACGACTATCCAGTGATCGCCAACGATGAAATCTTGCTAGTCCTGCAACTCGAACACATCGAGGCGGTCCGCAATGTGCACGAAATCCTCGCCGTGCCCGGGTTCGACGCAATCTTCATCGGACCGAACGACCTCGGTGCGTCGATGATGACCGAGAACGGCAAGCGTCCGCCGGCTGATGTGGTGGAATCGGCATGTGCCGAGATCCTGAAAGCGTGCCAGGAAGCCGGGATCCCGTGTGGCTACCACTGCGGCAGTGCCGACGACGTGAACCGGCGCATTGCACTGGGCTACCAATTCAACGCGCTGGCGATGGACACCAGTTTCCTGGTGAACACTGCGAAAGCCGAATGGGCAAAACTGGTCGACATTGCCAAGGCGTGAGAATGCCAGGCCGGTCAAACGTGAATGGTCGGCTAGCCCAGGGAGCGCCGGCGCCCTCGCCGGCCCAATCGTTTACGCCGGTCGCAAAGACCTGACGGTGAGTGCACACACCGCTACCACCACGACCCTGCGTTTCAGCGTGATCCCGTTGGCACAAGACAGACCATGCCGGCGCAGGTTCAGATCGTCGACTGGCCCTGGGAGCGCCGGCGCCCTCGCCGGCCCAATCGTTTACGCCGGTCGCAAAGACCTGACGGTGAGTGCACACACCGCCAACACCACGACCCTGCGTTTCAGCGTGATCCCGTTGGCACAAGACAGACCATGCCGGCGCAGGTTCAGATGGTCGGCTAGCCCCAGGTGGCCTCACGTGACCCGTTCAAGTCGTGAACCAACGCCATGTCCTTCCGACGGACACATGCCTTGCGGGAAGCTTAGTACCGCTCGCCGGGAATGCCATCGCGGGTTTGCATGGTCGGCTAGCCCGCCTAGCGGAGACCAGCGATGGTGACGGTCAGCACGATCACGCCGATTGTAAGGCGATATCCCGTGAAGACGTCCATTCCCTGCGTGCGCACGTACCGCAACAGTCCGCCAATCACGATCAGTCCCACCACGAACGACGCCACGATGCCTGCCACGAACGCCATCTGCTCATCGGCGGGAATGCCATCACTGACCAGATGGCGAAGCTTCAGGACGCCGGCACCAGCGGTGATTGGCATCGACAGCAGGAAACTGAACCGGGTCGCCGCCGGACGGGTGAAACCCAGCAACAGTCCGGCCGTCAATGTGATCCCCGACCGCGAGACTCCCGGCGCCAACGCAAGGGCTTGCGCACACCCGATGATCACGGCGAATGGCAGCCCCATCCGCTCCATCCCATTGCGCTGAAGCCCAGCACGGTCAGCCACGGACAGCAAGACCCCACCAACGATCAGTAGCACTGCCACCATCCACGGGACACGCAGTGCCGATTCCACCACGTCCTGGTAGACCAGCCCCGCGACCGCCGCCGGCACGCTTCCCGCAACGATCGAAAGCCCGAGCCACCGGCTAGGTGCCGTCGCCGGCCCGAACCACCGGCCACCCGACGGGAGCCAGGCCCCCACCAGGTTCCACCAGTCACGCCAGAAGTAGATCAGCAGGGCGAACAAGGTCCCCATGTGCAGAGCGACATCAAAGGTCTGCGAATGGTCGGGCCATCCCAGCAGCCACGGCACGATGATGAGGTGACCGGAACTGGAAATGGGCAGGAACTCTCCAAGACCCTGGACAACGCCTAGCACCGCTCCTTGCACCGGATCCATCAATCAACCCTTCCGATCCCCGACACAGCATCAACGGCGGACTTGGGTCGGGGGCACGCACGACCCGCCGGACACATATCGTGGCCTGAGGATGGGTCAAGGCAGTTGCGAATACGGTCTGCCAGCAGATCAAGCGGTGAGCGCAGCGAACATGGACATCAGGCGGCGATGGGGTGGGGGGTGAACTCAGATCCACTCGCGACGCCGGAAATAGATGAACAGTCCTACCGCCGACCCGATCATCAGGGTGAGCGCGAACGGATAGCCCAGTTCCATCTCCAGTTCCGGCATGAGCTTGAAGTTCATGCCATAGATGCCGGCAATCAGCGTGGGCACCATGAACATCACCGTCACCGAGGTGAGGGTCTTCATGACCTCGTTCAGGTTGTTCGAAACCAGGGAGAGGTAGGACTCCAGGGCATTCGTCAGCATGTCCTGATAGACGTCGAGTGAATCGGTCAGGCGTGCAATATGGTCGTAGACATCCTGGAAGTAGAAGGTCACGCGCCGGTCGAAAAGCGGTATGTCCTGCCGACTGAGGGCAAGCACGGCATCACGTTCCGGACCAAGCACCCGGCGCAACTGCAGCAGGTCGCGCTTGATCCGGAACAATGCACGGAGGTCGTTGTTCTTCGCACCCTTCTGGACCTGCGTGAAGAGGCGCTGCTCCAGTTCCTCCACCTCCTCAACAATCCCGTCGAGAACCGGAAAGAACTCGTCCACGATCGCATCGAGGACCCGGTAGGTGATCGTCCCGGTTCCACTTTCGATCGGTCCCGGCTGGGATGCCCACCGCTTCCAGACCTTGTCGATCACCGGCAAGGGAACGGAATGTGAGGTGATCAGGAAGTGCGACCCGATGAACAGGTCCACCTCATGCAGGTGGAACGGTGTGCCCTCGAGCCACCCGAACTTGCGCGGAGGCGGTTCCGCTTCGGCCACCTCGAACACGTTCCCGACCCTCACCAGACCCTGGTTCATCTCGATCGCGAAGACCACCATGAAGTAGGTGTCGTCATACTCCTCGAGTTTGGGCCGCTGCGCCTGCCGTGCAGCATCCTCGATTGCAAGGGGGTGAAGGGAGAACTCCTCCTGGATCAGCGCCAGTTCCTCGGGCGTCGCTCCCACCAAGTCCAGCCACACGCACGAATTGCCTGAGGCCAGGATGTCGCTGATCTCGGTGACATCAGCCAGTTCCTGCACTACCGACACGTTGCCCGGCCCGGTCGGCATGGACGCGTTCGGATCAACGCTGGATGGCTGCCATACGAGGGTCTTCAGCACGGATTTCTTCCCAAATTGCCCATTGCCGCATCACCGCAAACGGCAGGGCTGATTATCAACCGAACAAATCAGGTCGTGAAGGTGCACCCCAGCTGGCCAACGTGATCGGCCACCTGAAGAGCATGCAGGTCATATCCCTCCCGACAGCCATCACCAATCGATCCGCCTCGTTAGTGAGGCCCTGCAGTGCGGACCTCGGGGCCGACCTCATTGGCGAACTGGGCGAACCGTGAGGCAAACCGTCCAGCCAGGTCACGTGCGGTGGCGTCAAAGGCGTCACCATCGGCCCACGTGTGACGCGGGGTCAGCACCTCGGTTGGCACGCCGGGACAGGAAACCGGCACACCCATCCCGAAGTACGGATCAGGCGTGACCGCCACGTCATCCAGCGAACCTTCCAGGATCGCCCGCACGATTGCCCGGGTATGCGCGATGGACATGCGCTTGCCCACGCCGTACACGCCACCCGTCCACCCGGTGTTCACCAACCACACCCGGGATCCGTAGTGCGCCAGGCGTTCGCCAAGCATGTTTGCGTACGTCACTGGCGAAAGGGGCAGGAAGGGTTCGCCGAAGCAACTCGAGAATGTCGCCTCCGGGGCGGTCAGGCCAATCTCGGTCCCGGCAACCTTGGCGGTGTACCCGCACAGGAAGTGGTAGAGGGCTTGCGGGGTAGTCAGTCGCGATACCGGGGGGAGTACCCCAAAGGCATCACAGGTAAGCAGCAGCACATGGGCCGGATGTCCACCAACACCATCGGCACTCGCGTTGGGGATGAAATCCAGTGGATAGGCCCCACGCGTGTTCTCGGTCTTCGCCTCGCTATCCAGGTCCAGGACATGCGTCGCCGGATCGTAGACGACGTTTTCCAGGACCGTCCCGAACTGATGCGTCGTCGCGAAGATCTCGGGTTCGGCCGACGCCGACAGGTTGATGACCTTGGCGTAGCACCCACCCTCGAAGTTGAACAGGCCGTTCGCGCCCCACCCATGTTCGTCATCCCCGATCAGCGTCCGTGCCGGATCGGTCGAGAGGGTGGTCTTGCCCGTTCCGGACAGGCCAAAGAAGAGTGCGGTGGTGCCATCCTCGCCAATGTTGGCCGAGGCATGCATCGGCAGGATGCCCTGTTGGGGAAGCAGGTAGTTCAGGACCGTGAAGATCGACTTCTTGATCTCTCCGGCGTACTCGGTCCCGCCAATGAGGACAATCCGCCGAGTGAAGTTCAGGATGACGAAGGTGGACGACCGCGTGCCATCACGGGCCGGGTCCGCCTGGAAACTGGGCACAGCAAAGACGGTGAACCCGGGAACCTGCGTGGCGCGCGTCTCCGCATCGGGACGCAGGAAGAGGTTCTGGGCAAAGAGGGACTGCCAGGCGTGTTCGGTTACGACACGGATCGGGAGACGGTAGGCCGGATCGGCACCACCGGCAAGGTCCTGCACGAAGAGGTCCCGGTCAGACACATGGTCGGCTACGCGGGCCAGGAGAGCGTCGAACGCCTCGGGTGCGAACGGCCGATTCACCGGCCCCCACCACACCGTGTCAGCCGTGACGGCATCGCGTACCACGAACTTGTCCTGGGGCGAGCGGCCAGTATGGTGCCCGGTATCCACCAGTACGGCACCTCCCGGGCCAAGCCCACCCTCACCCCGTCGGATCACTTCCTCTATCAGCCGTGCGGGGGGAAGGTTCCGGGAGACGGCACCCGTCGTGTGCACCCCAATGGAAGCAAGCAGGTCATGCGCCCCGCCCCACTCACTCGCCCTTGATGCAGAGGCATCACCGACGCCCGGCTTCGCTGTCCCGCCACTCTCCACTAAGACCATTTCCCGAGCTCCCGACGTGGCGTCATCGCCACGTTTCCTCTGTGTATCGCGCCGACTCAAGGGTACGCCCGGAAGAATTCGGCACCCCTGCGGAACACGCCGCGTGACGCGTTGGAATGTACCTGTTGGGCGTGACATCCGGACCCACCTGGCAACCATGTTCCGGTCCGTCAAATCCCGTCCGAACGCATCCTGCGTTGCGTTACCCTGCCCGCACGATGGTCGGATGCTGCCCCGGATCCCGAGCAACCAATGCCCCACCACCCTCGGCGGATCATCCGTCGGCGAAGCGTATTGCACTCAGGGGAGATGGGGAGGGGCAGGAGGCCACTGATCAGGCAGGCGGGGACGGGTCGCCGGATGGGTGTGACGGTCGGCCAGGCGTAAGGCGGACATCCCCTGTCGATGCATCCCAGATGACACGCCATGACCTTGTGGTGCTTCCCGCGGGCACATTCCGCATGGGTACCGGTGAGCGAAGCGTTTCTCAATCAGGCGGGAGGGAGTGGAGTGGGACCGGCTTCGACTCGGACGGTGAAGGCCCGGCGCGTGACGTCACCGTTGCGTCGTTCGCGATTGCCCGCACAGCGGTCACCAATGCGCAGTTCCGCGAATTCATCCGGGCAACCGGCCACGTCACCGATGCCGACCGCCTGAAGTGGTCGTATGTCTTCCACCACTTCGTCACGCCCGAGGGACTGACCCGGGTCGATGGCCGTGCGAATGGCGCCTCATGGTGGTGGGCGGTACGTGGTGCCTCATGGTCACGGCCGGAGGGCCCGGGTTCCTCCGTGCGCACGCGTCCCGACCATCCGGTGGTGCACGTCTCATGGAACGATGCCACCGCCTACTGCGAGTGGGCGGGGGTACGCCTGCCGACAGAGGCTGAATGGGAGTACGCCGCCCGAGGTGGCCTCGATGGTGCCCGCTACCCGTGGGGCGACGACCTCACGCCGGATGGCACGCACCATTGCAATATCTGGCAGGGTGAGTTCCCGCACCGGAATACGGCGGAGGATGGGTACGCCGGCACCGCACCGGTGCGGACGTTTGCCCCGAACGGGTTTGGCTTGTTCCAGATGTCGGGCAACACGTGGGAGTGGTGTGCGGACTGGTGGAGTGCCACCGACCACGCACTTCCGGATGCACCGCGTGACAATCCGGCCGGTCCGGCCACCGGCACCGCCCGGGTCCTGCGGGGTGGTTCGTACCTATGCCACGCGTCGTACTGCAACCGTTACCGGGTCGCCGCGCGGTCATCGAACACCGCGGACAGCACCACCGGCCACATGGGTTTCCGCGTCGTCGCCGACATCGGGTAACCCGACTGGCCAGTCTGGTCCGCGGGCATCCCTGCCCGCATCTCCCTCAGTCCCCCGTCAACCATCCCGCACGAGTTGCCACGTCGTGCCCGGTCCCTCTCCCTTGGCCTGAAAGACAAACGATGCGCCACGGCCACCCGCATCCCGGGTGAACGTTGCCCTCGCAATGCTTGCTTCGAAGGCAAAGTGGTCATCACCAAGCGGAATCACGGGAATCGAGACGGTGATGTCCGCCGGTGGCGCGGGATGCCACTGTGCCGGGGTGCGTCGACCATGGATGATTGCCGCCTGCACGGGAGTGCAGTCAATTTGCAAGCCATTGTCAGTGACGTGCAGGGCCACCGACTGGTCACCAAGGCGGTAGGAACCTGCCAGGGGGGCGAGGGCAGCCGGAGGCGTCGGCACGGTCATGGGTGGGAGGTAAGGCTTCCCTATGGTGAAAGCCACGAGTTGCCGGGCAATCAT
>Ga0209598_10002735_pt1 | contig 13600 bp, 10 predicted proteins | sample M_140807_EF_Meta_FD_187317 | JGI IMG/M metagenome (GOLD analysis project Ga0209598, IMG submission 187317) | Freshwater microbial communities from Lake Montjoie, Canada to study carbon cycling - M_140807_EF_MetaG (SPAdes) (version 2) | ecosystem: Environmental > Aquatic > Freshwater > Lake... | reverse complement strand
TCAAGGCTCAAGGGCGGACACGTTTTATTGCAGAAAAGCTTTGTGAACCTATTTCCGCACGGCAGCGGCGCGATATTCCAGATACGCTTCGCGCATTCCAATGTACGGATCTAGAGCGTCCTTCGTTGCGGCATCGTAAACGTCCAAACGATCTGGGTTTTCGACCACAGCCTGAGTTGCTGTGGTGGCTGTTTTCACGCCGGAAACAGACACCCATCTTGCGGGGTGAAGGAATTTGTCGCCTCCTTTCCCAATCGCATCGCGAACAGAACTCGGGCCGAGCACAGGAAGAACGAGGTAAGGCCCTTGCGGAATGCCCCAGTTGCCGAATGTCTGTCCCAGATCCTCGGGTGGAACGTTCTTCAAACTGTCCACACGATCCGAAGGCTTCCACAAACCGCCCACGCCCACCGTTGAGTTCAACACCAGTTTACCGGTCTCTTGCGCAGCACGTTTTGCTTTCCCCTGCAGCACACAGGAGGTGATTCGCACGGGGGATTCGAGATTTTCCAGAGCATTCCCAAGCGCGTTCAGTACTGGGGGAGGAATGATAAAAGTGGTCACTTTTGCGATCGGGCGGGCGACGAAGCGATAAAATTGGTGGTTAAACTTAAACGTCTGACGGTTCAGGCCCTCGCAGGTGTCGTTTGGCTTTTTAATGATTTCGTCTGCGTAAGGATCATCTGCGGTCGATGTCGGGCTTTGTTGAGATGTGGCGTTCTGGACTCCATTTGATGGGTTAGGAGACGACTTTAACGGTTTTAAAATTTTATCCGATCCCGCTAATGACCTTGGCGTCGAAACGTTTAAAAGGATTAAGCTAATTAATGCGCCGCCTCGCAGCGCACGGCAAGAGAATGGTTTCATGAAAGGGAATCGTTTGTTGAGAGCATTCAATGCCTTAAGATACGTTGCCTTGTACTGATACAAAATCTCGAAGAAAACTGGTCCTTCTCTCCCGGGAACGCGGAGCCCCAGCTCCGCTCTGACGCTCCAAAAGCTTAGACAGGCATTGCGGAGCTGGGGCTCCGCGCTCCCAGGTGCTAAGGTCTTTTGAATCATCCATAAAACTGAAAGAGACGGTGTAAGAGAGTTGCGAGGCGAGTTTATCAATATATCAACCCGCACGCCTCTCACTCCCTTACTTAATCTTATCTTCCATCGCATGAAGAACAGCCTCTGGACCACCCTTCTGCCGAATTGCATCGAACTGAGCCCGATAGTTTGATGCTAAACTCACGCCCTCGATCACCACGTCGTACACGCGCCATCCCTCTGGACCGATATTCTCTACACGGTAAGCCAAGGCCACGGAATTCCCCTGATACCTTGCAGCGGCAGGAACCTCTTTGCGGCCGTTCCCGAGTTCGGTGGATTTGGAAAACTGAACGTCAACGTCGCTGTTTGGATCAAAACGGCTCGTGTAACTGCGAATGATCATTTCGGAGAACAATTCCACGGCTCGCTTTTGCTGAGCGGGAGTAAACTCTTTCCACCCGGGCCCCAATGCTTTGCGAGTGAGACTCTCGAGATTAAAGAAGCGCTCGATGGTGGGGCGCACGCGGTGGGCTAGTTCTACAGGGTCGTTATTGCTTTTGCTTCTTGCCAAACGCAGCAAGTCGGCTAGGCCCTTAGTCAGCGTAGCCTCAGGCGATGAATCGCTCGCTGCGATTGCAAAGCAGGGAGCGACTAGGCACACAAGCGCAGCGGCATGCGGCAAATAACGGAATGGGAGGGGCATAAGTTTATTCTTTAACGGGCTGCTTTTTATCCGATTGTACGGAACCGAAGGCGAATCGACTCAACAATGATTCCAAGTCTACAGAAGACTCAGTATCTGTAATGCGCGAGCCGCTTGAAAGAAAATCATCCGCCGCTCCTGGGGTGATGGAAACATATTTATCACCCAAGAGACCGTGGCCGCGAATGGATGCGGTCGAATCTGAAGGCAGACGAAACTCCTTTTGAAGGCGCATCTGGACCACGGCGGAAAAATCTTTGGCGAGTTTCATTCCCGTAACGCTTCCAATAGGAACCCCAGCCACCGCCACTTGCGAGCCGTCGATTAAGCCCGAGGCGTTACTGAAGCGCGCTTCCAATGTATAAGTCTCGGCATTACCCAAATTGACCGAGCCCATCTTTAAAGCGAAATAGCCGATCGATAGCATTCCGCCTAAGAGGAATAACCCGACAATTCGCTCAAGCTGTGGAGATTTCATAAATGAGAATGGATTAAAGGGTAGGAGAATGACGGGAGCGGGATTTTTCCAAAGTCGCGCGTAACGCTTCGATATTATCGCGGAATTCACGCAACTCCGGTTCTTGAGACGCTTCGAAGCTCGCCGCCTCGCCGTTGAAACGGACGCGCCCCGCATCCAGCCACAAAATGCGGGAACTCACCACCAAAGCCTCTTGGACATCGTGAGTCACAAGAATCGCCGTAAAACCGCGTTCGCGTTGGAGTTCGCACACCATACTGAACACGGCGTTGCGTCGTAACGGGTCCAGTCCGGCGGTGGGTTCGTCGAAAAACACCAACTCCGGTTCGGTCACAAGCGCTCGGGCAACGGCAAGGCGCTTTTGCATTCCGCCGGAGAGTTCTGCGGGATAGAGGCCAGAGGACTCTTCCAGCTCCATTCGCGCCAGTACTTTGCGCACCTTTACTTCCCATTCTTTCCGTGTGCCCTTGCCTCGTGCTCGCAGGGGCAGAAGGACGTTTTCAAAGACTGTGGCGGAATCAAACAATGCGTTTTGTTGGAAAACGTAACTCGAAGACTGTCGGAGTTGACTGCGCACTTCGGGTAATTTCAGCGACTCACCTTTGTATAAGACGTGGCCGCCATCGGTTTCGAGCAGGCCGATGATGCACTTTAAGAGCACCGATTTTCCCGTCCCGCTGCGCCCCAGAATGGAGACTACCGCGCCAGTGGGTACGTCAAAATCAACGTCTGCAAGCACAGCACGTTCTGCAAAACTTTTGCGTAAGTGGCGCACCTCCAAAATGGGAGGTTTATCGGAAGGGAGAGGCGTCACAGGAGAAGGGCGGTGATGAGGTAATCGGCCACGAGGATGGCGATGCTAGAGAGAACGATGCCCCGCACGGTTGCCACGCCGACGGCACGAGCCCCAACCTCCCCTGAGCGGTGGGCGTAAAAGCCTTGATAGGCGCAGAGTGCCGTTGTGAGCAGGCCAAAGACGCCCGCTTTCAGGAGGCATTCAAACACATCACGGCTTTTGATTGCAAAATGCACTGCGGCCCAGTATGCGTCGGGGTCTTGCGGCATTAGCACGCAACCGGACAACCAGCCACCGGCTATTCCCACAATGACAAATAATGAGGTCAGCGCGGGAAACACAAACAGCGAGCTTAACATACGCGCTCCAGCAAGAAATCCTTCCGGACAAATATCCAACAGCTCGATGGCGTCGATTTGCTCCGTCGAACGTTGAATCCCCAACTCCGCTGCCAGCGCGGTTCCTGCCTGCCCGGCAATCATCAGCGCGGCGAGCACCGGCCCCAATTCCCGGCACAGACTTAGAGAAACCAGCGTCCCCAGCATCCCAGAGGCACCGAAGCGGGAAAGAACGTAGTGCCCCTGCAGGCCAAGAACCAAACCGGCGAAGGCCGAGACAATCACAATCACTGGGACACAGCGCACGCCCAATTCGAAAATGGCCCTCGCCAACCTCGCCCCAAGTGCCCCTCCCGCACCCACATGCCTAATCGCGCGCGTGCCGAACAGCGCCCAGCGCCCGGCGGCGTCGAGTTGTTGAAGGGCCAAATGGCCAACGCGCTCAGCAAACATAGGTGGTGAGTAGACAAAATGGCTGGTGAAATTGCCATAGTTTGTTTGCATTGCTTACTATTAATGCATGATACCTAGCTGCAGGGAATCGCACTGGATGTGCGCCTTTTCCCCTCGCGCAACGCTGTTAGCGCGGGACTCGCAGCACGTCAGCCAAGTTTAAGAATGCCACGGCAACAAAGTTTGCTTACGGGTCTTCTGTCAGTCCCGCGCATCTCAACTGAGCAAAGCCTTTACCACCCCGCCGTGGACATCGGTGAGCCGAAAATCCCGGCCTTGAAAGCGGTAGGTTAGCCGTTCGTGGTCGAACCCAAGCAAGTGTAGCATGGTGGCGTTGAGGTCGTGCACGTGCACTTTGTCCCGAATCGAACCGAATCCAAGTTCGTCGGTTTCCCCGTGGATGTACCCTGCCTTCACTCCACCGCCCGCCAGCATCGTCGTAAAGCCGTCCACGTGATGATCGCGTCCGATGCTCCCACGCACCTCACCCATGGGGGTGCGGCCAAATTCGCCGCTCCAGATCACTAGCGTATCCTCGAGCAATCCGCGCCGTTTGAGGTCCGTGATAAGCGCTGCCGTGGAGCGGTCCACCTCGGCGGCGACCTGTTCCAGAGCGCCCTCGAGGTTTTCGCCTCCGCCATGATGGTCCCAATTGGTGTGATACAACTGCACGAAGCGCACTCCGCGTTCGATCAGACGTCTGGCAAGGAGACAATTATTTGCGAAAGAAGCTTTTCCGATTTGCGCCCCGTAAAGATCAAGGGTTTCCTGGCTTTCTTGGGAAAGATCCATGAGTTCTGGGGAACTGCTTTGCATTTGATAGGCCATTTCATACGCGTTGATGCGCGTCTGAATCTCGGGATCGCCCGCAGTCGCCAATCGCTCTTCGTTAAGCGCCCGCACGAAATCAAACAGCGAGCGCTGATCGCTCTTCGAGATGCCTTTCGGGTTGTTCAAGTCCAAGATGGGATCGCCTTGACTGCGAAAAGGAACTCCCTGAAAACTACTGGGAAGGAAGCCATTCGACCATAAAGCAGCACCAGATCGAGGGCCTCGGGGGCCACTTTGAAGCACGACAAAGCCCGGCAAGTTCTTCGCCGCTGAACCAAGGCCGTAAGTCGCCCACGACCCAAGAGAAGGACGTCCTGGAGCTTGGAACCCTGTGTTCATAAAAAGCTTAGCAGGCCCGTGGTTGAAAACGTCGGTGGCCATACTGCGCACCCAGCAGGCTTCATCCGCAATTTTCGCCATGTTCGGCAGCAACTCGCTAAACTCCATTCCGACCTCGCCGTGTTTTTGAAATTTACGCCGAGAACCGAGCAACTTTTCTGTTCCCTTCAAAAAGGCAAATCGCTTGCCCTCCATGAGGCTGGGAGGCGGCGCCTGACCGTCGAATTCCCGAAGCTTGGGCTTGTCTGAAAAGAGCTCAAACTGGCTGGGGCCGCCGGCCATAAACAAATAAATGACCCGTTTTGCTCTCGGATTAAAATGCGGCGGCTTCAGCGCCATTGGGTTGCTGGCGTCTTCGCTTGGAGCAAGAGTGTGGGGACTTGGCGCCTCAAGCGCTCCCTGACTTTGTTCGCTCAGTAGTTGCTGAAGGGCAAGCGCGCCGATACCGAACCCAGCCTGCGCAAACAAATGGCGGCGAGTGCTTGCAAGAAGAAGTGATTGCTCAAGGTCCATGGCTATTCGCGGGTGATGAATTCGTCTGTGTTCATTAAGCCGCGAGCGAGCGCTGTCCACGCGGCAGTCTCGACGGGCGATTGATTTGGGAGGGCGAAAACGAGGGCTGGCGCCACCTCCTGAGCGGGTTCGGGCTTTGCTTGGTGGCGGCAAGCGTCCAAGAAGCGGAGGCATTTCTCCAACTCCGTTTGGGTGACGTTCCTGCTGTAGAAGCGTTGGAAGGCACGGCGAATGCGGTTTGCATCGGCTTGCTCGCCAGGCTGGCTTTCGTCTTTCCACAACTGCAGGGCAGCGCCTTGGGCCATTTCATAAAAGGCCTCGTCGTTGGCGAGCATCAGAGCTTGAAGCGGTGTGTTGGAGCGCAAGCGCCGCGTGCAGGTTGTCGAGAAGTTTGGCGCGTCAAACGTGCTCGTGAGCGGGTGTTGCGCGCTCCTGTAGAACTGTGTGTAAAGTGCTCGCCGGTAACGTTCCGCTCCTTTGCTCGCCACCCAAGACTTGGAATTTTGGGTGAAAGCGTAAACCCCGTCTGGTTGGGGCGGGAACACTGGCGCGCCGCCAAGGGTTCGGTCGAGTAAACCGCTCGAGACAAGTGCCGCGTCGCGCACGATTTCGGCGTCCAAACGGACACGATTTTGGCGCGCGAGTAAAAGATTTCGAGGGTCACGTTCCGCCAAATCGCTGCGTACGTCGGAGCTTTGGCGGTAGGTTGCACTGGTCACGATCAATTTGTGCAATTCCTTCATGGACCATTTTTTTCGGATGAACTCCGACGACAGCCAGTCCAACAACGCTGGATGTGTTGGAGAGGTGCCCTGTGTCCCAAAGTCGTTTTCCGTTTCCACCAAGCCGAGCCCAAAATAGCGCATCCAGATGCGGTTCACCGTCACACGCGGAGGCAACGGGTTGTCCTCACGCACCAGCCACCGAGCCAGTTCGAGTCGCGACACTTTGCCGGTGCCCTTTTGAAGGGGCGGCAGAACTGCGGGAGTATCCGGTTGGAGCGCGCCCAGTTCTTGGTCGGGGCTCAGGAAGTCTCCGCGCAGGTGGAGAAAGGTTGGGCGCGGTTCCGGCAGCTCCTTCATGACCATGAGCGTGGCAGGTTTGGCGGTCTTGCGCAGACGTTCTAGCGCGTTTTCGGCGCTCGCCTGAGGGAGGTCGATGGGGGAGAAAGCGTTTCGAAGAGCGCTTTGTTCCGTGCTTTGGTTGGGTTTTGCTGTGGCGACGGCTTGGAGTGCGGCGGCGGCGAGTTTGGGGGCTGCTGGGAGCAGCGGGAGTGTCGGTGAGACGGAGACTTGAAAGGAACCGTCAAAAACGATGGAGCCCTCTTGCCGGATTCGGACGCTCAGAGCATGGCCGTTGGGCTGTATGGCCGTCTCGGGTGCGAACCAGATTTCGTAGGCTCCGTCCTTGGCGCTGCTCGCTTCGGCGATCCACGTCGTGATGGCGTTGCCGTCAATGGCGGCCTTTGGCGGGTTTTTTGCGGATTCTGAAGCGCTCTGAGCAAGGACGAGGGGTTGAGGGAGGCCATCAAGGAGCAATTCAAATTCGCCCACTGTAAATGACGCAATTTTACCCTTGGTCATCGTCGGGAGTACGCGCAACCGCACCGCTTCGACGTGCTCTAGGTTGGTGCTAAAGGAGAGGCTGAATACGTCCTTGGTCTTCCCTCCGTTTGAAAGTTGGACAACGCCGTCAGGCTGGGAGACATGGTCACGACCGCTCTCGGTGGCGAGATTCTCCAAACGGACGGGCTGCCATGGGGTGCCCGCATTGCCGGCGGTCTTCAGTTTTTCCAGCCATGCACTTTGACGTTTGGGTGCCTCACTTTGGACAAGGGCCAAGCGCGCTTTCATGTCCTCCAGTTGGATGGGGGTTACTCTAGCGCTTGCTGCTTTTAGGACTTCTCCGGGCAGGATTTCTAAAGTTTGTCCCTTGCTGTTGATGTCCGTGGTGGAGTTAAAAAAAGCGAATAATTTGTAATACTCTTGATGCGAGATGGGGTCGTACTTGTGCGAATGGCATTGCGCACAACCCACGGTCAACCCCAGCCAGACTGCGCCAGTCGTATTCGTTCGATCGACCACTGTTTCATCGCGGAACTGCTCCGGATTGGAGCCGCCCTCCTGATTGATCATGGTGTTACGGTGGAATGCAGAAGCCACTAATTGCAGCTTGTTCGCACTCGGCAAGAGGTCGCCTGCGATTTGTTCGATAGTGAATTGGTCAAACGGCATATCCTCGTTGAGGGCGCGAGTCACCCAGTCTCTGAAGGGCCACATGTCGCGCGCCGCATCGATCGAGTATCCGTCGGAGTCTGCGTAACGCGCCTGATCCAGCCAATGGCGGCCCCAACGTTCACCGTAATGTGGGGAGGCGAGAAGCCGATCCACAGCGCGCTCGTAGGCGTCTGGGCGCGCGTCGTTTTCAAAAGCCAGCGCCTCCTCCGGCGTAGGAGGCAGTCCCGTGAGGTCTAGCGCGACTCGACGTAGCAAAACGGATTTTGGGGCTTCAGGGGAGGGGAGTAATGCCCGCTTTTCCAGTTCACTCAGGATAAACTGATCGATGGGATTTCGCACCCAAGCGCTTTTCGCAACGATCGGTGGCGGGTCTTGCGAAAGAGGTTGAAACGCCCAGTGACCTTCGTACTGAGCGCCTTCAGCGATCCACTGGCGTAACAGAGCGATTTCGTTGGGGGAAATCGGTGGCTTCTTGCTCTTGGGAGGCGGCATGACTTCGTCTCGGTCATGAGAAAGGATTCGCTCAAGAAGGGCGCTTTTTTCAGGGGCGCCGGGTTTAATGGCGCGATAGCCGCCGAGATCGCGGGTGGCGCCTTCAAAGGTATCCAGACGCAGTTCTGCCTCCCGCTTCTTTTCGTCCGGCCCGTGGCACTGAAAGCAATTATTGGAAAGAATCGGGCGGATGCTCTCGTTGAAACGCAGCTTTCCGGGGACTGCGGTGGCTGCGTCGGAGGAAAAAGTAAGTGCCACCGAAGCCAATGTAGCGGAGGCAGCGATCAAGAGACGGCGACGAAAGAGGCGCTTGAGCATAAGCTTTAAGAGGGAAAAAGCGGAGAGTCGCGCTGGCAGATTAAAGGTGAACACATTGAAAGAGCGATAACGGGACAGATTCTTTGGAATTTAAATATATCTCTCGGTGCCCTTAATCAGATGTCCTTCTTACGTGTAAAAGAATTGTTCTGTCGATGAAGTCTGATTGAAGAGTGGATTTATATCATATTTTCAATTTGCTCTTTCATCAGGCTCGATGCGCGTTGGATGATGAAGTCGATTGGGAAAACGACTCCATGGCTGGTTACTGCATTAGCAGGGTGAGCGTCGAAGACTGCAACGGCATCGATACGGCGATAAAATGAAAGTGAAGAAACATAGCCTAAATGTAATCCCGGAATTTTCTCAAATTCAGATTGTTCCATTGATTCAAAAATTTCAGTCAGAGAAGATGGATCTCCGGAGATATCGGGTTGGGAGCTGACCAAAGACAAACCAGTGTCCGGTGTGATTAAAATGCCTTCGAGTAGCACCGCATCCTCGAACACCTCATTTTGCAAAATCAGCCGAGCCAAATACTCTGAGGGCAACGCTTCCCGAAGAATAATACTGCCGATCCACCTCTGCGAGGTCTTGTCCCAAGAAAAAACAGTGTCCGCAATGTAGCCGAACCGACCGGGTTTCGTAACTTTGACCCAGCGGCTATCTGCTTCTCGGAAAGCCACCAAATGCTCGTTGGTGCGCTCTTGAAGAGCGGGGAGAGCGTTCTTCGTTACTACCGAGCCGTTTTCGCGAGCCCATGATTCAAGGGCTTGAATTTGAATTGCCCGCAAGTCGTAGAGCTCATCCGGAGCGACGCTTCCATCTGCTGGTACGCAGCTGCGGCAGAGCGCTTCGGCTGCTTCAAGCGAAGGCTGAGAATATTCTTGGTTACTTTGGCCATGCAACTCTGACTACATTTGCACAACGAAGCTCTATCCTCAAACGTAATTCTCCCGTTATCAATACTACCGGAGGACACGTCCAATTTCCGATTAATGTTTGTCAAAGGCCGTGTGATCGTTCCCGGAGTTAATCTTGCGCAGAGCTTTAAGCAGATTTGGAGGTAGATTCCGCATGATCGAACATGGAACTAATGGATCTGTCTTGGTTGTTCAGTCTTCCGTTGGAAAGGAAAACCATACGGTAGTTTCGCGATAAAGTGGGGCGAATTCCAAGTTTTTCCCTCCCTGCTTCTCCCCCACAATTGCGCCTCAAGGGTTGAGCTTTCAAAAGTCACTCGACGTACTCATCGTGAAGCGATGCCCCATGTTTTGTCGTTAAGTTTGGCCGTTCCATTTTTCCTGTTCATAACTTGTTTTCAGGTAACAAAACAGGGTTTGTGTGCGCCAGACCCTGTCACATTTCATGTAGCGCCTTCGGGGGATGATGCCGCTGACGGCTCCCGCAATCATCCGTTTGCCAATTTGGAGCGTGCGCGGGATGCTGTGCGGACATTGAAAAAAAACGACACATTATCAGCTGCCAGAGGTGTGGTCGTTGAGCTGGAATCAGGAGTGTATCGTCGCACGCAGCCTTTTGTTCTCTCGGCGGAAGACTCTGGGGTGCCGGGCGCGCCGGTGGTGTGGAAGTCCCGTGCAATGAAGGGTGCACATATCGACGTCGGGGTGACGGTGGCGGCCAACGAGTTTATGCCCGTTGAAGGAGGGGAGGCTGCGCGATTGGCCCCGGACGCTGTTGGAAAAGTTTACTGGATGGATCTTAAGAAGTTGGGCGTACGCCACTGCGGACCGTACCCGTTGAATTTTGATAACGGCGGTGGCCTTTTAGAGTGGTATTGCAACGGAGAACGCCAAGCGTTGTCCCGTTGGCCAAACGATGGTCCCGCCCGCATGGAGCGTGTTTTGAGTAGGGGTGAAACGGCTCCCGGAGTTTTTGCGGGGCAGGGGAAGTTTGTCGCGAAGGAGGAGCGCGTTGGGCGTTGGTCGGTAGACCGTGGGGTGTGGTTGGAGGGCTATTGGCGGGTGCCTTGGGATGTTCGCACCGTCAAAGTGGCGGCCATTGATGCGGCGACTCGCGAGGTGACCTTAGCGGCTGCGGTCGGCGGCGGTATCGGCTCAAAATATGCAGGACCACAGGGTAGTGGCCGTGAGCCTTGGTGGGCTGTGAACCTGTTGGAAGAGATCGATCAACCCGGCGAGTGGAGCTTAGATTTTCAAACCCAAAGGCTTTATTGGTGGCCACCCGAGGGCTGGCGCCAAAGTGAGTTAGTGCTCGCCGATTTGGCGGAACCGGCGATTCGCGTGGAGAAGGCATCCAACCTCAGCATTGAAGGTTTGTCCCTTGTACACGGTCTTTCAAATGGTATCGAAATCCGCGATTGTTACATGGTCACCGTGGCCGGATGTCTTCTCAAAAACTTCGCAGGCTCCGGAGTGGTGGTCCAAAAAGGGTCCAAAGTCACTGTGCAGAGCTGCGACTTAAACGACCTTGGCCAAAGTGGAATCGTCCTCGCAGGCGGTGATCGTGCGACGCTAAAGCCTTGCGGACATGTCGCTGAAAACAACCACATTCAAAGAGTGGGCGTCATCAAAAAAACATACGCTCCGGGTATCCTCGTGGGCATTTATGGCGCAGGCGACGCGGTGGGCTGCCGCGTCTCCCATAACTTCATTCATAATGTTCCCCACGCCGGTATTCAGTACGGGGGAAACGACCACCTGTTTGAGTATAACGAGATTTCCCAAGCCGTCTTGACCTCCGACGACATGGGCGCTTTTTACACCACTAACGACTGGACGAGCTGCGGCAATATGCTCAGGTACAACTTTGTACACCATAGTCCACGCGCCATCTCCTTCTATATGGACGACGGCGACGGCGGAGATACCATTTTTTGCAACGTCTCCTACGAGATGCAGGCCGGTCCGGCTGTGTGTGGCGGCCATCACAACATCGTCCGCAACAATCTCGTTGCGCATTGCAAACGTGGCCTCTTCGTCGATGCCCGCGGTATTGCTCGTAAATACGACAAGGAGTCTTCCTTATTCAAAAAGCTGTGCGCCGTTCCCTTTAACAAAGCGCCCTGGACGGAGCGGTTTCCTTACTTAAAAGACCTTCCAGAATCCGACACGCGTCTGCCACAAGGCAACCTGATTACGGGTAATGTTTCGGTGCATTGCGAAAGTGCATTGCGCCTCGCCGCCAAGTTCGAGGACGTGCGAGGGTCGGTGCTCAAGGATAATCTCGATTTGGGAGAGCGGGATCCTCTTTTTGTGAACGAGGGGTTAGGCGATTTAACGCTCAAGAAGGAGTCGCCTATTTTCGTAGAAAGTGTCGGGTTCGAAGCGATTCCATTTTCAAAAATCGGCATGTTCGCCGACGCGTTGCGTCCTGAACTCCCGAAGCGCGAATGGAAAAGCCTGCCTGAACAGTGGTCGCCGCACTGAAGTCATCTTTTCGCCGAAGCGAATCCGACCAGATTAAGTCTCGCAGATGGTTGCCTCACTAGGATTTGAACCTAGACAAGCAGATTCAGAATCTGCTGTGCTACCGTTACACCATAAGGCAATTAATGGGGCGAATAAGGTACCCGACGAAAGCACCTAATCAAGCACAAACGCAAGGGGTGAAACTCAGAGCAGGCCGTCTGTCGGATGCTCTCGTTTTCTTAACAGAGCATCCACTTGCGTCACTGAGCCAAAAGCCTGTGCGCGCAAGCCTTGCCTCATTTAAAAGCTGGTACTGGTTAGCTCGCTAGGCGGAGTTACTTCCCAATTTCCAGCAACTCTACGTCGAATACCAACGTGCCACCCGGGGCGCCGCCTCCCGGATTCTCGCCGTACGCAAGTTTTGCAGGAATCCAGAAGCGGCGTTTCTCGCCGGTAACCATCAGTTGGACGCCTTCGGTCCAGCCTTTAATGACTTGATTCAACCCAAAACTTGCCGGCTCACCACGAGTCACCGAGCTGTCGAACAACTTCCCAGCCGTCGTCCAACCCGAATAGTGAACCGTCACTGTGTCGGTGGCCTTTGGATGCACCTTTCCTTCGCCTTTACTTAAAACTTTTGAGGCCAGACCGGAGTCCGTCTTTGTCGCATCAGCAGGAGCCGCCGCCACATCCGAGGGAACGGCCGGCGCGGGAACGCCTTCCTTGAAAGAGACCAATTCCACCTCGACCACCAAGCCACCCGCAGGCGCGCCCGGTGGCAATTCCGGTCCGAACGCCACTTTGGCTGGGATCCAAACCACTTTCTTTTCACCGGCTACCATCTTGGTGACCGCATCCACAATCCCACCAATGCGAAGCTTCTCCAACGGGAGCTCCGCGGGACCGCCCTGCTGCTCAGTACTTTGGAGCAACTCGCCTTCTGGACTCCAAAGCGCGAGATTCAGTTTCACGATATCCTCGGCCTTTGGTGCGGTGGTTCCGGAACCCTTCACCAACGTCTTGAAGGCCACGCCGGAATCGGTTTTTTCCGCATCGGCAGGGGCGGACAACTCGGGAGCCTTGGGCGCCCTCTTGATTGAAATCAACTCAATGTCGAACACGAGCAAGCCGCCGGGACGTCCACCGCCAGGGTTTTCGCCGTAGGCAAGGTCTGCGGGAATCCAGAAACGGCGCTTTTCGCCCTCGACCATCAATTGCACACCTTCGGTCCATCCTTTAATCACGCCGTTGAGTGGAAAACTCGTCGGTGCGCCACGCTTGACGGAGCTATCGAACATCCGTCCATCAGTGGTCCAGCCCGAGTAATGCACTGTCACGGTATCGGCGGCTGCTGGGTGCTCTGAGCCTGTTCCAGCGGCAAGAACTTTGGACGCGAGGCCCGAAGTGGATTTAACGGCGTCTTCTGGAGCGGCTTTTACATCTGCGGGCGTTTCAGGCATATTAGTTTGGTTAAAAGCGTTTTGCGTCGATGAAAAGAGCATTGCTCCTAGAAAACAAAGAGTGAAGAGGCGCAGTTTCATTGGGAAAATAGGTAACCTCATACGCTCAGAGAAGAAGTGTCAATGCTCACCGGCCTGCGACATTTTTTTGGGCCGAGACGCCAAGTCGGAAAGGCGGTACTACGCAAAAGGAGTGGATTTTTGCCAAACGG
>Ga0209598_10002728_pt1 | contig 13614 bp, 9 predicted proteins | sample M_140807_EF_Meta_FD_187317 | JGI IMG/M metagenome (GOLD analysis project Ga0209598, IMG submission 187317) | Freshwater microbial communities from Lake Montjoie, Canada to study carbon cycling - M_140807_EF_MetaG (SPAdes) (version 2) | ecosystem: Environmental > Aquatic > Freshwater > Lake... | reverse complement strand
TCAACAATTACCAAACCATCCAGATCGGTGAATACGGTAAGTCGCGATTTTAAAGCCTGTATCCAAAGTGCTGTATCGCCTGGTAAAACATTAGAATCTGTTTTCTTTTCTTCAACTGAAAAAATATGGTAGCCCAGCGGAGCATTCTTTCCTTTATAATTAACTTTTTTACGAACGGCCTCATGCAAAATGAGGTGACTTTGTAAAATAGCTTTAAGAAAACCGGAAGCATTAGAAGAACCTGTTAATGAACCTAATACAGCATTAAATCCACCAGTTTCCTGATCTGGCTGATCGGGAGAAAGAACCGCTCTTGCAGTGCTTTTTTCTGTTGAAAAAATAGGATACAAACCTGCAATAAAGCCAGACAGTATACCAGCGCCTAACAATACCAAAAGACCTTTCCTGATTTGTACTCCAGCAAGTTCGAATGCAGATATCCCCGTCATTTGGTCAGGTTTATTTGATTGATTAAAGTAAATAAAACCAAGGCACTGGTTGCTAGGGTTAAAGCCTGTTGTACGTTGAAAGGATTCCGGCGCTGTGGCTTTGGTGGGACCAACACTGTACATCCTTTTTCAGGAGTTGGGAAGTTTTTGAAGAATAGGAAATTTTGAGTTTTTTTAATATTACCGTTGGCATAGGTTACTAGTGTTTTTCGCCTCCACCCTTTATCATTAAATCCTCCGGCAGCATTAACATACTTCCTTGCTGATTTATATGCAGGATCGAACTGCACATTTACCTCTACCAATACTTCTCCCCGAACACGAACCACATCCGGCTGATCTGGAATATATACAACATCCCCGTTTCTTAAAATAATATCATATTTTGATCCAGGATTTTTTAAAGCTTTTTGCAGGTTAACTGCAATTTCACCTTCTGTATTCCTGTAGACTTTTGTTCCTTCAGGGTAAGCATCAGGAGTTAGTTCCCCTGCACGCTTAATCAGAGTAGAAATTCTTTCCAACCTCTCCATCTTGGTATATTCTCCGGGGTATTTAATTTGTCCGTTTATAACCACAACTTCCTGAACCTCAAAAGATGGACTTTTATAAACAAATATTCTGTCGTATGGTTTTAACTTAAAAGAATCTAAAGCAACAATTTTCTCCCAATCATCTTCCAGAAGAATCTGCTTTACCTCCACTTTAAGATTTCCAATGTTTCCTTTATCCTGATGTACATCTGCAACTCTGCTAATTTCTATTCTTGAGTGTTCTGCTTCTGGTCGGACACCTCCTGCTGTGTAAATTAAATCCTTAAGAGATCTTGATCCCGACAATAAAAATGTTCCGGGTTTCCGTACAAACCCACGAATGGTAACATACTCCTGATCTTTGAATTCTTCAAGAGAAAATATTTTCAAGGCATCAAATTTTTTCAACTCGTAATCTGTGTTACCTCCGGTGATTATTTCACCTTCCGGCATTATTTCCAACAAATCAACAGGCAGATAATCAATTTTATAGGATTCATTAATTCTTAAAATATAAGCTCTAACCTTATAGGCATCTTCCTTAAGTCCTCCTGCTTTTCGCAATAAATCAGAAACTTTTTCCCCTGAATTTACCTGATATAAACCTGGGTATTTGGCAGCTCCAATTACTTCTACAGAATTCTGAACTTTTGAATACACCATTCCTATAGTAAGTCGGTCTCCGTCTTTCAATACATAGTCAGCTCCTGATGCCTGCAACTTATTCAAATCCACATCCAGAACAATTTCGTTTTCTAAATCGGTTCTTACTAATTGAATGTTGGTTTTAAATGCTTTGGAGGTTAGTCCACCAGCAAGAAGAATCAACCTTGACAATTGTTCCGATTCTTTTAATTCATAAATGGCTGGACGTTTTACCTCACCTTTAACAAGTACTCTCTTTTTTGCTACTGGAATTATCAGAACGTCATTATTTTCCAGCCAAAGATCATTAGACTTACCTGCATCTGTCAGGAAAGGATATAAATCCAGGCTGTCGGCAACCATACCATTCCTTCTAAGTACCAGATTTCTAAAACTGCCTTCCTCTGTTGGGCCACCCGCTAGGTAGAGCAGGTTAAATGCAGAAGTCAGGGCAGAAACAACATAAGTTCCTGGCTGAACGACTTCACCCGTTATGGAAACCCGTATGGTTCTAACCTTTCCAACGGTAATTTCAGTTCTGGCATTGGCTGAAACAATATCTCTATACTTTGTTGAAACAACCTCATTGGCCTTTTTAAGCGTAAGGCCTCTGACATTTATTTTTCCTCCATTTTCAGGATAAAAGGCTCCCTCATTGTCGAGCACATAAGAATCGTGGAACTCGGCTGTACCCCAAATGTGTAACCATATTTCATCCCCGGGACCAAGTTTATAATTTTCAGGAGGTACTGGATTTTCATCTGGTGTAAAGTTTAAACTCTTTTCAATAAAGAAATTTCGACCAAAAACCTGACTTGACGGCAAGGTGTCTTTTTTAACATATTGTTTCTCTTTTGGTTTTTTCTCCTCTTTTTCTTCTTCCCTAAGAGAATCTTTCAATTCATTTTTGTCTTTAGTATTTCCTTTTGACAATAAAGAATCGACATCTGCAGCATTTTTATTGTATTTAAAGAATTCTTTAATTTCTTCGTCAGTTACACCTGCTTTTCTTAAATCCAGGATTCTCTGACGAATATTGGATGCTGAGTCACTGGATAAAATGGTTTCCTCCATCCCATCAAAGGGTTTGAACAATAAGGAATCCAGTTTTTGTGCATACCCTCCGAGGGTAATCCATAAAAAAAGCAATACAAATGGTAATTTTACGCCTGCTTTTTTTGTTACTATTCCTGCCACAGCAACAAACTTAGCTAAAGGCAGGAAATTATAAGCAATACATGCCAAAAATCGGAATAGACTTAAGTTCGGGTAAGATCAAAAAAGAGGACCTTATTGTTGGTATAGACCTTGGAACTACCCATTCACTCATAGCCCGTTGTGATGACGGTATACCGATTGCAATCGCTGATTTTGACCAGCCAACCATGGTTCCATCTGTATTGTATTTTGACCCTTCTGGCAGTGTGATAGTTGGTGATGAGGCAAAACGCCATTTAATTACAGATCCGGGAAATACCATTTATTCCGTTAAGCGGCTGATGGGCAGATCTTTAAAAGACTTGTCTGGACATGAGGGCTATTTTGGGTATAAAATCCATGATGCCGATGAAAACCAGCTGGTAAAAATTCAGGTAGGCAATACTTTTTTTACTCCGGTTGAACTATCCGCTAAAATATTAGGAGAACTAAAAAAAAGAGCCGAGCACAGGCTAAAGACCGAAATACGAAAGGCTGTGGTAACCGTCCCGGCCTATTTTAATTATAATCAACGACAGGCTACTAAGGATGCTGGAAAACTTGCTGGTCTGGAAGTGTTAAGGGTAATTAACGAACCTACTGCTGCAGCACTTGCATATGGTTTAGGCATGAATCCCGAAGAGCAAAAAACCATTGCAGTGTATGATCTTGGAGGAGGCACCTTTGATATTACGATACTAACTATTGAAAATGGCACCTTTGAAGTACTCTCGACCAATGGAGATACTTTTCTGGGTGGAGATGATTTTGATAGGGCTATTTTAAATTTCTGGATGGAGAAAAAGGGTATTTCTCCGGAATACCTAGATCAACATAAATCACTTTCTCAGGCCCTCAGATTGCAGGCTGAAACAGCGAAAAAACACTTCTCCGAAACTAAAGAGCCCTTTTCTGTTCAAATAAACGAGGAAGGTAATGAGCAATTTTTATCCATAGATTTTCCTTCTTTTACTTCAATTGTTACTCCAATTATTGATCAAACCTTAACGTGTTGCAAACAGGCTGTATCTGATTCGGGGATAAAACAATCACAACTTGACGAAGTGATTTTGGTTGGAGGTAGCACACGTATGCCTCTGGTGCAGGATGCTGTAAGAACCTTTTTTGGAAAAGAACCTCTGTGTTCAATTAATCCAGATGAAGTAGTGGCCTTAGGTGCTGCCATCGAAGCTGACATACTATCAGGAAACCGAAAAGACCTGCTTTTGTTGGATGTTACTCCACTTTCCTTGGGAATCGAAACTTTGGGAGGTCTAATGGACGGAATAATTCCAAGAAATACCCGAATTCCGGTTCGCGCTTCACGACAATATACTACTTCCTTGGATGGGCAGGTAAACCTCAAAATATCTGTTTATCAGGGTGAAAGGGAAATGGTTAAGGACAACCGTAAGCTGGCAGAATTTATTTTAGGAGGTATTCCGGCAATGCCTGCAGGATTGGCAAAAATAGAAGTAGGATTTATGATTAATGCAGACGGAATTCTTCAGGTAGAGGCCACAGAACTCAGAAGCGGAATAAAAACCGAAATTCTGATTCAACCACAGCAGGGTTTAACCGACGCCGAAGTGGAACAAATGTTGCTGGATTCTATGCAACATGCAGAAGAAGATTTCACAATTCGGTTAATAACTGAAGCAAAAGAAGAAGGCCGGCAGATGTTGTTTCATGCGGAAAAGTTTTTAAAATCCCATCAGACATTGCTTTCTGAAATGGAAATCTCCAAAATGAAGGATTTAATGCTTTCGGTTGAACGGGAAATTAATTCAGGAGATAAAAATACCATTCATGCTGCCATTGAATCCTTAAATGAATACACAAGACCCTTTGCCGAACGGGCAATGGATTCTGCCCTTAAAAATGCTCTAACCGGGAAAAAAATAGGATAATTCGAAGTTACAGCTTCACAAAAACATTCTTTGCTTCGGTGAAGAACCTTAAGGCTTCTTCTCCGCCTTCCCTTCCAACACCGGAGTCCTTCATTCCGCCAAAAGGAGTTCTCAAATCCCGAATCAGCCAGGAATTAATCCAGACAATTCCGGACTTTACTGCATCTGCCATTCTGTGCGCTATTTTAATATTTTCAGTCCAAATGGTAGCACTCAACCCATATCTTGTACTATTTGCAATGGTAATAGCTTCTTCCTCCGTTGAAAATGGCAATACGGATACAACAGGTCCGAATATTTCTTCCTGATTCACTCTGCAATAAGGATCAAGCCCTGAGATAATGGTTGGTTGAATAAACCAACCCTCTTTACAACGGTCGTTGACATCATATACTGGTTTACCTCCTGCCAAAATTTTACCTCCTTCGTTTTTAGCAAGCAGAATATAGCTCAGTACTTTTTCATATTGGGCTCTGGAAACCACGGCTCCAATTCTGGTATCTTTTTCTACTGGATCTCCAACTTTAAGTTCATTGGTTTTGGCAACAAAATCTTCTAAAAATTTATCATACAAGGTATCTTGAACCAAAATCCTTGAACCACAAAGACAAATCTGACCCTGATTTGTAAAAGAAGATCTTACGGTTGTTTCTAACATTTTATCATAATCGCAGTCTGCGAAAATGATATTTGGGTTTTTGCCTCCCAGTTCGAGTGAAATCTTTTTAAACATGGGGGCAGCAACCCTAGCAATTTGCTCCCCTGTAGAAGTTCCTCCTGTAAAAGAAATTAAAGGCACATCTGGATGAGACACAATTGCTGCACCAACCTTAGGACCAGTACCATGCACCAGATTAAATACCCCAGGAGGAAATCCGGCTTCCTGAAATAATTCGCACAACAAAGTTGCTGTATAAGGGGTAACTTCAGATGCCTTGGCAACAACTGTATTTCCTACAACCAATGCCGGGGCGATTTTCCAGGTAAAAAGGTATAAAGGAAGATTCCAGGGTGAGATCGTTCCTGCAACGCCAACTGGTTTTCGCAATACATAATTAAATCCCAGTTTACCCATTGAATATGATTCGGAATGAAACTGTAATCCCGCGGAAGCAAAAAAATGGAAATTTTCGGCCGCCCTGGGTATATCCATGCTGGCTGCAAGAGAAACAGGTTTTCCATTATCCCGACTTTCGCATATAGCAAGCTTTTCTGCATCCCTTAGGATAAGTTGCGCCACCTTAAACATCAGGTCTGACCTTTGAGTTTGTGTTAAGGCAGACCACATTGGAAATGCATTCTTGGCCGCTTCAACCGCAGAGGCAACGTCGTTTTCATTGCTGTCTGCCACTTTTGAAAAAACCTTTCCTGTTGCCGGTTCAAAATTATCCAACCAGGAAAGATCTTCCGGATCGCAAAATTCCCCGTTGATATAATTTTTTATTTTTAATGTATCCATTGTATCAAAGGTTACCTGTTCTGCCTCCATCAACGGGGAGATTAATTCCAGTTATATAAGCTGCCTGACTCGAAGCCAGAAAACAAACTGCATTAGCTATTTCCTCCGGCAAAGCGAACCTACCGGCTGGAATTTCAGCATACATTTCCATAACTGTCTCTTCAATTGACTTGCAGGTTTGTACACTTTTAATACGAATAATCTGTTCCAAACGATCTGTTGCAGTTGCTCCAGGCAAAACGTTGTTCACTGTAATTCCAAAAGGTGCCAGTTCTGAAGAAAGCGTTTTCGCCCAATTGGCAACTGCACCTCTGATAGTATTGGAAACTCCTAGATTCTTTAAGGGTTGTTTTACGGAGGTTGATATCACATTGATAATTCTACCAAAACCAGAAGCTTTCATACCTGGCAAAACAAGCTGCAGTAATACCTGAGCTGAAATCAAATGTTGGGTGAAAGCTTCCGTAAATTCTGAAGGATTGGCTAAATGGGCTGGCCCGGGCTTTGGTCCGGAACTATTGTTTATTAAAACATGAAAAACAATTCCAGCTTCTAAATAGGGATAAAGGGCTGCTTGTATACTTTCAAGATTGCTTAAATCTGCTTCAATACCGGTATGATGCTGGGAGGAAATGGCATTCATTTCTGCCAATACTACCTCCATGTTTTCCATTGATCTACTCAAAAGAAAAACCTCAGCACCTGCTTCAGCCAAACTCAGTGCAATGGCCCTACCTATGCCTTTACTTCCTCCACAAACGAGAGCCTTCTTGCCTTCAAGGTTAATTACCATACCTTTATTCTTTTTCTTCAAAACGCTCCCTTAAGTTAACTGAAGCTGATTTTTTTTTCATTCTAAGATTTAGTATTTCAACTCCAAATGAAAATGCCATTGCAAAGTAGACATATTCCTTAGGCACATGAACCTCAAATCCTTCCAGCATCAATATCATACCAATCATTAGTAAGAAACTTAGAGCCAAAACCTTCATAGTAGGTCTCTTATTGATAAAATCTGATATAACTCCGGAAAAAGCTAGCATAATCAGTAAGGAAATAACTACAGCTGTTATCATTACCCAGATTTCGGAAGCCAATCCAATTGCTGTTATTATCGAATCAAAAGAAAAAACAATATCCAATAAAATAATTTGGATAATAATTTGAGAAAATTTCGCTTTTTTCAGTTTCTTTCCTTCACTGTCATGCTCTCCTTCTAATTTTTGGTGAATTTCTGAAGTACTTTTAGTAAGCAGAAACAATCCTCCGCAAATCATAATTAAATCCCTGATGCTGATGCCATGACCAAAAATATTGAACAAATCACCAGTTAGTTTAGCTAGTAAACTGAGCGTAAATAACAAGGCAATCCTGATGAGCAGGGCCATAGACAGACCAATTGTTCTGGCTCTTCCTTGTTGATGTTTTGGAAGTTTTCCAGCAATAATTGAAACAAAAATTACATTATCAATTCCCAGTACAATCTCTAACAGAGTCAGGGTTAATAGGGAAATTAACAGGTCAGGGGTTAAAAAATCCATAAACAAAAGTAAAGATACGTAGTAAGGGTTAAAAGGATTTAGATTCCTATTGTGGCATATTATCCTGAAGTGGATCATTCACCGCATTAAATTCCTCCATTCTTCCTATATCCCTCCAATACTCCCTTATTTCAAATCCTTTTATTTCTGAACCAGAGTTCAATGCCTTTTTTATAAAATCTGGTGCATCCAGATAACTGTTTTCCGGAATCAGGGAAAGCAATGATTTTGAAAACAAATAAATTCCTGCGTTACAATTAAATTGCATTTCTGGTTTTTCACTCAAACTAAGAATAGTATTATTTTTATCTATATCCAATAGAGCATAGGGCAGCTCTATTTTAAAAGGAATCATGCCCATTACAAAATCTGCATTTTTTGAATTTACTTTATACTTGTAAAAAGACATCAGGTCAACATCTGTCAATAAATCAGCATTAAGAACAAGTATATCAGAATACTTACTTTTACTCATAACAGCTGCAGAACCCATAGTCCCCAAAGGACTTGACTCAGTAATATACTCCACCTTAATTCCTAGTAGAGATCCATCTCCTATTTTTTTGAAAATTGACTCTGCTAAATAATGTACTGAAATCGTTATCTCTATTATTCCAAATTGTTTAAGATGCAAAAGCAATCTTTCCAATAGGCTCATGCCACCGACGGTCAACAGGGGTTTGGGTGTTTCTTCTGTTAGCGGTTTCATCCGTTCTCCCCGACCTCCTGCCATAATCAGTACTCCAACAGGAAGAATGCATTTTACTTTTTCACATTCTATAATTGCAATTACCTTTCCATTCGAATCACAAACTGGTATGTGTTTCCCTATGGTATATAACTCAGTTTGAGAATAAAACTTTTCATAGGGATAGTCAATTTTACCTTTGTCCAGGTAAGTCAAATCCTGAATTTTATACTCAGAATTTGTGTTTATCAATAGTTGAAAATTTTCATTTTTGTGAAATAAAGTTCCAACATATTCATTTGACTTGTTTACAACAATTAGTCCTTCTTCAGGGGATAAATTATTGAGTTTTTCCTTTGCTGCTTGTAGTGTTTCTGTTTCCTGAATGATGTACTTAATCATATGGATTTTCCAGGATTGCCAATTATTTTTTGATCAGGAAGGACATTATTTAAAACTATAGTACCGGCACCAATTATTGCTCTGTCTCCTATTGTAATTCCTTCCTTTATGATTGCTCCGGCACCAATAAAAACCTGAGAACCAACCTGTACGTCCCCGCACAATATAGCACCTGGCCCAATGTGAGAAAATGAGCCTATTCTTCCACCATGAGAGATTACTGCACGATTGTTAAGTATACACCCCTTTTCTATTGTAACCCCAGTTTCAACAATAGTTCCTGGAAACACGGATACGGCCTCTGGAAATTCAACCTTGGATGAAACAATAGCTGCTGGATGAACTAACGCCGGAGCACGCCATCCCCAGGTGGTACATTTTAAATAAACTTTTGATCGCTGATTATTATTTCCAATTGAAGGATGAAAAAGCCTAAAAGTTGCCTTTTCTGCGTCTTGCAAACCATCTTCATCTCCTCTGTAAATTAGATTGTATAAATCATCTACAGACTTTTTTTTGTCAAAATAATCAAAAACATCCTTTTTCATTGAAATTATGATTTCAATTAATGCAAGTGCATGACCACCGTAGCCAACCAGAACTATGTTTTCCAAAATTCAGTCTAATTTATCTCAAATACTCAAACCCTTGTCGGCACCTATCAAAAATCTATAAAATGATTGTGGATGCCTAACCTTTAAAAGGGCCAAACGTTTTATAGGGATGCAATACAGAATACTTGGAAAAAGTGGGCTTAGGGTTTCAGAATTGGCTCTTGGAACAATGACTTTTGGCTCTGACTGGGGTTGGGGAGCTGATAAACAAAACAGCAAAGAACAATTTGACCTTTTTCTGGAAAATGGTGGCAATTTTATTGATACCGCAAATAGGTATACCGAGGGTACCAGTGAATCTTTTATCGGTGAATTTATGGAAGGTCGCAGGGATAAAGTTGTTCTTGCTACCAAGTATAGTTTGTTTACTCAAAAAGGAGACGTTAATGATGGTGGCAATCATAGAAAGAATCTTGTTCAGAGTATTGAAAAGTCGCTCAATCGACTAAAAACAGATTTTATAGACCTTTTGTATCTGCATGCATGGGATTTCACAACAGGAGAACAGGAGGTAATGTATGCTTTGGAACAACTTGTCAGACAAGGAAAAGTTTTGCATCTTGGTTTCTCAGATACACCTGCCTGGGTTGTTTCCAGATGTCAAACTATTGCAGAGCTTAGAGGTTGGAGTAGTATAATCGCTCTTCAAGTTGAATACAGTCTTTTGGAAAGAACTGTAGAGAGAGATCTTACTCCAATGGCTCAACATTTAAATATGGGTGTAGTCGCATGGGCGCCTCTTGCCGGTGGAGCATTAACCGGAAAATACCTTGCGGATCTATCTGCAGGAAGATTAAAGCCAGAAAGTAAACGACTTGATTCCAGAGCAGTAGGTATAGTTACAAAACTGGTTGAAATCGCAGGACAAAAAAATTGTTCTCCTGCACAGGCAGCTCTTGCCTGGTTAAGACAAAAATCTGGTTTGGTAATTCCGTTGGTTGGTGCAAGAAATGCAACACAACTTAAGGAAAGCATTGAAAGCTTTTCAATTGTGTTATCCGAAGAGGAGATAACCTCACTGAACGCCATTTCAGAAATTGACTATGGATTTCCGCATACTTTTCTTGCAAGCGATGCAGTAAAAGATGTGCTTTTTGGGGGAATGTACTCTAAAATTAAAAGATAAATTACCTAATCCTTTAATATTCCTTTTAAAAATCTTGATTTCTCCCTGCTGGAAATAATTTCCTTTCCGTTTGTTAGCAATATTTTAAATCTGTTGCCAAACCAAAAGATTATATCCTGAATTTTTGAAAGGTTTATAATCGTTGAGCGGTTTACCCTAAAAAAATCCTTTGAAGGCAGTTTTTTCTCGTAATGCTCCAAAGTATATGTTACTGTAAACACCCTGTCGGAAGTATGAATAAAAGTAAATCTTTCAATAATTTCAATGTATATAATATCATTATAATCTACTAATTTGTATCTGTCCGAAGTAGGTACCGGTAATTTATTGGAAAACTGAAAACTACCTGAATGCTCTAATTCTTCAGTTACCTTTTCCAGGTTTTGTTTAAATGAACTTAGGAATTTACCTCTTGGGGTTTTTCGTATTTTATCCAATGCATCCTGTAGGCGATCGGCATTTACTGGCTTGGTGATATAATCTATCGCATTTAAATCAAAAGCATGAACGGCATAGTCGTGATAGGCAGTCACAAATACTATATAAGGAACCTCCTCGGGGTCTTCGAAATTATTAACCACCTCGATACCCGTCATTCCGGGCATTTCAATATCCAGAAAAACAATATCAGGCTTTAACTGTTTGATCTGTTCATATGCTTCTAATCCGTTTGTGGCAACATGTGCTATTTCAATGTCTGGATATGCTTCCAGCATTTTCTGCATCTTGTTTCTGGCAGGGGCTTCATCGTCGGCAATTAATACTTTGTACATGGCACTATTTGTTTAAAGAGCCCTACCTGATAATTTTTGATGAACTGGAAGAGTTAATGTCACCCTTGTTCCGTGGCCAGTATTTTCAAAAACAATCAGATTTGATTCGTGATACAAATTATTAAGTCTTGCGATAACATTCCTCAATCCGGTACCCTTTTCTATTCGATCGGTAGATATTCCTGCGCCATTGTCTTCTACGACTACCTGAATGTGCTGGTTTTGATGCTGAACAGTAATATGTACCCAACCTGGATGTAATACTTTTGCGATGCCATGTTTGATACAATTTTCAACCAATGTTTGTACTACCAAGGATGGCACTGTGAATTCCCGACAGGAATCTGGTAACTCAATTTGAACTGTAAGCCTTTCTCCAAACCTGATCTGTTCAATTGCCAGATATTTACTGACCAATTCTATTTCGTCCCTGAGAGGCATAACCATTTCAGTGGAGTTTTTAAGAGTATATCTGAATATAAATGCGAGTTTATCCACGGCCTCCTCTGCAAGGTCAGGTGAGTCGTGTATTAGAGCTGAAATTGTATTTAAGGTATTAAATAAAAAATGCGGATTTATCTGAGCCCTTAAAGCAATCATCCTGGCTTCAAGATTTTCCTTTAACAACAACTTTTCATTTTCGAGTAAACTCAACAATTCGAGTGCTATTTGAGTTTGTGCAACTGTTCTCTGAAACAATTCAACATCCTCCAGATTATACACTCCTTTCTTTTTACGACCAATAAAAAGCAAACCCTTTTTATCTTCGGATACTACAGGAAAAATCAAGGCATATTGTTTGGTTAATTCTGCCTCAATTTCCAATGGTAGAGATGTACGGTTAAGTTCCCTGTTGGCAGACCAATATTTGCTTTCTGAAAAAAACTTTTCAAGTTCTTCGAAATTATCTTGCGTTGTTCCTGATAATAATCTTTCTGGTAACTTTAGTTCTACCGAAGCTTCAGCATAATTCGAAACAGCCAACTGCACACCTGATACCAATTCAGTTGTGGATGGTATTCTGGGAATTCTTTCAATAAAAGTAATCAGTTCGTTTTCGCGGTTTTGTTGCCTGGAAGTAAAATACCGCTGAACATCTGAAAAGTATTTTTGAATCAAAAATCTGAATCCAAATCCTGTTAATATCAGACCTACCAAGACTGTAATATCCCTTATATATGAATCACCAAAAAAAGGATTCATTATTTGAATCAGGACCAGATAAATTAATAAAACGAGTGAGAATAATGCAAAATATAAAATAGCTCTGGATACCACTAGTCTTATTTTTCCAAACCTTAATTGTCGATAAGCTAAAACCAGGGGACCCAACGCAAGTGTAAAGTGTCCAGGAAGCATTTGCCAAGGGTTGTTTATATATGGATCAAGAGGCTCAGTAATTGAAATGCCAGAAACAATGGTTACTAGAATTACCCAGATAATTAATAAAGTTCTAAATACCGGTTTAACTATCGAATCTTCTTTATTTCTTTCAATCAGATAGATTAAAATCAAAAAACTGTTTATACCATAACACCCCAATCTGACTGTTGATTCAAATATAAATGAAGGACCGGAGAGGGTATTCTTTAAAAAATAAATGATCAATAAAATAAGACCAGGAACTGAAAATAGATAAACAAATTTAACTGGAATACTCTTTGTAGCATGTAATACCATAAAACCGCTAAGTATTGTAACCAATAGTGTTAAATAAACCTGTATGAAATAAGCAAAATGTAGATTTTGAAAATTTATGGAATAACTTATAAAAAGTATAGAATAAAAACTATAAAAAAGTAAAGAAGACGCTAATAGGATTGCAGTAAGATAAAATTTACGGAAGGATTCTCGGAAAAAAGGAAATAGAATAAGAAAAATGATAAACAGGGAAAGAAAAATAAATATACTTACCCAAAAGCCAACCTGTGCTGCCAACTTACCAGAAACGATAATACCCTCCGGTTTTTCATAAAGCCTCACAAAATGTTGCCTGAATGTTTGATCAATTCCATAAGGTGCGGTTCTTTTTACCTGATATAATAAAACATCCCCAGGGTTAGAAAAAGATAAAATTCTGTTTAATTGACTTAAGCGATGAATGTTCTTATAATCCACCTTCACCAATAAATCTCCGGTTTTTAATCCTGAATTTCCTGAATTAAAAATCTCTTTAATTCTTACTCCCGATTCATCCTCTTCCCAAACAATTTTATCTGTTGCGCCAGATGTTGTCTGTGTAAATTCATTTTCTAAAACAAAAAGAAAATAGAACCT
>Ga0209598_10002726_pt1 | contig 13621 bp, 10 predicted proteins | sample M_140807_EF_Meta_FD_187317 | JGI IMG/M metagenome (GOLD analysis project Ga0209598, IMG submission 187317) | Freshwater microbial communities from Lake Montjoie, Canada to study carbon cycling - M_140807_EF_MetaG (SPAdes) (version 2) | ecosystem: Environmental > Aquatic > Freshwater > Lake... | reverse complement strand
AGGGCCTGGCGCAGCAGTGTTTCTCCATCCCCACAGCTGGAACCTCCGCTGATCAACGTCATGACGGTCAGGGCTGCGCCCACCGCCAGCCCCGTGGCCAGGGGATGCGCCCTTGCCAGAGGCAGGATCCGGGCGGTGCCCAGCACCAGCAACCGGGCCATGAGGGCGCCGAGTAGTCCGGCCCCCAGTCCCACGGGAAGCGCCCACAGGGCCTGGAGTGGCTCCGCCCACGGCGTGGACTGGATGCCTAGTGCGAAAAGGGGTTGGCCAGCCAGGCCGGCCACCTCGGCCGCCACCCCTGCCATCAGGAGGGATGGCCAAATCAGGTTCGGCTGAAAGCGGCGACTCAGCTCCTCAGCCACGAAGATCACCCCCATCAGGGGGGTGTTGAACGCGCCGGCCAGGCCGGCACCGGCGGCGGCGGCCAGCAGTTCGGTGGGCAGGCGGCCACGGCCCAGTCCGTGGGCCAGGGCAGCGCCCAGCTGGGCTGCGGGGCCTTCCCTGCCGATCGGCAGCAGGGCCAGGCTGGCCGCGCCCCAGAGGGCCAGCCGCCCTGCCGTGGTTCCAACCGCCAGCTGTTGATCCCGCTGGTCCGGCCGTTGGAGGGCCTCCAGCAGCTGGGGCAGACCGGACCCCGCTGAACGGCGCAGAGCACCGGCCTGGAGCGCCAGCAGCAGGGGCACGATCACCATCGGTGCCAGGGCCAGGGCCAGGGTCAGCCCTGTCCAGCCGCCGCCGAAAGCCGGCAGCCGCCTGATCAGGGAATCCTGGAGCCTGTCGATGGCGTTAAGGGGCCAGCAGGCCAAACCCACGGCCAGGCCCACGGCCGCCATGGCGGAGCCTTGAAGGAGCAAGCCGGCCCCGCCTTTCCCGGCCTGGGCGCGAGCAGTTTTTTCCATCAGGCCGTCAGGCCCAGGGCCATGGCGGCCTCCCGCACCAGGGAGCGCAGGTAGGGGTGGGAATGGTCGTCGTCGAGTCCGCTGCGCACCTCCTCGCCGGCGGCGTTGCGGATGATCAGCCCATCGGCGTGGCGAGAGCACCAGTACGTGCGATCGCGTCGCTGCAGCACCACGCCGGCGCTACCGGCAGGCCGCACGCCCACCAGCTCCAGCTGAAGCCTCTCCTGCCCCTGCCAGCGATCCATCCGGAGGCGGTAGGCCACATCCACCTCGGCGGGCAACTCCGCTGCCCCCTGCCAGCGCCAGGCCATGGCACGGCGTCGTAGCCCGTTCTGCTCCAGCTGAAGCTGCAGGTGGCCTCCCCTCAGCAGCCGTTGTTCCACCACCCGGCAGCCGCTGCTCCAGAACACGGGGGCCGGATGGCCGATCCCGAAGGGCTCCAATCGTCGCAGCTGTTCCCAGAATTCACGGTCGATCCGCTCGAAGCGCAGGAGGGCTTCGGGCTCAACGGGCATCGCCTGGCCGCCATTGTCGAGCCAGGCCTGGGCCAACGCTTCGAGGCGCTCCTGAAGTTCCCCCACCCGTTCCGCCGCCACGGTGAAGCCACCGGCGGCCGGATGACCGCCGTGGCGCAGCAGCAGATCAGTGCAGGCCTGGAGGGCCTGGTCCACGGCGAAGCCGCGCGGCGCCCGCACCGAAGAGCGCAGCCTTCCACCCCCCTCATCGGCGAGAAGCGCCACCGGCCGGCCGCAACGCTCCATCAGACGGGCGGCCACGATGCCGATCACCCCGTGGTGCCAATGGGTCTGGGCGAGCAGCACAAATGGCGGGGTCGGCCGGCCATCGGCCTCCAGCAGGGCAACGGCCTCCGCCTCGATGGCGCTGCAGAGCTCGCGCCGTTGCCGGTTCAGCCCATCGCATTGCCGCGCCAATTCGAGGGCCCGCTCCGGTGCGGTGGTCGTTAGGAGGTCCACCACCAGCAGGGGATCCCCAATCCGACCCACGGCGTTGATCCGCGGGGCGATCTGGAAGCCCACGGCTTCGGCATTGAGTTGCCCTGCCTCCAGGCCCGCCAGGCGCTGCAGGGCCCGCAGCCCCTCCAGACGGGTGTCGCCCAGGCGGGGCAGGCCGTCGAGCAGCCAGCGCCGGTTCACCCCCACTAGGGGGGCCATGTCGGCGATGGTGCCGATGCAGAACAGGTCGAGGGCGATGGCTTCGCCGTCCTGGCGGCCCACCCGGCGGCTGAGGGCGCTGGCCAGCACATGGGCCAGGCCGACGCCCGCCAGGCCCCGGTAGGGGGAATCCACCGGCGTCACGGCTGGATGGAGCAGCGCCAGATAGGGCGGATGGTCGGCAGGCAGGGTGTGGTGGTCGGTGAGGATCACATCCACCGCCAGGGCGGCGGCCCTCTCCAGGGCCCCCCGGGCCGCCACCCCGTTGTCCACCGTGATGATCAGGCCCACCCCATCGGCCGCCAGCGCCTCAACCATGCCGGGGTTGAGGCCGTAGCCATCGCTGGCCCGGCTGGGGATGGCGGCCCTCGGCCGGGCACCGAGCCGCTGCAGCACGCCCACCAGCAGGGCCGTACTGGTCATGCCATCAGCGTCGTAGTCGCCGCAGACGGCCAAGGATTCGCCCGAGCGGCAGGCGCGCTCCAGGCGCTCCAGCGCCGTGGCCAGGTCGGGGAAGTGGTCGTGGGGATCGGGCGCCCGGGGGGGATCCAGGAGTGCACGCAGGCTGCTGTCACTGCCGTGGCCCCGACGGCGGAGCACCGCCAGCAGCTCATCCGGCAGATCGCCGGTTGGGGAGCTCAGGGAAGCGTCGGAGCCGTTTCCACCGCGGGCCTGGGGATCCTGCTGTGCCAGTGGTGGTGGGAGGACCCAGGGTTGCGCGTCGAGGGAGGGCAAGGCATGGGTCAGGCACCTTCGCATTGTGATGCCCTCAGGCGCTGCTGCCAGCCCTAACCTGCGGCGGCAGGACCGGCGATGCGGTGGCTCCTTCCCTCGAGGCGATTTTTTGGGATGTGGATGGCACCCTCGCCGAGACGGAACTCGAGGGCCATCGCGTGGCCTACAACCTGGCCCTGGCCGAGCTGGGTTTGCCCTGGTGCTGGGATCGGGCCCGCTATCTCGATGACCTGGCGGTGGCCGGCGGCCGGGAGCGGATGGCCCGCTTCCTGACGGACCAGGAGGGGCGTCCGCCCTCCGCACCGCTGCTCGATGGAATCGTGGCGGCCAAGAAGCGCCTCTATGCCGACCTGATGCGCAGCGGGTCCATCCCGCTGCGGGAGGGGGTGGCGCGGTTGATCGGTGCCGCCGCCGCCGCAGGTCTGACCCAGATGATCGTGACCACCAGTTCCCAAGCGGCGGTGGAGGCCCTTGTGGCCGGCAGCCTGGCGGCAGTGGCCGGGGCATTCCGGGGCGTGATCAGCGGCGATGACGTGAGCTGCAAGAAACCCGATCCCCAGGGGTATCGGTTGGCCTTGGCCGGGCTCGATCCGCAGCGGGTGGTGGTGATGGAGGATTCGCTCCACGGTCTGGCGGCAGCCTCAGGGGCCGGTCTCACCACCCTCGTGACCCTCAGCTCCCTGTCGCTTCATGAGGGGGTTGGGGCCTTCGCCGCAGCGGCTGCCGTGGTGGATGGCCTTGGCTCTCCGGAGCGGCGCCTCGCCTTGCTGCACGGTCCGGCCTGTCCGGAGGGCCAGGTGACGCTCAGCTGGCTCGAGCGGCTGCTCGCTCCGGCATGACGATTCCCCCCCAGCAGCGCACCCGCTACGCCGCCCTCGAACGGCGCCTCGGCCGTTCCCTGCTGGGCCAGCTGCGGCGCAGCTGGCGCCACGCCAGCCTCGCCCTTCTCTCCCTGCTGGTGGGTTATTTCCTGAGCCAGAACCTGATTGCCCTGCTGCTGGTGCGGGTGCCGGGAGGGCGCCCGGCCGTGGTGCTTACGCTGGTGCTCTCGATGGAATTGCTCGTGCGGCTGCGCACCCGGGCGCAGCGCGCCGAGGAGCCCCCGCTGGTGTGGGTGATGCTCGACAACCTCCGCCTGGGGGTCACCTACGCGGCCGTGCTGGAGGCCTTCAAGCTTGGAACCTGAAGCGGCCCCACCCGTCGCTGCGGCGGCCGGACTGCTTGATCGTGTGGCCCTCCCCTTGCTGGGCCGGCTGGCGGATCTGCGGCGCCGCCCCGGCCAGCGCAGGCCCGTGGTGCTGCTCAATGGACCGGTGGGCGCTGGAAAATCCACCCTGGTGCGGCAATTGGCCCGCCTGGCACCGGCCCATGGACTGCGCCTAGCTGTGGCCTCCATCGATGACGCCTATCTCCCCCTTCCCGAGCGGATGCGACGCCTGGCGGGCAATCCCTTCGGGGTGACCAGGGTTCCTCCGGGCAGCCACGATGTGGATCTGCTGGTGGATCGCATCGAGGCATGGCGAAACGGGTGCTCGTTGCGGCTGCCCCGCTTCGATAAGACCCTCGCTACCGGCCAGGGAGACCGCTGCGGGGACAGCGAGGAATCCGCCGATGCCCTGCTGCTGGAGGGCTGGTTGATGGGATGCCGGCCGCTGGGTCAAGCGGCTGTTGCCAGGGCGCTGGAACGTCTTCAGGACTGGGATCTCAGCGAAGCAGAACGCAGCTGGTTGCCCCGATGGGATCGGGAGCTTGAGTCCTACGAGGCGCTCTGGAGGATTTCGGATGGTCTCTGGGTGCTGCGGCCCCGCAACTGGAGGCTGCCCCGGCGCTGGAGATTCCAAGCCGAGGCTCGCCAGCGGCGCGCTGGTGGTGGCTGGCTGGAGCCCGGTGAGCTGGAGCGGCTGGTTCGCTCCAGCCTTCATTCCCTGCCACCTCCCCTCTACCAGGACCCCCTGGTGGCAGGGTTTGGCGACGGGGGGGTGGCCAATGGGGCAACAGGGACGGTTTCAGCAGAATCAGGTGAGGACCCGAACGGCTATCTGCCGCTCTTCGGGGTCACCCAGCTGGATGGTCGGCGCCGCTGGGAGCCGTTGGACCGTCCCGCTCAGCCCTCGCCGTCTTCTTCTTCCTCGGCGATCGGGTAGACGAAGCCCTGGGCTTTGCCACTCAACACGGACTTGCCGATGGAAAGGGCCTTGGCGGCGGCGAGACCGGCCTTGGCCTTCCAGTGGGCGTGACGCTGGTTGCGCTTGCCTTTAGAGGTTTTCTTCTTGGGAACAGCCATCCCTTAAATCCTGAAGCCAAACGAAGATCATCCGCTGCGAACCTTCCTTTCGTCAAATCGCTAGAGTCACTTTCTGCTTCGCAGGCCCGTGGGAACGACGTCGACTCAGCCCAAGCCCCAACCACCCACCGCACCCACCGGGACGGGGGAGCCCCCTCAGGCCCAGGCGGGGCTCCCTCCAGCCATCCCCACCGAGACCACCGCCGGCAAGTCCGGGACGGTCCGTGAGTCCTCCCGCAGCGGGGTGGACGGGCCTGCACCCCAGCCCGCCGGGAAGGATCAGGTGCGACCGCAACCCTTCAGCATTGGCGGCGGCCGCGGCGAGACTCCCTCCTACAGCCAGCTGCTTCAGGATCTGCAGTCCGGCAGGGTGAAAGACCTGCTGCTCTCCCCCCGCCAGGGTGTGGTGGATGCCACCTACCGCGATGGTCGCAGCGTTCAAGTGCCGGTCTTCACCGACAACCAGCTGCTGATCCGCACCGCCACCCAGGCCCATGTGCCCCTCACCGTGCGCGATGAGCAGCGCGATGAGGCGATGGCCGGACTGCTGGGCAATCTTCTGCTGGTGATGCTGCTCCTCACCGGACTCACCCTGCTGATCCGCCGTTCGAGCCAGGTGGCGAACAGAGCCCTCGGCTTTGGCCGCAGCCAGCCCCGTCTTCAGGCCGAGGGCTCGGTGTCGGTGCATTTTGAGGATGTGGCCGGGATCGGTGAGGCCAAGGAGGAGCTCCAGGAGGTGGTCACGTTCCTGCGCTCTCCGGAGCGCTTCACCTCCGTGGGCGCCAAGATTCCCAAGGGTGTGCTCTTGGTTGGTCCGCCCGGAACCGGCAAGACGCTGCTGGCCAAGGCCATCGCCGGTGAGGCGGGTGTGCCGTTCTTCTCGATGGCCGCCTCGGAATTCGTCGAGATGTTTGTGGGGGTGGGGGCCAGCCGGGTCCGGGATCTGTTCAAGCAGGCCAAGGCCAAGGCGCCCTGCATCATCTTTATCGACGAGATCGATGCGGTCGGGCGCCAGCGGGGCGCGGGCATCGGTGGTGGCAATGATGAGCGGGAGCAGACCCTCAACCAGCTGCTCACCGAGATGGACGGTTTCGAGGAGAACTCCGGCGTGATCCTGCTGGCCGCCACCAATCGGCCCGATGTGCTCGATGCCGCCCTGATGCGCCCCGGCCGTTTCGATCGCCGCATCACGGTCGACCTGCCCGACCGCAAGGGACGGGAGGACATCCTTTCGGTGCATGCCCGCAGCCGCCCGCTCGCCGATTCGGTTTCCCTCGCTGATTGGGCGGCCCGCACTCCCGGTTTCTCCGGTGCCGACCTCTCCAACCTGCTGAACGAGGCCGCCATTCTCACGGCCCGCCGCCAGCAAGACCGCGTCGACGATGCCGCCATCGGCGATGCCCTCGAGCGCATCACCATGGGTCTCACGGTGGCCCCCCTCCAGGACAGTGCCAAGAAGCGGCTGATCGCTTACCACGAGGTGGGCCATGCCCTGCTCACCACCTTGCTCCCCAACGCCGACAAGCTCGACAAGGTGACCCTGCTGCCGCGGGCGGGTGGGGTCGGGGGCTTCGCCCGCACCATGCCCGATGAGGACATTCTCGATTCAGGCCTGATCAGCAAGGCCTATCTCCGATCGCGGCTGGTGGTGGTGCTGGGCGGCCGGGCCGCCGAGATCGTGGTTTTCGGCCCCAGTGAGGTGACCCAGGGCGCTGCTGGTGACCTGCAGATGGTGGCCCGGATCTGCCGGGAGATGGTGACCCGCTACGGCTTCTCCAGCCTCGGGCCTGTGGCCCTCGAATCCGATGCCGGCCAAGTCTTCCTGGGCCGCGACTGGATTCGCCCGGAGGCCTCTCCTTACTCCAGCCGCACCGGCAGCCAAATCGATGCCCAGGTCAAGCAGCTCGCCGTTGCGGCCCTCGATCAGGCCCTCGCCGTTCTGCGCCCCCGCCGGGAGCTGCTGGATCGGCTGGTGGAGCACCTGATTGCCGAAGAAACCATCAACGGCGAAGCCTTCCGCACCCTGGTCGCCGATTGGGAGGCGGAGAATCCCGACCTTTCCGTGGTGTCCGCCCAGCTCACCTCACTCCTGACCGCTGAGGCCGCCCCAGAAGCGGATGTCGAGGCTGCGAAGGTAAGTGTGTAGTCCGGCATCCTGAATCGGCAGCAGTCGGGCATCCCGGCCGCTCTCATTGACATGGGCATGCCAGAGGCCTGGGGGCGTGATGAAGGCGCCGCCGCTCTGCCAGTCGATCCGACGGGCATCGCGGATCCGCCCTTCGCTGTCGCAGGAGCTGCCCACCAGGGTGTAGCAGCCGGGGTCGCAGTCGAGGATCAGATCCAGGGCCACCGACTGGTGCCGGTGGGGCGATTGCACGGACCCCGCTGGCACCACCCCCTGCATCGCCCAGAGGGTGTGGGACACGGTGCGGGTGGTCGGTAGATCGGCATGACCAAGCAGCAGGCTGAGCCGGTTCGCCCTCGTGGAGGAGGGGTCGCTGAGCAGGGCCTTCAGTTCCCGATCCAGGCTGGCGGCCGGATAGTGGCAGGGACGGAAGCGGGGCCGGCTCGGCTCGACCCCCAAATAGTGGAGCAGGGGGCCGTCGTGCACCCAATAGAGAACGCTTTCCTCCCGGGCCTCAAGCCGGGGTGCTTGCCCTGCCGGCAACACGAACACGTCGCCGCTCTCCCAGGCCAGGTTGAGGGGGCCGCTGTGGCCGTCGCCCGGCCGCGACAGGGAACCGCCACCCCGCAGCACGGCGAACAGGGAGGTGGTCGCCACGGCGGCGGCGCTGAGGCCTTCACCGGGAAGAATGCGCAGGAAGTGGGCGGCGAGGGCGGGACTGGTGGCCGGTCCCGGGCAACCCAGTTCCCGGCTGAGATCCAGCGACAGGATGGCCGTTGCTCCCTGGGAGTGAAGCTCGGGGCCCCACTGGTGGAGGCCGATCGGCTCGGTGAGACCGGGGCGCACCGGGTTGGCCGCTTCGCGGTAGTCGAACCAGAGAGCCGGCTCTTCCCAGCCTTCGTCCATCCCCAGCCGGTCGTCGCTCCGCATCACCCCGCTGGCTAAGGCCGCCGATGCAATCGGCTCTCCCCCAGGCTCGATGGCGGTCTCTGGGTGGTTCCGAGCCGGGAGGGAGTCCGTGGAGGTTGGGGTCGCAGCGCTGCCCATGGATTGAGAGCCTCTGAAACGACGACGGGCCAACACCCTATGGGCGAGAAGCGGTGCCTGGTGATGGTGATGCTTTCGGATCGCTGATGGCCGCGATCCTTTGGCGGGGATCAGCCGCCTGCCACGGCGGGAACGATGCTCACCTCATCCCCATCGGCCAAGGCGGTGGCCTGGTGATCGAGGAAGCGGATGTCCTCGCTGTTCACGTAAACGTTCAGGAAGCGTCGCAGCTTGCCGCTTTCATCGCAGAGGCGGCTGAGGATCCCGGGGAAGCGACCTTCCATCGCCTGGAGCAGTTCATCGACGCTTGTGGCTTCCAGGTTCACGCTGGCTTCGTCGTTGGTGAACTTCTGCAGGGGGGTGGGAATCAGAACCTGAACGGCCATGGTTGCGCGATGGGCTGGGGAAGGAAGGAATGGGGAAGGATGATGCTGCCCGCCGCGGCGGACGGGCCCTCGAGGCTGAATCAGCCCACGGTTTCCCAGGTGGCTCGGTGCAACGACTGGGCCCGCTCCCAGGCACTGTTGAAGCTGGCCAGCTGGGCCTCGATCAAGAAAGGCTCACCGATTGAGGAGGCAATGGCCTCGGTGGTCTTGAGGCCGTTGCCGGTGATGTAGGCCACGGTGCTTTCGCTGGGATCGATCTTGCCCTGCTCCACCAGCTTCTTGAGCACCGCGATCGTGGTGCCACCGGCGGTTTCGGTGAAGACGCCCTCAGTTTCGGCCAACAGCTTGATGCCCTCGATGATTTCGGCATCACTCACTGCGGCGATGGTGCCGCCGGAGCGGTTGGCGATGTCGATGGCGTAGGGGCCGTCGGCCGGATTGCCGATGGCGATCGACTTGGCAATGGTGTTGGGCTTCACCGGGGTGATGAAGTCGCGACCTTCGGCGAAGGCCTGGGCGATCGGGCTGCAGCCCTCGGCCTGGGCGCCGCTGAAGCGCACCGCCTTCTCTTCCACCAATCCCACCTTGATGAACTCATCAAAGCCCTTGCGGATCTTGGTGAACAGGGAGCCGGAGGCCAGGGGGGCCACGATGTGGTCGGGCAGGCGCCAGCCCAGCTGTTCGATCACCTCGTAGCCGAGGGTTTTCGATCCTTCGGAGTAATAAGGGCGGAGGTTGATGTTCACGAAGCCCCAGCCGTAGGTGTTGGCTACCTCGGAGCAGAGGCGGTTCACCTGGTCGTAGTTGCCCTTCACCGCCATCAGGGTGGGGTTGTAAATCAAGGTGCCAAGCACCTTGCCCAGCTCCAGATCGCTGGGGATGAAGACGCAGCACTCCATTCCGGCGTGGGCGGCAATGGCGGCGGTGGAATTGGCCAGGTTGCCGGTGGAGGCGCAGCTCACGGTGGTGAAACCGAGTTCGCTGGCGCGGGTGAGGGCCACGGACACCACCCGGTCCTTGAAGGAGAGCGTCGGCATGTTCACGCCGTCGTTCTTGATGTAGAGCTCCTTGAGGCCCAGACGGCGGGCCAGGCGGTTGGCTTTGAGCAAGGGGGTGAAGCCGGTCCCCACATCGATCGGATCCCCTTCGATGGGGAGAAATTCGCGGTAGCGCCAGATTGAGGTGGGGCCGGCCTCAATCGTGGCGCGGCTCACCCGGCTGCGGATGGCGTCGTAGTCGTAGACCACCTCCAGTGGGCCGAAACAAACGTCCTCGCAGACGTGGCGGGCTCCGGCTTCGTAGGGGTGACCGCACTCTTTGCAGCGCAGCCCGATAAAGGTGGAGCGGGAGAGGGTGGCCGTCACGGAACTCGCACAGCGGTTGAGCGACGCTAGCAGCGGCAAACGATGGGACTGAAAATACCCGATCTTGGAGGTCGGGTATTTGTTCGTCGCCGGTGAATCCGAAGGGTTGACCGGACTCGCCGGCTGTCTAGCCTCATGCGGTGACCACTCCAGCCACCGTTTCCACACCACGAGTGCTGCGGCATGGCCTGCCCGCCGCTGCCCTGCTGGCGGGACTGATGGTGCTGATCCCCCGCCTCGGCATCGAGTGGCAGTGGTTTTCCCAGTTCGGTTTTGAGCCGGTTTTGCTGCGGCGCTGGCTCCTGCAGGTGGGTGCTTTCGCCCTGGTGCTGGGCCTGGGCATTCCCCTGCAGCTACAGCAACTGCAGCGCTGCTGGCGACTGCGGCAGTCGTGGGGATCGAAGCTTCTGCCGGGGTCTCCCCTCATCTCCCTGTCACCCCTGCCCCTGGTGCTGGTGCTTTCCGCACTGTTGCTCCTTCTGGCCGGGGGGCTCACCTATCTGCTAGTTCAGGCGCGGGATCTGATCGCCGCACCCTTCAGCGGTCGGGTGATCACCGGGATCCCGATCCTGGCCGATTTGCCGGCCTTACTGATTCTGGGCCTGGCGTTGGGGCTGCTGCTACCCCTGCTGCTCTGGCCGCACACCACCTTGAGGGTTGCCCTCGGTGCCGCCCTCACCGCCTCCGCCACGGCCATCGCCCGGGGCTGGAGCCTTTGGCTTCCTGCCCTGCTGGCCGTCCCCTTCGGTGAAGGGGATCCCGTCACCGGATTCGACCTCGCCTTCACGGTGCTGCAGCTCCCGGCCCTGCATTTGTTGGTGAGCGTGATCGCCGCCCAGACCATGGTGGGCCTGGCCGGTTGCCTTTGGCTCACCTTCACGGAGGGCAACTCTCTCTCCGATCTTCGCTTTCCAGGCCTGAGCAAGCTGCAGCAACGGGTGTTGCAGCCCCAGCTGGCGGTGCTGGCCTTGGTGGCCGCCCTGGGCAGCGCCCTGGCACCGTTCGATCTGATGGTTCAGGGCAGCGGCGTCGCCTCCGGCGCGGGATTCGTGGATCTGGATGTGCGCCTGCCGCTGCGCCTTCTGCTCACCGCCCTGCTGGTGCTCACCGCCGCGGGGTTGCTGGTTCCTCTGCCGCGCGACTGGTTGCGGCGGGGTGCCCTCATCCCCCTGGCCACCACGGCCCTGCTGGTTCCCTTCGCCGAGTGGATCGTGGCTCCCCTCGTGCAAAAGATGGTGGTGCAGCCCCGGGAGCTGGCCCTGGAAACCCGTTATTTGGCCCGCTCAATCCGCGCCACCCGCCGAGCCTTCGGTCTCGTGGCGGTGCGGCAGGTCACCCTCAATCCCCGCCAGTCCCTCACGCAGGACGATCTGGCCCAGGCCCCTGGCACCCTGGCCAACATCCGCTTGTGGGACAGCAAGCCCCTGCTGGCCACCAACCGGCAGCTGCAGCAGCTTCGCCTCTACTACCGCTTCAATTCCGCCGCCGTTGACCGGTATCCCCTCGCCGACGACCCGGTTCGCCAGGGTTCCCAGCAGGTGCTGATCGCGGCTCGCGAGATCGATACCGGCGCCCTCAGCAAGGACTCCCGCACCTGGCTGAACCGCCACATGGTGTTCACCCATGGCTACGGCTTCACCGTGTCCACCGTGAATGCCTTCGGCCCCGACGGCCTGCCGCTGTATTTCGTGAAGGACCTCGGCCAGAGCGGCAAGGTGCAGGGGATCCCGTCCCTCGGGCTGTCGGATCAGACGGTGCGACGAGCCCTACCGGTGGGCCGACCACGCCTTTACTTCGGGTCCGCCCCCACTCCCTACGCCATCGCCCCATCGCAGGTGCGCGAATTCGATTATCCCGAGGGCGACCTCAATGTGTATACCCACTACGACGGTGCGGATGGTGTTCCCATCCACGATCCCCTGCGGCGGTTGATGGCGGCGGCCTACCTGCGCGAACCACGCCTGCTGTTCACCGGCTCCCTCAACCCCTCATCGCGCCTGTTGCTGCGCCGTCGCGTCAATGAGCGACTGGCAGCCCTGGCGCCGTTTCTGCGTTTTGAGAGTCAGCCGTATCTGGTGACCGCCCGAGTCGAGAACCACGACGACTACGACCCTGAGCAGCATCAGTACTGGCTGCTGGAGGGCTTCACCACCAGCGGCAGCTATCCCTATTCCGACGCCAACCCCTCCGGGATCCGCTATTTCCGCAATCCCGTGAAGGCCGTGGTGGATGCCTACAACGGCAAGGTGTGGCTGTACGTGAGTGATCCAAGCGATCCGGTTCTGAAGACCTGGCGGCGCGCCTTTCCGGAACTGTTCAAGCCCCTTTCCTCCATGCCCCTGGCCCTGCAGAAGCACCTGCTGGTGCCCCGCAGTCAGTTTTCGATCCAGGCGGAACGGCTGCTGCGCTATCACGTCACCGATGTACGCACCTTTTACAACGGTGACGACGTGTGGTCGATTCCATTGGAGATCTATGGCTCTACGAATACCCCCGTCCAGCCCTACCACCTCACCCTGCAGCTTCCGGGCAAGGAGAAGCCGGAATTCGTGCTGCTGCTTCCCTTCTCCCCCCTCAAGCGCCCCAACCTGGTGGCCTGGCTGGCCGCCCGCAACGATCCTCCCCACTACGGCGAGCAGCTCCTGGCCCGCTTCCCCCAGCAGCGGTTGCTGCTCGGCCCCCAGCAGGTGTCCTCGCTGATCGAGCAGGATCCGGCGATCAGTTATCAGTTTGGTCTCTGGAACCGGGCCGGTTCCCGCCTGATTCACGGCAACCTGCTGGTGTTGCCGGTGGGCAAGGGGCTGCTCTACGTGGAGCCCATCTACCTCCAGTCGCGCAACAACGACCTGCCCACCCTGGTGAGGGTGGTGGTGACCGACGGCCGCACCTTTGTGATGGAGCGCAACCTGCAACAGGCCCTGGCCGAACTGGTGAGCCGTAAGGGGAATGCCACCACCACAGCGCCGCCTCCGAATGGGGCACCGCGTCCTGATCAGGCAGCTCCTGGGAAGCCCTGACACAAACCTGCCCCAAATCGATCACCGCCACTGGTCCCGCCCAATCGTTCATCTCCAATCTCGAACGCAGCGCCCATGGCCCCTGCTCCCTGGCGAGGCGTCTGGAGCGGCATGAAAAAGCCCCCCTTGCGGGGGGCACGGTCGCTGGATTGAGCGGACTGATCAGGCGACGACGGCCGTTTTGGCATCCAGAACACCCTTGGCATAGAGGCCGGCGTAGTAGTTGATGTCGTGCTGCTTGATCTTGCTGGCGTTGCCCGCAGCCCAGAACTGCTGATAACGGTCGAGGCACACCTGCTTCATGTATTGGCGGGCCGGCTTGTTGAAGTGGCGGGGATCGAAGTTGGAGGCATCCTTGAAGGCCGCTTCCCGAACCGCGGCGGTGAAGGCCAGGCGGTTGTCGGTGTCGATGTTCACCTTGCGCACGCCGTTGCGGATGCCTTCCTGGATCTCCTCGACAGGCACGCCATAGGTCTCGGGGATGGCACCGCCGTACTTGTTGATCATGTCGAGCCACTCCTGGGGCACCGAGGAGGAGCCGTGCATCACCAAGTGGGTGTTGGGGATGGCCTTGTGGATCTCGGCGATGCGG
>Ga0209598_10002721_pt1 | contig 13643 bp, 9 predicted proteins | sample M_140807_EF_Meta_FD_187317 | JGI IMG/M metagenome (GOLD analysis project Ga0209598, IMG submission 187317) | Freshwater microbial communities from Lake Montjoie, Canada to study carbon cycling - M_140807_EF_MetaG (SPAdes) (version 2) | ecosystem: Environmental > Aquatic > Freshwater > Lake... | reverse complement strand
ACGAACAATGCGCATATTTTTTGTACTTTTAAGTATAAAATTTATATGCAAGAAATTTTTTCATTATATGGTTGGAAGGTAGATAGTTACGCACCCATCCATCAGGGCTTAATCAATAGTACTTATTCTATTCAAACCAATACTGGCAAGTATATCTTACAATCCATTAATCATAATGTTTTCAAAAGCCCAACTGCAATTAATGAGAATATCAATGCTATTTCTAGCTACTTGCAAAAAAATAATCCTTCCTATTTATTCACCCATTTAGTACCCACATTAAATGGAAATACTTTAGTGCAGTGGGAGGGTGGCTATTACAGGGCATTTCATAAAATAGAGGGTTATGCTTTAAGTGTTTTAGATAATGAAAACCAAGTGGAACAGGCCGCAATGCAATTTGCAGGTTTTACTTCCATACTTAAAAAATTTGAAGCCAGTCAACTAAAAGATACCCTTCCCGATTTTCATAATTTAAATTTAAGATACCATCAATTTTCAGAGGCAATTGTGAAAGGCAATGCTCAAAGAATTACTGAGACCAAAGAAGCCATTTCATTTTTAGTAGCTCATAAAAAATATGTTGATATATACAGTACATTTATTCATCATGCCGAGGTTAAAAAAAGAGTAACTCATCACGACACTAAAATTAGCAATGTATTATTTCAAAAAAAGGAAAGCATAGAAAAAGCCATTTGCGTGATTGATTTAGATACGGTAATGGCAGGTTGTTTTATAAGTGATGTAGGAGATATGTGCCGTACTTGTTTATGTGCCGTTTCAGAAGAAGAAAAAGATTTAAATAAAGTAGTGGTAGACGCCGCTAAGTGGAAGGCTCTTGAAAAAGGGTATTTGCATTTTATGCAAGATGAGTTATCCAATTTTGAAATGGACCATTTTTTTTATGGTGGGCAATTTATGATTTACATGCAGGCCCTACGTTTTTTAACGGACCATTTAAACAATGATATATACTACGGTGCCAAGTATGAGGGCCAAAATTTAGTACGTACGCTTAATCAAATACGATTATTAGAGCAGTATAATAAACTGAACTAGCTAATAAATAGAGTAGGGGTCGATTATTAATAATCTTCATTCATTGCAAAATCATTCTTTCTATTTTTCCATTTACCTCTCGTAAAGTCTGGTATTAATTGCATCTGTCCATTTTCAGCAATTGATTTTTCAGAAAGCGGTGTAATGGCATACCATGTAGCTAAGTCATATACATCTAACTCAAAAGGAACCTTTCTTTTAATACACTCTACAAAGGCATTGACTACAAAAAAGTCCATACCACCATGTCCAGCACCTACGGCATCAGTCTCATATTTCTTCCATAATGGATGATCGTGCTTCTTTAAGTAAGCCTCTGGATTTTCCCATTGGTGTTCTTTGGGAGAAACGCCTTCTATATATATATGTCCCGCATTGAGCTGACCAGCACTAAAATCCTGCCATAAACCCTGAACCCCTTGAACCCTGAAACCTAAATTATAAGGACGAGGTGAATTGGTATCGTGGGTAAGTAGCATGGTCTCCCCATTAGCCGTTTGTAAGGTAGTCGTTACAATGTCACCTAATTTAAATTTTAATTTCGCATTAGGGTGATTCTCACCACCTTTAGGGTGTTCAACTATATATTTATGTAAACCTCTTGCCTTAGTTGCTACTGATGATAACCTAGTTAAAAGGTTACCTCTATTAATATCTGTCATCATGGCTATAGGGCCTAAACCATGGGTTGGGTATAGTTCTCCGTTTCTATATAAGGAGTGGTTAGTTCTCCAGGCTGCCTCACTGAAACCTTTACCTTCTCCAAACTCAACACCAGAAGTACTATCAGAAGAATTAGGGCTATTGAATTTTACTCCTCTTAAATCGTGTTCATAACCACCTTGTAAGTGTAATAATTCACCAAATAGGCCTTTTTTAACCATATTATAGACCGCAAGCACATCTCTACGGTAACAAACATTCTCTAAACACATCACTGGAATACCTGCTTTTTCACTGGCATTGACAATATCCCAGCAATCAGATAACTTAATGGCGCCACATACTTCTACACCAGGTATAATACCATTTTTGATAGATTCTAAAGCTTGTGGAATATGCCATTCCCAAGGGGTAGCAATGATAACTGCATCAATATCATGTCTTTGTAATAGGTTTTTATAGTCTTCCTTGCCATTCTTAAACTCTATAGCAGCGGGTCTGCCAGCATCTTTAAGTATCTTTTGGGCATCGGCTAACATTCTAGGGTCAGGATCGGCAAAAGAGACAATAACAGTATCTTTACGTTGACAAAGCATCTCTAAATGGCTTTGACCCCTGTAACCAGTACCAATAATTCCTATACGTACTTTATCCATTTTAGCAGTTGATTGTGCTTTTATAAATTGTGGACTAAGGCCCAAAGCAATTGAGGATAAACCTGCATTTTGTACAAACTTTCTACGACTTAGATTCTTTGCCATTGTATTTAAATTAGAGATGATTCGTAATTTTATTTACTTACAAAATACAAATTTATACTGATAAATTAACCGAATAAGTTCTTTGTATAATACATGTAGGGTAATCATTAGCCCACTATAATCATTATTATATAACTTAACAATCTTTATCCAATACCTTTGATTTACAGTTAATTAACCCATTTAAACCTATCTTGAATGCTTATAATTAACATTATGTTAAATAGATATTACTTAAATATGAGGCCTGCTACCTATTAGTTTGAATTATTAAAAACATAACTTTATTAGATCATTAAAAAATCAAATACTAGTTGCCATATGAAAAAGACCATCTCCTGTTTAATTGCATTAATCATCTTATGTCAAATAAACAATCTAAATGCACAAACTAATACAAATACAACTTCGACCTATGTAGGTGATCAAAAAAATGGCCAACCAGATGGTATGGGTGTTTTAACGGATACCTCTGGTAATGTTTTTAAGGGCAACTTTAAAAAAGGTAAAAAAGAAGGTTATGGTGAATTAACCTATAAAACCATCTTTGATAAAGATAGTACCCTTGTTGGCTATTGGAAAAAAGACCAATACGTTGGCTATTATGAATATCCCTTCAAAATTATTAGTAAGTCCTATATGATTAGTAATGCTAGTATTTCTGCTGAACCAGCCAATCCAAGTGGTAATATTATTGAAGTTAGTGTAGAATCAGTTTCAGGCGGTTCTGCTACTTTATCTGGAGAAATGCCTAAACCTACCTTAACAGATCATATATTTAATAAGGGATCCTACCAAGAGATGTTCGCTAGAACCAATCAACAAAAAAGAAATATCTATATTTTTCAAAATGTCATCTTCCCTATTCAAGCCGTATTTAGATTTGGCGGTGAGGATATTACAGTAGATTTTAATGAAAAGAAAAACTATAAATTAGTCGTGGTATTAAGAGATTAATTAATAAAGCCGACCCAGTATATTTTACTTTGGGTCGGCTTTTTTAATTTTATATACTACTATTGGTACTTGTCGTGTAGTTTGTCGTAAAAATTAAATTTAGCATCAAATTCATCAAAAGCTTTTTGATCCTTGCCTCTGGCTTTATCTCTTTTGTAAATATATAAAGTTGCTAAAAAATCAACCGATCTTTGGGCTACATTTTTTTCACTTCTATCTAATTTCTCTTTGTCTTTGACAACATTAAATGCTTTATCAATCCACTCAATAGCTGCATCAACATTTTCTTTTATAGGTGCTTCAAGACCCGTATTAATTTTTCTTACAGAATCTATTTGGGCTTTATAAAATGCATCAAAAGCTGCTTTCTTTTTAGGATCCTTAGGCGCTACTGGTTTAGAGGAATTAATTGTTTGAAGTGCTTTTAAATTTATAGATACTTTCTCATCTAAAATAGAGTATGCATTATAATGACTAATGCCTGCGTTAAATGCAGCTGCATAGTTTTTATTGTTCATAGTATAGGCCTTTTTATAGGCTTCTGAAGCTTTAGAAGTATACTTATCTGCATTCTCTTGGCTAAGGCCTTCTGTATTTTTTCCAGCCATAAACATATCTCCAAACATTTGAGACTCTAATTCTGATATATTTCCACCAGCGACTAACTTATCAAACATAGCTACTTTCTCATCAATGTTTAAGTTTTTATCGATATAGTCTGTACTATATTCTACCCAGCTTTCTTTAGGATACAAAGCAGCAGACACTGCTAAATAATTATCAAATTGAGCTTTGTCTTTTTTATTAATTAATTGAATTAGTAAATATCTGTATACATCTACTAATTCTGGAGTGTTTATTTTATAATCTGCTAATCTTTTATAATAAAAAATAGTTTCATCTAAATTACCTGCATTTTGATTAGAATAACCAGCATATATTAAGGCAGTTGTGTCAAATTTTTGTTTAGAAGAAGCCCAACCTTGTGTAAATATTATATCACTGTATTTTACTGCATTTACAAAACTTTCAGCAGCTCCCTTCCAACCTTTTATATTAAAACTATCTACCCCATTTTTAAAATTATAAATATATAATTCAAAGAAAGGTTCTTGCCCATTGTCTTTAGCCAATTGTAAACTTGGATCCATTTTAACATACTCATCTATTGCAGCCTTTGTTGTAGAATAAGCATTTGGATATTTTGCAGCATCCTTAATATAGACACTATAAATTTTAGACTTCCAATAATAAGCTTGAGCTGTTCCAGCTAAATTTGCTTTTTTTGTCAAAATTTTATCATAATCGGCTTTTGCGTCTTCGGTTTTGCCTAATAAAAGATTAGTTTTTACTTTATCAAAATCTTGTGCTTGCAGTGTATGCATAGCCATTAAAATTGTTAAAACCCCCATTAATTTTTTCATAGTGCTGTTTTTATTATGAATTGTTGCTAGCTAAAGTTATAGTTTAAATTTTATTTATACTAGTAATTTCTGTTGTTTAGTTTGTTTATTAATTTAAAATTGATTTATTCAACTTCGGGTGTTTCAGGGTTCTCTGATGCATCTGTGGCTTCAGTATTATCAGTAGCCTCCCCACTTGCTGATGGCTCTGTACCTTCTTCCAAATCCGCTACCGACTCGTCTTGTTCTTCAATTTTAGAAGTAGCTGCAATTTCATCGCCCTCATCTAAACGAATTAAAGTAACGCCTTGTGTTGCACGACCTGCTTCACGAATATCTGTAATTCTAGTTCGAATAGTTACACCTGATTTACAAGTAATAATTAAATCTTCTTTTTCTTTTACATCCATAATACCTACTAGACTACCTGTTTTCTCCGTTACATTAATGGTTTTAACACCTTTACCACCACGGTTGGTAATTCTATATTCTTCAATAGCAGTTCTCTTTCCAAAACCTTGTTGACTTACTACCAGTATGGTACGTTCTTTATCATCTTTGTGCACACAAACTAAACCTACCACTTCGTCATTTTCATTGTCTACTTCAATACCTGCCACCCCAATAGCTCCACGACCTGTTGGACGGACTTTCTCCTCTGGGAAACGAATAGCCCTACCCGACTTTACCGCCATCATAACTTCATTATTTCCATCTGTTAAACGGGCTGCTAATAATTCATCACCTTCATTAATAGTAATAGCGTTCACACCACTTACTCTTGGGCGACTGAAATCTTCTAAACATGTTTTCTTAATAATACCACGCTTAGTACATAATATGATGAAATGATTTTGAACATAATCTTTATCATCCAACTTACGGACTTCAATAATGGCTTTTACTTTATCATCCGGTGGTATTTGAATCAAATTCTGTACAGCACGGCCTTTACTAGTTTTTTCTCCTTCAGGAATTTCATACACACGTAACCAGAAACATCTTCCTTTTTCAGTAAAGAACAACATGGTATCATGTGTAGAAGCGATAAATAAATGTTCTACAAAATCCTCGTCTCTTGTTTTGGTACCCATGGCACCTCTTCCACCTCTTTTTTGTTGACGGTACTCAGATACTGCCGTTCTTTTAATATAGCCTAAATGAGAAATGGTAATGACCACATCTTCTTCCTCAATTAAATCTTCCAATTTCATTTCATCGGCTAAATATTGGATTTCAGTTTTACGCGCATCGCCAAACTTTTCTTTAACTTCTAGTAATTCAGTTTTAATTAATTCAAAACGTAAATGCTCACTAGCTAATAATTCATTTAACGATTTTATAATTTGCATTAAGTGTTCGAATTCTTCCTTGATTTTCTCACGCTCCATGCCCGTTAAACGTTGTAGTCTTAATTCCAATATGGCTTTTGCTTGAATATCAGAAATGCCCCAACCAGCATTCATTAAACTTTCTTTAGCTGCTTCTGGGTTAGCCGAACTACGAATTAAACGAATGACTTCATCTAAATGGTCTAAGGCAATTAAATAACCTTCTAAAATATGCGCACGCTCCTGTGCTTTTCTTAATTCAAACTTCGCACGACGAATAACCACTTCCATTCTGAATTCAATAAACTCGCTAATTAAATCGCGTAAGTTTAAAATTTTAGGACGGCCTTTACTTAAGGCTACATTGTTAATACCGTAACTAGTTTGTAATTCAGTAAACTTGAATAATTGATTAATGATTACTTGTGCTACTGCATCCTTGCGAAGCTCAATAACAATTCGTGTTCCTTCACGCTTATTACTTTCGTTGTTAACGTGCGTGATACCATCAATAGTTTTATCTACTACTAACTGACCAATACGGTCTGTTAAATTGTCTCTGTTAACTTGGTAAGGAATTTCGTTGATGACGATTAATTCACGACCATTTGCTTTCGTTTCAACATTACACTTTCCACGAAGCACCACTCTACCACGACCAGTCATTAAACCTTGCTTCACTCCTTCCATTCCATATATGACACCACCGGTTGGAAAATCGGGAGCTTTTACAAACTGCATTAATTCTTCAACTGTAATATCTCTGTTATCAATGTAGGCAATACAACCATCTACTACTTCGCATAAATTATGAGGAAGCATATTGGTGGCCATACCCACTGCAATACCTGAAGACCCATTGACTAATAATTGAGGGATACGAGAAGGTAATACGGAAGGTTCTGATAAACTATCGTCAAAATTTAATTGGAAATCAACGGTGTCTTTTTCCAAATCGTCCAACATGGCTTCTGAAATCTTCTGCAATCTTGCCTCTGTATAACGCATAGCTGCTGGAGGGTCACCATCTTGGTTACCAAAATTACCCTGACCATCTACTAAAGTGTAACGCATGGTCCACTCCTGTGCCATACGAACCAGTGTATCATAAATGGCAGTATCACCATGTGGGTGAAACTTACCCATTACTTCTCCCACTATACGCGCCGATTTTTTATAGGCTTTATTGCTATTATTACCCAATTCACTCATCGCATATAAAACCCTGCGGTGAACGGGTTTAAAACCATCTCTTACATCAGGTAATGCACGACCTACTATCACCGACATTGAATAGTCGATATAAGAGGTTTTCATTTGCTCTTCAATATTAATTCTAATGACACGGTCATTATCTTGGGTGGCTTCTGCTCCTAAATTTTCATTGATATTATCTTCCATAATGTTTATTTCTTTTAACTAAAAACGAGTTGTTTTTTAAGCCCATTTTGAGTGTAAACGAAGATAACTTTTCAAGGCCTTTTTTGCTATTTTTATAGCTTAAATTTTACGTTCTTTTATCCACAGTTGTGGGTAAGAAATACTAACTTTAAAGCTCAGATTTTTAACGACTTATACGCTGTAAAATGAACCCTGAAATTCTTATAATTGGAGCTGGTAAATCGGCTACTGTTTTAATACAGTATTTGCAAACCAAAGCAGTTGAAAACAACTGGTATATTGTCTTAGCAGATGGAAATGCGGCTGTGGCAAATGCTAAGTGGAATAATGCCCCTAATGGACATGCTGTAGGAATTGATATAGAAAACAAGGAAAATAGGGCAGCCTTGATCGAAAAAGCCACCGTGGTGGTTTCCATGCTACCTCCTAGTTTACATTTCCTTGTAGCCCAGGATTGCGTGCAATATGGCAAACCCCTTTTTACAGCCTCTTATGTGGATGATAATATGAAATCAATAGCTGCTGCCATTGAGCAAAAGCAAATTTTAGTTTTATGTGAAATGGGCTTAGACCCTGGTATTGACCATATGAGCGCCATGGAGCTTATTCATTCCATTCAAGATAAAGGAGGAAAAATTACTGGGTTTAAATCGCATTGTGGTGGATTAATTGCCCCTGAGAGCGATAACAATCCTTGGCATTATAAAATTAGCTGGAATGCGAATAATATTATCCTAGCTGGAAAATCGGGTGCCTTGTATTTAGATCAAGGACAAGAAAAAAACCTAAGCTATAATAACTTATTTGAAAATGCACCTACTGTTGAGGTTCCAGTTATTGGTAATTTATCTTACTACCCCAATAGAAATTCATTGTCTTACATTGATACCTATAGTTTAGATGAAGTGCAGAATTTTATCAGAACTACTTTAAGACATCCTCATTTTTTTCTAGGATGGAATGCCATTGTGCAATTAGGTTTTACAGATGAATCTGTAATTCATTTAAAAGAAAACACAAGTATTAAAGATTGGATACAAAATCATTTACAAACCCATTCATTAGAAAATAAATACGCTACTTTTTTAAGTAATGAAATAATTAAAAACCAATTTGAGTATATAGGTTTTAATAGTGAAACCCTTATTCCTGCTCAATTTAAGAGCAGTGCTGCTATTTTACAATGGATACTAGAAAATAAATGGAAATTAGCACCCACCGATAAAGATATGGTGGTCATGATGCATGAAATTGAATATGAATTAGATAATAAAAAATATTTAGTGCAAAGCTCAATGGTACAAAAAGGAAAAAATGCAACAGAAACCGCCATGGCTAGTACGGTGGGTTTACCCTTAGCCATGGGTGTTTGTGCTTATTTAAAAGGCGAAATTAAAATCACTGGATTACATATTCCTATACATCCTTCTATTTATAAACCTATTTTAAAAAGTTTAAAAGAAGAAGGTATTGTCTTTGAAGAAATCACCAAGGAAATAGAATAATGAATTTAAATAGTGGAGCTTTCGGCTGCTTTGGTTTGATCCCACTCATAGTCTAATTGTCTTTTCTCTAAACTAGCGGCTACTACTTTAATAGTAACTTTATCGCCCATATTAAATTTGCGGCCCGATCTCATACCCACTAAGGCATAATCCGATTCCACTAATCTAAAGTCGTCAAATTTAGATAAAGAAACTACACTAACCAGTCCCTCACATTTATGTTCAATGGTTTCTACCCAGAATCCAAAGCTTGATACACCACTAATAATTCCTTCAAAACTATGGCCTAAATAATCACGCATAAATTCAAACTGTTTGTATTTATTAGCAGCTCTTTCCGATTCCATAGCGGCTCTTTCTCTTTCACTGCAATGCACACATTTTTGTTCTAATTCTGTATCGTTGATAGGATGCTCCATTAAAACCGATTGAACAATACGGTGTACTAAAATATCGGGATACCTTCTAATGGGTGAAGTAAAATGACAATAGTATTCAAATCCTAAACCATAGTGACCAATATTTTCACTAGTATACACCGCCTTGGCCATGGTTCTAATACCTAGTTGCTCTAGTACATGCTGCTCTGGTTTTCCTTTGGCAGCAATCATTAAAGCATTAAAGCTATGCGCAATTTGGGTGGGCGTAGAAATATCAAAAGGATATCCATGTTTTTTTGCAAACACTATAAAAGGTGATAATTTTTCTTCATTAGGTTGATCATGCACACGATAAGGAAAAGGCAGGGTTTCTTTTATAATCTTTACCTGACCCATTTTTTGTGCAATGAGTTGATTCGCTTTTAACATCAACTCCTCAATTAATTGATGCGACTCCTTACTTTCTTTAATAGTAATACCGGTAGGTTTTCCTTTTTCATCTAATGTAAAGCGAACTTCTTGTGAAGAGAAATTAATGGCTCCATTATCAAATCTTGCTTTTCTTAATTTTTGTGTCCAGTCTAGTAACCATAAAATTTCGTTAGAATGATCCCCTACTTTAGTATCAATAATTTCTTGTACTTGTTCGTAAGTAAATCTTCTATCAGAATGTATAATGGTTTTTCCAAACCAGGTATTCACTATTTTCCCATGTGCATCTACTTCAAAACAGGCAGAGAAAGTAAGTTTGTCTTCGTTAGGTCTTAAGGAACATAGTTCGTTAGAAATACGTTCAGGAAGCATTGGATATACTCTGTCTGGTAAATACACCGAAGTAGCTCTTTCATATGCTTCTTTGTCCACTGCAGTTCCTGGTTGTACAAAATGACTCACATCAGCAATATGCACTCCTATTTCTAAATGGCCATTGGCTAATGTTTGATAAGAAATGGCGTCATCAAAATCCTTGGCATCCACTGGGTCAATGGTAAAAGTAAGTACTTTTCTATAGTCTTTTCTTTTAGCCAGTTCTGCAGCATCTATTTTATCTGATAAGGATCTTGCAAAGGCATTCACTTCATCACTAAAGGATAAAGAAAATCCAGCTTCCGCCACAATTGACTGCATGGCTAAATCATTCTCCTGTTCTGGTGTAAATATTCTTAAAACTTCTCCTTCAGGTTTTCTAGAGGATTTCTCCCATTTTGTTAATTGAACAATAACCCTGTCTTTGTCCTTTGCCCCATTTAATTTTCCCATAGGAATAAAAATATCTGGCATGGGTGCTATAGTACTTGGTATAAAAAATGCAATTTTTTCTTTTACCTGCATAGTGCCTGCAAATGAAACTTGTTTTCTTTTAATTACTTCTAGTATTTTACCTTCTTTCTTACCTGAAGCTTGTCTAATTTTTGTAATCTTCACAGATACTTCATCTCCCTTGAGCGCAGTGTTAAAATCGTTTGGATACACTAATATATCATTTTCCAAACCTGATACCATCACAAAACCCATTCCGGATTTTGCAATATCAAGCACCCCCTTATAAGAGGTAACGATATGCGTATGCTTTGTTGTTGTTTTTGTATTTTTCGACTTCTTGTCGTTCTTTCTAGTTCCCATTTATTTTTTTGTAAAATTGTGCAACATAATTTTTAACGAGTTCATTAAAAGTATCCTCTGCTTCAAATAAAAATTTTGGCTTTATAGGTAATACATATAATGGAAGGGAATGTAACTCTTCCGTATATTTTACCAGTCTTACAGCATCTTTTTCTGTTGTTAATATTAGTTTGCTTTTTGATTGAATATCATCTAATTTATCTTTTATTTCTTGTAAGTCTTCAATAGAGAAAATATGATGATCGTTATAACTTAATTGATAATACGTGTTGGTGTTTTCATGTAAATAATTTTTTAATGGTAAGGGGTTGGCAATGCCACATACCAGTAACACTTCGTCTCTCATAGTTAAAACCCATTGATCGGCAGGGTTATAAATATGATAAGGTGTTCCATAAGCAATACTTGTAAAAAACAAACTTTGGTGCAAAGCAGGGTCTATTTTTTCTGTAATTTCTTCTTTTTCTTCCAAACTTAAACGAGCCGGGCATTTGGTAACAATAATAACATCTGCTCTAGCTGCCGATTTTCTATCGTCCCTCAAATCACCTGTAGGAATAAAAAAATCGTCACAAAACAAATTGTCATACTCTGTTAACAAAATATTAAATCCTGCATTAATTTCTCGGTGTTGAAAAGCATCGTCCAATATAATGGCTTCTACTTTAGGTACATCTTGAATTAACTGAGCAACTGCTTCAATACGTCTTTCTCCAACCGATACGGCTACATTCGGAAATTTTAAATGAAACTGCATCGGTTCATCTCCAATTTCTAAGGCGGTGGAAGCATCGTTAGCTAAGGCGTAACCCTTTGTTTTTCTTTTATACCCTCTACTTAAAGTAGCAATTTTATATTCTTCGGATAGAATAGAAAGCAGATGTTCTACCATCGGCGATTTACCCGTCCCTCCCATAGATAAATTACCAATGCAAATGAGTGGAACATTAAATGAAGTTGATTTAAGATACTGCTTAGCATACATCCAATTCCTTACAAAAACAATCCAACCATAGATAAGTGCAAATGGTAAAAGTAAAACTCTAAAGGATTTTAAAAATACATTGTTAAAATTCATAACTATTCCAAGGCGTAATACAATGGGTTAAAGGTACATCAAATTCATGGGTATCCTCAATATTTGAAATAGGTTCAAAATAGCAAACTCCTATTCTAGGCCTATGTTTAGGGTAGTTTTCAAAGTATTTATCATAAAAGCCTTTCCCATAACCAATACGGTGGCCTCTAAGATCAAAGCCAATTAAGGGCACAATAACTGCATCAATGGAATTGGATTCTACCAGTTCAGTACTTATGGGTTCTGCAATACCCCATTCATTGAAACGAACTGTTTCTGATTCCTTATAAAATTCAATGGTAGAAGTAACCGTATTCACCACTGGGTAAACCATTTGAATATCCGGCACCATGGTTTTTAAATATTTTGCAAAAAGCAAACTATTGGGCTCGTTTTTATTTTCTAATGGATAAAAATTAGCCACTGTTTGTACATTCGAAAAGTCGAGTTTTTGAAATTGTATTAACAGTAGGTCATCCCATTTAAGACAATCACTAGCCGTTAAATTTTTTCTTTTGGCTAATAATTCTTTTCTAGCATCCGACTTTAACATAGAATTCGTTTTAACTATTCGAAAAAACTAAATATGGTAGCGCCATAATTTCTTTGAAAACTAAAACCTGCGAAGTTTTCATAGTTATTACGAGGTGTGTGTTCTAATATAAAATAGCCTTCTGGAGAAATTAATTTTCGCTCTACAATAATTTTAGGCAAGTCGTCAATGGTGGTTAAAGCATAAGGTGGTCCTGCAAAAATAAAATCGAATTGCTGAGTGCAAGTATTTAAATATTGAAATACATCCATACGCAGTATTTGCGCATTCTCAATTTTAAGCATTTCAATATTTTGTTTAATAAAGTCAAGCATTTGATTGTCCTTCTCTACAATGGTTAAAGAACTAGCCCCTCTTGAAGCTAATTCATAACTAATGCAACCTGTTCCTCCAAATAAGTCTAAGGTATTAGCGCCGTCTAAATTAATTCTGCTTTGTAAAATATTGAAGAGCCCTTCTTTAGCTACGTCGGTGGTTGGCCTTGTATGAGGCATATTAGCCGGAGGATTTATTTTTCTACCTCCATATTTGCCTGATATAATTCTCATTAAAAAATAAAATAGGATGAATAAGCGTTAGGCACTTGCTCAATTTGAATGATTTGCTTGGCTGCAAAATAAGGCGCAGTTTTAGTGATAAAGTTATGCTTACCCTCTTCATAGCCCCATACTTTGAGTAAAAAAGTATTGGTATCAATACCTGCATTTATACAGCTATTGAGCAAAGTATAAATATTCTGATCTTCTGCTTCTAAAGGATAATAATTCAAAAGCTTGGTGATACCCTTTTCCACAATGTATATAATAAAACAGTCTTCAAAAATTCTCACCTGCACTTCATTTTCAAGTACATTACCTAAAAAATAACTAGCATAATGCTGCCATTTACCGGAAGGGAAATACCTAGTGAGAATTGCAGATAATTCA
>Ga0209598_10002720_pt1 | contig 13643 bp, 12 predicted proteins | sample M_140807_EF_Meta_FD_187317 | JGI IMG/M metagenome (GOLD analysis project Ga0209598, IMG submission 187317) | Freshwater microbial communities from Lake Montjoie, Canada to study carbon cycling - M_140807_EF_MetaG (SPAdes) (version 2) | ecosystem: Environmental > Aquatic > Freshwater > Lake... | reverse complement strand
CCAAGGCCGGTTCCAGCAATCAGGATGTGCGACATCAAGCGACTGGTGCGCATCTTTTCTCTTCCTCGTTGCGTCGGCCGTGGCCGACAACTTGTTGTTCCAAGACGATCAATCCTGTCGCGGCATGGGTGCCTTTCCCAAAACACCGTTGCCGTCGACGCAATCACAAACCGAGGCCTTGCGGCCTTCCTTTTCTCCTACCCTCATGTCGAAACCTGTGGGGCTTCACGCACGAGTCCGCAGCAACATGGGTTGCGGTTGCGGAGGTGGCCAGAAATGGCCCAAAAGAAAGCGAGATTTCGTGGGGGCGCCCACGGACCACACGGACGGTCACTTCGCGGGCGGCTCGGTGCGCAGCCGCAGGCGCACCTCGCCGGGCAGTGTCTCCACATCAAGAATGCGCACGATTCGGCCGTCTGCAAGCCGAATTGGGCGCTCCAGCGCCGCCTGATTCAAGCCCGCATCCAGCGCAAAGGTGACCCCCGGCACCGGCAGGCGACCCAGACCGCCGTGCTCATCCTGAAGCCGGACGCCCCCGCCCTGCGCCGCCAACCGCGCCTGCCACCACGCCACCACCATGCCCGTGTGCACCCCCACCGCCACGGCATCGGCCTGCATGCGCGCCTGCGCTCCGGTGGGCACGGGCTCGCCGCGACTCTCCATCCACGCGGGCAGGCGCGTGCCCAGCCAGTCGTTCACATCGGACTCGCGGATGCGGATGGCCCAGTCGACCGCATCACCGCGAACCTTGGTGAACTCGGCCACGATGCCCTGCTCGAAGGCCGCGGCGCGATCGGCCGCGTTGGCATCGGCGCGCGGCACGGGGTTCCACCACGCGGGTGCGCGAAGCGCGAGCACCGCCGCCGCACCGACGAGCGGCAACAGCACCATGCCCGCCACCAGCGCGGTTCGCCACAGTCGCTTCAACATCGTTGGCGCGGGCGTTTCGACCACGCCGTCGCTCATGGCGTGAATCGCGTCACCACCAGTGCGTCGTTCTGCCCGCCGAAACCGAAGTTGTTCGACAGGCACACATCCACCGGCACCTTGCGCGCCACATTGGGCACGTAGTCGAGATCAAGGTCGGGATCGGGATTCTTCAGGTTGCGCGTGGGCGGCACCATGCCGTCGCGGATCGCCAGCACGCAGGTGATGAACTCCACCGCGCCGGCGGCGGCGATCAGGTGGCCCATCATGCTCTTGATCGAGCTCATGGGAATGTCCTTCGCCAGGTCGCCGAACACGCGCTTCACGGCCCTGGTCTCGATGGAGTCGTTCTCCTTGGTGCCGGTGCCGTGCGCGCTGATGTACTGGATGGGCGGACGGCCCTGCGCATCGCGCGCGTGCGGATCGATGCCCGCCTGACGCAGCGCCTCCAGCATGGCCACGGCCGCGCCGCGACCTTCGGGCTGGATGTCGGTGATGCGATAGGCATCGCAGCTGCTGCCGTAGCCCTTCACCTCGGCCAGCGGCGTGGCGCCGCGATGCATGGCGTGTTCCAGCGTTTCAAGGATCACGATGCCGCTGCCTTCGCCCATCACGAAGCCGCCGCGATCCACGCTGAATGGACGGCTGGCCTCGGTGGGATCGCCCTTGCGCTCGCTGAGCGCGGTGAGGCGGTTGAAGCCGGTCACGCCCAGCGGATGGATCATGGTGTGCGTGCCGCCGCCGATCATCACGTCGGCGTCGCCGCGACGCAGGATGCTGAACGCCTCGCCGATGGCCTGCGTGCTGGCCGCGCAGGCGGTGAGGCAGTTGTACGCCGGGCCGCGCGCATTGAACTCGCGCGCAAGGTGCGCCAGCGGCATGTTGGGCTCCTGCTCGATCTCGCGCAGGCGATCCATGCGCTTCAGGCCCTCGGCCGCCCACTTCAGGCCGTCCACCTTGGCGCCCGCGGCGTCCCACGCGTGCAGCATGGTGGCCACGTAGTTGTCGAAATCAAGCACGCCTTCGCCGGCACCCAGATACAGGCCCACGCGACGCGGATCCTTGGGCGGCTTCACATCCAGGCCGCTCTGCTTCCATGCCTGACTGGCCGCACCCAACGCGAACTGGCTGTTCAGGCCGGCGCTTGCGTGCACGGCCGGATCCTTCACGAAGCCGCGGAAATCGAAGTCCTTCTTCACCTCGGCGGCGAAGCTGGTCGGGAAGGTGCGCGCGTCGAATCGCGTGGTGGGCTCCATGCCGCTGTCGGCGTTGAGCAGGCGCTTCCACACGCTGTCGATGGAGTGACCGAGGCCCGTGACCCAACCGATGCCGGTGACGACGATGCGTGGTTCGCTCATGCCAACCTCCGAAGCACGATGGCGGCGTTCTGTCCGCCGAGGCTGGGCGTGCACACCAGGATCGACTTCACGTCGGCCTTGCGCGCGGCGACGGGGCCCGCGTCCACGCCCTGACTGTCATCACCGTTGATGCGCGCGGGCAACATGCCGGTGCGCAGGCACTGCACCGCAACGCTGGCGGCCACCGCACCGAAGCCGGCGCCGCAGCTGCCCGTGACGGGCGCGATGGTGATCAGCGGCAGCTTGGCCGCGCGATCGCCGAACACGCGACGGATGGCCGAGGCTTCGGCGGCATCGAGTGCAGGTGCGCCGCAGCCGTAGGGCACCACGGCATCGATCTGGTCCGCCTTCATGCCGGCATCATCGAGTGCAGCCTGCATGGCGTCGGAGATGCCCTCGCCATCGCGGGACGGATCGGCGCCGATCGTGTCGGAGCAGAAGCTCTGGCTTGCGCCGAAACCGGCCAGTTCCGCAAGCGCTGCGGCGCCGCGCGCCTGCGCACTTTCGGCGGCCTCAAGCACCAGAATGCCGCCGCCCTCGCCGGGCACGCCACCGATGGCGTTGCTGGCGAAGGGCCGCACCACCTTCGTGGGATCGTCGCTCGTGCTCGCCTTGGCCAGTCGGCCCGCGAAGTGCTGGCGCAGGATGGCCATCAGGTTCACCTTGCTCTCGGCGCCGCCGCTCAGGCACGCATCCGCCGCGCCGCGGCCGATCACGCGCATGCTTTCACCCACCGACAGCAGCGCGCTGGCCTCGCCGCAGGTGATGGTGTTCGAGGGGCCCTGGCAGTCGTGGCAGATGGTCACGTGGCAGGCCAGCATGTTGGGCAGATACTTCAGCATCCACAGCGGCGTGAGGTTCTGCATGCCGGTGGCGCCCCAGGCGGCGATGTCGAAACTGCCGTCAGGCTTGCGGCTGGTGGCCAGCGCGGAGGTGAGTTCGTTCTCCTCGGCGGCGATCAGGCCGGCGCCGATGTGGCAACCCATGCGATCCACCGGAATGGTGGTCTTGCCGTCGGCGGGTTCATGCGCCTTGGTGATCAGGCCCGCGGCACGAACGGCCTCGTACGCGGCTCCAACCGCCAACTCGATGTCGCGGGCCATCACCTTGGTGGCCTTGCGGTAGCTCTTGGGCACCACCTGCTTCACGTCGAAGCGATCGGCGGGCAGCTGTGCCACGAAGGGGCACGGGAAGCCAGCCGCGTCGAAGGTGGCGCACGGGGCCACGGTGCTGCGGCCCTCGAGCAGCGCGTTCCAGATGGCATCGATGCCCAGACCGGCTGGAGCGATCGGGCCGATGCCTGTGATGACCACGCGTCGATTCTGCCGCGCCTTCTGAGGAAGCATGAAGGGAAGAATGTAGCCGTATCCGGCTCAGGCCGCAGGCTGCGCTCAGCCGCCGAGGCGACGGGCGATGCGCAGGGCCATCTCGAGCGCCTGCTCGTAGTTCAGGCGCGGGTCCACCCGGCTGCGGTAGGCGGCCATCAGGCCCTCGTCGGAAAGCCCGCGCGCACCGCCGGTGCATTCGGTCACTTCCTCACCGGTCAGCTCGAAGTGCACGCCGCCCAGCACCGAGCCCTTCATGCGATGGATCTCGAAGGCCTGCTCCACTTCCGCCAGGATGTGGTCGAACTTGCGCGTCTTCACCTGCGTGCCCGCATGCGGGCCCGAGGCGATGCGCACCAGATCGGTGTTGCCGTGCATGGGATCGCAGGTCCACAGCACGCGACGCTTGGCCGCCTGCACCGCATCCACCAGCTGGGGCAGCGACTTGGCGATTGCATGCGCACCAAAGCGGTGGATGAGCACGATCTTGCCGGCCTGTTCGTCGGGGTTCAGCATCGACAGCAGCGCAAGCAGTCGATCGGGCGTGGTGCCCGGACCCACCTTCACGCCGATCGGGTTGCGGATGCCGCGGAAGAATTCCACATGCGCCTCGCCCGGCACCGCCGTGCGGTAGCCGATCCATGGCAGGTGCGTGGACAGATCCCACCACCCCTGCTTGTGCGGCACCTGGCGCGTCTGCGCCTGCTCGAACGGAAGCAGCAACCCCTCGTGGCTGGTGAAGAAGTCCACGCGGCGCATCTCGTGCACCGGCGCGCCCGCGAGCGTCTCCATGAAGCGCAGGCTCTGGCCGATCTCGCGCGTCATGCGGCGATACTCGTCGCGCAGCGGGCTGTGCTGCACGAAGTCCAGATCCCAGTACTCGGGGTGATGCAGGTCGGCGAAGCCACCATCCACCAGCGAGCGGATGAAGTTGAGAGTGATGGCGCTGCGCGCGTGCGCCTGCACCATGCGCCAGGGCTGCGCGGCGCGCGCATCGGCGGTGAAGGCAGGCTTGTTCACCAGATCGCCGCGGTACGTGGGCAGCGTCACCCCGTCGCGCGTCTCGTTGTCGTCGGTGCGCGGCTTGGCGTACTGACCGGCGAATCGGCCCACGCGGATCACCGGCATGCCGCCTCCGTGCGTGAGCACCAGGCTCATCTGCAGCAGGATCTTCAGCTTGCTGGCGATGGTGGTGCTGCGGCAGTCGTCGAAGGTCTCGGCGCAGTCGCCCCCCTGCAGCAGGAAGCGCTTGCCCACCTGCGCCTCGGCGATCTGGCTGGTCAGCGCCTCGATCTCCCAACTGGTCACCAGCGGCGGCAGGCTGGCCAACTCGGCCAGCGCCGACTGCAGTTCGGACGCATCGGGATAGCGGGGCTGCTGCATGGCGGTGCAGGCCTTCCAGGCATCAGGCGACCAGTCGGCGTTGTGGGGGTGATTGGCCATGTTGGGCACGTGCGCCGTCAGCAACATCGGAATGCGGGCGACAGGACTTGAACCTGTATGGGTTTTACCCCACTGGAACCTAAATCCAGCGCGTCTGCCATTTCGCCACGCCCGCGTGGAGCAAGCGATCCTAGCACGCTGGATGCGCTGCCACGGGTCGCCGCACACGCGTTCGCGTTAGCATGCCGCCCGCTGGCGAAACGGGGTTTGGAGTCCCCTCGCTCACAGGCCGCAGGAGGCGGCACATCGCGTGGCACAGAACCTCACCAAGCTCTTCGCGCGCATCATCGTCTGCATGGTGTTCCTGCCCGCGGGCATCCACGCCATCTTCGGACATGATCGATTCACCACCGACGAGGCGCAGCGCATCGAGGCCATGGGTTCGCCCGCCGAGGCCTTCGAGAAGGTGGTGGAACGCGCCAAGCCCGCTTCGCTGCGCGCGCCAAGGGCCGACGACGCGGATGGCACATCCAAACTGCGCGCACTGAACCGCCTCGCGCTGCGATTGCAGGACGCGCGCGTTCCGCAACCGCTGCTTGTTGCGTGGGCCGTGTCGTGCGTGGAACTGGTGGGTGGCGCCGCCATGCTGCTGGGCTTCTTCACGCGCCTGTTCGCGCTGCCGCTGGCCGTGATCGGCGCCTTTCATCTGTGGAAGGTGGTATGGCCGCAGCTTGGCACCGCGATGGCATGGAACTGGTCGCCCGACGAATCGCACGTGGCCACCACCTGGGTGGCCGCCACGCTGCTGCCGCTGTCGCTGTTCATGCTGGGCGCAGGTGCACCATCGGTGGATTCGCTCATGAAGGGCTCGGGCGGCAAGGGCGGCAAGAAAGCCGCAGCCAAGCCCGCCGCCGCGGAATGAATCACGGCCATGTCGACGGATCGCCCCGCCATCACGCAACTTGATGCAGAGACCGTGCGACGGCTGGGTGGTGAACCGATCCGCAAGCGTCACTTCGCAGCGCTGGTGAGCTGGGTCACCAGCATGGGTCTGCACGCCGGCCTGGCCGTGGCGGTGATCGCCTTCGCCGCCACCGCCGCGCACTTCGCCGCCAAACCAACGCCGCCGCCAGCACTGGTGATGGATTTTCAGCAGCCCGTGTACGCCCCCACCGCCTCGCTGGTGTCGCAGATGGGACCGCCAAGCAGCGCCGCGAACCCCGCCGCGGCCGCGCTTCCAAGCGCGCCCAGCGCCGCGGTGAGCGAACAGTTGCGCGCCGCCGCGGGCGATGCGCTGGTGGCCATCCGCAAGGCCGAGCCGCCGATCTCGCTGGCCGCGCACCAGATGGGCAAGTTGGGCGGCGACTCGCGGCCGATCCAGGTGGACTTCGTGGGCCTGCGCGCCAGCAACGCGCGCCGCATCGTGTACGTGGTGGACGCGAGCGGCAGCCTGGTGGGCAGCTTTCCGCAGATCGTTGAGGAACTGCGCCGCAGCATGATGAAGCTGGATCCGCGTCAGCAGTTCGGCGTGATCTTCTTCCAGCGCGGCGAGGCGGTGACGGTGCCGCCGGGCGGCGCGCTGCAGCCGGCCACGCCCGAGCGCCTGAGCGAGGCGGTGCAGTGGATCGACACGAAGATGATTCCCGCAGGTCGCAGCAATCCGCTGGCCGCGCTCGAGGCGGCGATGGTGCTGAAGCCCGAGATCATCTTCCTGCTCTCCGCCGACATCACCGGCGCAGGCGACTACGAGATCTCGGAGAAGACGCTGATGGAGGCGCTGGATCGCATGAACCCGCGCGACCCCGCCACCCACAACCGCCCCGTGCGCATCCAGTGCGTGCAGTTCCTCGATCCCGATCCGTCGGGCACGCTGGAACGGCTGGCACGCGAGCACGGCGGCGCCGATGGATATCGCTACCTTGGCCGAAAGGAACTCGGCCTCGACAACAACCAGGAGTAACGCATGACACGCCGCACACTCGTCGCACTTGCCACGCTTCTCGTCGCCGCGCCGGCGCTGGCCGATCAGGGCTTTGGCAGCCTGTTCTTCTACACGCTCGAGACGGGTGCCGACGGACAGAGTCGCATCGAGTGGGTGGGCAGCAGCATGATCTGGCTGCTGATCCTGCTGAGCGTGGTGAACGTGTCCATGATCGGCACGCTGTGGAACGTGAATCGCCGCCGCCGCATCCTGCCCGAGCGGTTCGCGCGCGAGGTGGAGGGCATGCTTGGCGCGGGCGACGACGCGAAGGCCCTGCAGCTGGTGAGCGGCGAGGCGAGCGACTACAGCCTGGTGCTGCGCTCGGCGCTGGAGCAGGCGCCCGCGGGCCATGCCGCCATGCTGCGCGCCGCCGAGCAGGCGGGTGAGGAAGTGGCCGTGAAGCGCTTCCGCCGACTGGAGATGCTGAATGTGCTCGGCCAGGTGAGCCCCATGATCGGCCTGTTCGGCACGGTGTACGGCATGATCGTGGCGTTCCAGACCATCGCCGGCACCGGCGGCAACGCCGATCCCGTGATGCTCGCCTCGGGCATCGGTACCGCGCTGGTGACCACCTTCTGGGGCCTGCTGATCGCCATTCCCGCGCTCAGCGCCTACGCCGCCATCCGCAACACCGTCGATGCGGCCACGCTTGAGTGCGTGCGCCGCGCCGAGAAGGTGATCGCACGCTTCCGGTCGACGCGGTGAAGAGCGTCTTCGCACGAGGACCCGCGCGGCCCGAGGCCGCCATGACGCCATTGATCGACATGGCGATGCTGTTGATCGTGTTCTTCGTGCTGGTGTCGCAGATCGGCGTGACCGATCGCGTGAAGATGAAGCTGCCCAAGCCGCTGCCAAGCGCCGCGGTGCCGCCGGGTCGCGAGGCGCGCGGCGTGATCAACGCCATCGTGGGCGAGGCGGGACGCGTGCAGGCGTGGCGCTTCGCGGGCAGCGACTATGCGGCCGACGCCGCCGGACTGCGCGCGCTCACCGAGGCCGTGGCGGCGGCGCTGAAGGCGCAGCCGGCGCTCGAGGTGCATCTGCGCGCGAGTTCCGACGTGCACTACGAGTCGATCGCGCCCGTGATCGAGGCCGTGGGTCGCGCGGCCACGCTGGCCAACCCGCAGACGCCCGCGAAGCTTCGCGTGGCCGTGCAACCGGAGTCATCGCGTGGCTGAGGCAGCGCACATCGTCGAAGCGCTTGCGCGCCTGCGGCAGGGCGATGGCCCCACGCCCGAACAGCAGGACGACGCCGAACTCGATCGCCGCCTGCAGGCAGCGCGCGCCAAGCGACGCCGCGGCAGCGGACTGCAGCTCAACCTCACGCCCATGATCGACGTCACCTTCCTGCTGCTGGTGTTCTTCGTGTGCACCACAAAGGCGCTCGACAAGGAAGGATTGCTGCGCGCCGACCTGTCGGAGCGCGGCGGCATCGTGGGGGTCGACGCACTGACGCTGGAGGAACCACCCCTTCGCATCGAGGTGCGCGTGGCGGATGGACGCACCACGCTGCGCGTGATGGCCCCACTTCCGCAGCCCGCCGACGCGGAACAGCTGGGCGCCCTGCTCGCCTCCAAGCTGTACGGACCACGCAATCCCGGCGGCCTGTTCGCCGCCGATCAGCCCATCGAGCTTGCGCCTTCCAAGGACGCGCCATGGGAAGACGCCGTCGCCGCGTTCAACGCCATCACCCGCGCGGGATACACGCGCGTCAGCTTCGCGAGGCCGCAGTGAGTCGCGCGCTGGCCATCGCACTCATTGCGCTGGTCGCCGCGCACGCCCCCGCCGCGCCGCAGGCCGATGCGCCCGCGCCGGCCGCCAACGCGAAGGAGCCGATCGTTCCGGTGAACGATGCCCTGGCGCGCATCGAGGACCTGAAGAAGCGCGTGTCGCTGGAGCCCACCGAAGCGGGCCAGCGCAAGGCGGCCGACGAACTGATCGCGGCGCGTCAGCAGCTGATCCGCCAGCACGCCGACGATCCGCGCCTGCCCTTCTGGTTCGCCGACTACGCCGAGGACTCGTTCACCATCGCGCTGCCCTCGGGCGGCGACGTGGATCGCGTGCTGTACGGATTGTCTGGCCCCGAGCCGCGCCGCCGCGTTCGCACACTGGTGCGCGACATGCTGGTGGCCAGCGAGCAGGCGGAGCGCACGGCCAAGGATTCGCTGGCGCGCACCGGCGTGGACGCGCTGCCCATGAACCTGTCGGACCGCCTGTCGCAGGTGGAGCGGCCGCGCCGCATTCCGCTGCTGCGCGCATTGGCGGAAGTGCTGCAGGTGGAAGTGGGCGAGTTCGACAGCACCAAGCGGCGCGCACTGGCCGAGGCCGCGATCGCGCGCGTGGAAACGCTGCTGCCCGAACTGGACGACCGCACCGCCAGCGTGGTGTCTCGCTACGCGGGTCTGGCCGCCGCGCGCATCGACGACGAGCGTTCGGCCAACCGTCTGCTCGCACTGTCGAGGCAGAAGGCGGGCAATGATGAAGCGCTCGCCACGCTCGCCGATCTTGCGGCGCTTCGTGCGGCGGGTCTGTTGCGTGGACCCGGCGCTGCGGCCGATGCAGCCGGACTGCTGCGTGGTTCGGGTTCCACCGCACGCCGACTGGCGCTTGCAGAACTGGAAGCGCGCCTGCGTCGACAGGAACAGGGCGAGGCGGGCTCGTCGGTGCATCCCGAAGGCATCGCGGCGGCGCGCGAATGGACCAGCCCCTTCACCGATCTGGTGCGCCGCTGCACGCCGGCCGAAGCCGCGCCGATGCGCGATGCCGCCATCACGCGCCTGACCATGGTGATGAACGACGGCATCACGCTGCCTGAACGCGAACCCATGGGACTGCTGGCCGTGGCCAACGCCAGGCTGGATGCCGGCCAGGACGCCGCGCCGCTGCAGGAGCAGCTGCTCGCACTGTCGAACGACACGCACCTTCCCATCACCCTGCGCGCCGGTGCGCTGCGTGCGCTGGCGCGCATCGACATGGTGAACGAGAAGTGGAGCGATGCGGCCGATCACTCGCTGCGCCTCGCGCGCGAGCACGGCTCCGATCCCACAAGCCCCGCGGCGATGAGCCTTGCGGTGCGCATCTCGCGTGAACTGGATCGCGCGGCCGACGGAAGCGACGCCGCGGCGCGCGCGCGACTGGAGGCCGCCATCGAGCTGGCCATCGCCGCCTTCCCCGAGCACCCGGACCAGCCGCTGTGGCAACTGGAACGCCAGACGCTGGCGATCGAGGCGAAGGCGCAGGGCCGCGCGTGCAAGCTGTCCGACAGGGATCCGGCGGTGCAGGCGCCAGCCGATGCCACCACCGAATGGCTGCGCGCGCGTCGAGCGGCGGCGCTTGCGTGGCTACGACTGCGCGACGGCGACGCAACCGGCGCCATGGCCGCGCTTGATGCATCGAACACCGCGCTGTCCGGCGCATCGGCATCGCGTCGCCTCGCCGTGCGCGTGGCGGTGCTCGCCGAACTCGATCGCGATGTGGGTGCCGATGCGGAGCTGCGCGCGGCAGCCACCACCAGTCCCGCGCTGCTTTCGCAGCACACCGTGGATCGCATGCGGGCACTGCTGCCTGCCGAGCAGCTGCCGCTGAAGCCTTCCGCCACCGCTGCACCGGATGCCGCCGCCGCGCGACGCCTGCGCGATGCACTGGAGATGGTGCAGTGCAAGGACGCGGCATCCTGGACGCTGACCGGCGACCTGCTGCGCTTGCGTGGCGAGCCACAGGCCGCGCTTGTCGCGTACGAACGCGCGTTGGCCACGGCACCCGACGCGCGCGAGGTGCTGCTTGGCAAGGCCGAAGCGCTGTTCACGCTGGGCGGCGAGCAGCGACTGGCCGAGGCGATGGGCCTGCACCGCCGTCTGCTGGCCGGCACCGAGATGACCGGCGATGCCGCGCAACGCGATCGCGCGTGGTGGATCAGTCAGCTGCGGCAGCTGCAGGCGTTGCAGGTGGCCAATCGCTTCGATGAGCGTGCGGTGATGCGCGTGAATCGATTGAAGGCGCTCGACGCATCGTTGGGCGGACCGGCGTTCGCGGAAGCCTTCGCGGCACTGCCAAGCGTGGCCGCGCCTGCTGGCGCCGCCAGTCAGCCCTGAAGCAACTGATCGAAACGCGCACCCAGCGTGTGCATGGCGGCGAACGCGCGCGCGATGTCCCACTGCTGCTTCGCGCGATCACCCGTTGAATTCGAGATCACCCGCACTTCGCCGCCAGGCAAGCCCAACCGCAGCGCCGCGTGCACCACCGCCGCGCCTTCCATCGCCTCGGCGATGGCGCCGGTGCGTCGCTCCACCTCGACGGCCAGCGCGTCGGTGCCGCTGCATGTGGCCACGGTGGCGATCACGCCGCGATGCAACGGACCCGGCAGGAATTTCGTCAACGCGGGCTCGGTGGGCACGCGATTGCCGTCGAAGTCGCCAAGCGGAAAGCCCATGCCCTGCATGTCCACGAAGCCGTCCGGCGTGGCCAGGCCTTCTTCCATGTACACGCACTCGGTGGCCACCACCACATCGCCCGCCTGCAGCATGGCGTCGGGCAGCGCGCCCGCGATGCCCACACTCAGTGCGCCGTCGTAGGGACCCTGCTCAAGAAGCGCGGCGGTGGTGGCCGCGGCGGCGTTGGTGCGGCCGATGCCGCTCACCACCACATGCGCCTTGGTGCACCCAAGTGCCTCGGCTTCCTTCACGGTGGCAACCACGATCAGCAGTCGCATGGTCAGGTGCCCGCGTTGCGCGGCGCCTCGGCGATGTGGCGCACCACGTCGGCCAGCGGCACCTTCACCTGCGAACCGCCGTCGAGATCCTTCACGGTCACGGCGCCTTCGGCCATCTCCGCACCCAGGATCACCGCGAAGCGCGCGCGCGCCTTGCCCGCATCACCCAGCAGCTTGCCGATGTTGCGCGTGGCCTTCCAGTTGCTGCGCGCGTGCAGACCGGCGCGACGCATGGCCATCAGCACGCGCGGCAGTTCGCGCTCGGCGGCCTCGCTGCCATCGCTCAGCAGGTACGCATCGGGACGCGGCAGCAGCGCCAGCGCGTCCTTGGGAAGCAGACCGCGATCACCCAGCACCAGGCCGAGCACCACATCGCCCATGCCGAAGCCGATCGCCGGCATCTTCGGGCCGCCGAAGAGTTCCACCAGTCCGTCGTAGCGACCGCCGCCTGCCACCGCGCGTTCGCCGCCGCTTGATTCGTGCACCTCGAACACGGTGCCGGTGTAGTAGGCAAGCCCGCGCACGATGCCGAAGTCCCACTCGCACCAGGGCGCAAGATCCATCGCACGCAGACGATCGGCGAGTTCCACGGCGCCAGCAAGCGCGGTTTCGCCAACGCCAAGGCACGCGCCCAGGGCGGCGGCATCGGCGCTCACGGGCAGCTTGCTGGCGGCGATCGTCTCGAAACGCTTGCGTGCATCGGCGGTCAGTCCCAGCGCGGCGGCACGCTTCTCGAACTCGGCGGCTTCCAGCTTGTCGCGACGATCCAGCAGCTCGAAGGCTTCGCCCGCCTTCTCGGTGGACACGCCCGCGGCGGCCAGCGCCGCACCCACCGCGCCGCGGTGCGACAGGCGCACGCGCACGTCGGTCGGCTTCAGGCCCAGTCGCTCCATGGCCAGCACCGCGCAGCCGATCACCTCGGCGTCGGCGGCGGCGCCTTCCACGCCCATCAGGTCCACGTTCCACTGCACGAACTCGCGCAGGCGACCGCGCTGCTGACGCTCGGCGCGGAAATGCACCGGAATGGCGAACCACTTCACCGGCATCGGCAGGCTGCCGGCCTTCGCCGCCACCATGCGCGCCAGCGTGGGCGTGAACTCGGGGCGCAGCGCGTAGTCGTCGTCGCCGCCCGCGCGGCGGAAGCTGAACAGCTCGTTCACGATGCCGGGGCCGCTCTTGGCGGTGTACAGCGACAGGTGCTCGTAGGTGGGACCTTCCACCTCGTCGAAGCCGCAGTCCACGCTGGCCTGACGCCACGCGCCCTCGATGTGACGGCGCACCGCCATCGTGTCGGGATAGAAGTCGCGCGTGCCCTTGGGGCCCTGGTGGGTGACGGCCATGGCGGCGATGTTAGGGAAAATGCGGCGCGATCACGCCGCGGCCGTGTCGCCTTCGCGCATGCAGCGCATCAGGAACACCGCGGGCAGGCCGGCCAGTGTCCAGCCAACCGTGGTGTCGAACACCATCACGGCGGTCCACGCGTTGGGCGCGAACATGAACGCCCAGTAGATCATGTGCGTGCCCAGATTCATGAAGGCGACCATGGCCAGCAGCGTCAGGAAGCGGCGCAGGCGACCGTGGCCCGAACCGGCGAGGCCGATCACCGCCACCAGCATCGCGGTGGCGAAGAACTCGATCAGGAAGCCGCGCACCAGCATCTTCGGATCGTCGGGGTCCTGGCCGCCCTTGGTGAGCGCCATCATGATCACCGGCCCCTTGCGCAGCTTCTCGTCGCGCGCCTTCATCAGGTTCTCGCGCTCGGTGTAGTTGGCGGCGGCGTTGATCTGCGGATCCGCGGGGTACACGTACATGCCGCTCGCGGGCGCGGCGCTGTCGATCATCTGCACCATCGCGTCACCGCCCGGCATCGGCGGCATCCAGCGCTCGTACATGCCGCCGGCCCACATGGCGCCACCAAAGGCGAACACGAGCACGGTGCCAAGAACCACGGAGAGCAGGTAGCG
>Ga0209598_10002714_pt1 | contig 13665 bp, 9 predicted proteins | sample M_140807_EF_Meta_FD_187317 | JGI IMG/M metagenome (GOLD analysis project Ga0209598, IMG submission 187317) | Freshwater microbial communities from Lake Montjoie, Canada to study carbon cycling - M_140807_EF_MetaG (SPAdes) (version 2) | ecosystem: Environmental > Aquatic > Freshwater > Lake... | reverse complement strand
GGTGGAGCGGCTCAACGCGCTGCAGCCGGACGTGGTGCTGCTCACCGGGGACTACGTGTGCCTGTCCGCGGGCCCCCTGCCCCGCCTCACCGAGGCGCTCCGGAAGCTGGCGGCCCCCGCGTGGGCGGTGCTCGGCAACCACGACCACTGGGCCGGCGCCCACCGCGTCCGCCGCGGGCTGGAGGCGGCCGGCGTGGAGCACGCAGCCGAGGCCTCGCGCGAGGTGCTGATCCGGCGCGCCGCATTCGACCTCACGGGCCTGCCGCCGACGCCGGAGGAGGTGCGCGCGTTCGTCTCCGACCCACGGCCCGATGCGTGGGAGCGGTTGATCGATCGCCTCCTGGCCAGCCCCGAGTACGGCGTGAAGTGGGCGCGCCATTGGCTGGACCTGGTGCGCTACGCGGATACCAACGGCTTCGAGCGCGACGGCGAGAAGACCTCCGCGTGGAAGTACCGCGACTGGGTGGTGCGCGCGTTCAACGAGGACAAGCCGTACAACCGCTTCGTGGTGGAGCAGCTGGCGGGCGACGAGCTGCCCGACCGCGATTACTCCACGCTCCTTGCCACCGGCTACTACCGCCTGGGGATGTGGGACGACGAGGTGCCCGACCTTCAGCAGGCGCTCGCCGACGACATGGACGGCATCGTGGACGTGACGGCGCGCACGTTCCTGGGCGTGGGCCTCGGCTGCGCGCGGTGCCACGACCACAAGGGCGACCCGATCCCGCAGAAGGACTACTACCGCTTCGCCGCGTTCTTCGCGGGCGTCAAGCCGTACAAGTCGAGCCCGTTCAACAGCATCGATGCCGAGAGCGTGCTGCGCATGGTGCGCACCGATTTCGGCCACGCGGATCCGGAGGCCGAGCGCGCGGCGTACGTGGCGAAGCGCGCGTCGCTGATTGCCGGCATCGGCGCCATCGAGCGCAGCGCAGAGGCGGGCGCGGATGCAGCGGGCAGCGCGTTCGTGGACCGCGCGCCGAGCAACGGGCTGGTGGCGCACTTTGCGTTCGAGGATGCGAAGTCGGCCACGGCGCGGAATTCAGTGGCCGGCTCGAAGGCCGGCGCAAAGGTCCGCGACGCAGGCTTCGGCGCCGAGGGGCGCATCGGCAAGGCGTTCGCGTTCGACGGCGGTGACGATCGCGTGGTGATCGATCGCCCCGTGCAGGACAGCTTCACGGTGAGCTTCTGGTTCCGCACCACGGACGTGGGCGGCGGCAGCGAGGGCGACCGCCGCTGGTTCCTGGGCAAGGGCCTGGTGGACGGCGAGGTGCCGGGCATCGTGCGCGACTGGGGCATCAGCCTGATCGCGAACGGCTTCGTGAGTGCGGGCACCGGTGATCCGGAGACGTTCGTCTCCAGCGGCCCGGGCTACAACGACGGCCAGTGGCACCACGTGGCGTTCACGCGCGACCGCGGCACGGGGCGCATCGCGCTCTGCCTGGACGGCGTGGTGGTGGCGGACGCGGTGGGCAGCACGGCGTCGCTCGACTATCCGAAGGAGATCTCCGTCGGCACGATGCATCCGGATTCGCATCCGTTTTCCGGCACCATCGACGAGCTGCGCTTCTACGACCGCGTGCTGGAGGAAGGCGAGGTCATCGCGATGGCCACCGGCCTGCCGCGCGAATCGGAGGCGGCGCGGGCGCTCGCATCGCGCCCCGCGGACGAGGTGGCGCGCTGGAAGGAGATGCGCTCGCAGCTGGCGGCGCTGCGTCCGCCGTCGTGGGAGGGCGAGACGGTGCTCGCCGTGCGCGAGGCCGCAAAGCCCGCGGAAACGCACGTCATGCTGCGCGGCAGCCCACACGCGCTCGGCGAGCGCGTGGAGCCGGGTGTGCCGCTGGTGGCGTCGCGATTTGAGCCGGAAATGCCCACGGCGCGGCCGTTCGGCGAGTCGAGCGGGCGTCGCCTGGCGCTTGCGAAGTGGATCGCGGACGATCGCAACGCGCTGACCCTGCGCACGCTGGCGAATAGGCTCTGGCAGCATCACTTCGGCATCGGCCTGTGCCCCACGTCGAACGACCTCGGCAAGCTGGGCGAGGCGCCGACCGATCCACAGCTCCTCGACTGGCTGGCGGCGCAGATCCCTGCCAACGGCTGGAGCATCAAGGCGATGCATCGCGTCATCATGAACAGCGCCGCGTACCGGATGTCGAGCATTCCCACGGAGAGTGCGCTGGCGAAGGATGCGCCCAACGAGCTGCTGTCGCGCTATCGCCTGCGGCGACTGGAGGCCGAGGAACTGCGCGACGCCATGCTGGCGACGGCCGGCACGCTGAGCGATGCGAAGGGCGGCCCCGGCGTTCGCCCGCCGATGCCCGCGGAAGTGCTCGCCACCAGCAGCCGTCCCGAGGAAGTCTGGCCGCGCACGCCCGAGGACACGTGGACGCGCCGCACGCTCTACGTGGAAGTGAAGCGCTCGCTGCTGCATCCGCTCCTCAGCGTCTTCGACATGGCGGACGTGGACGGCCCCTGCCCCGTCCGCTTCAACACCGTGCAGCCGACGCAGGCGCTCAGCATGTTCAACGGCGAGCTGACGAACATGCTGGCTGCTGATCTGGCGGAGCGCGTCATACGCGAGCGCCCCGGCAACCTGCGCGCGCAGCTCTCGTGGGCGCGCGAGCTGTCGTCCGGACGCGTTCCCGCGGCGCGCGACCTCGACGAGGCGGAGGCGTTCGTCGCGGAACTCCGCGCCAAGGACGGCATGGACGACGCGCACGCCATGCGGGCCTACTGCCTGGTGGTGCTCAACCTCAACGACTTCCTGACGGTGGATTGACGGAGAACCGCATGCACGACCACCACTCCCATCCCCAGGCGCCGCGCAACACCTTCTGCGGGCAAACGCGCCGCGAGTTCTTCTGGGAGGCGGGCGGCGCGTTCACCAGCGTGGCGCTCGCCAGCATGCTGGTACAGGACGGCTTCCTGGCGAAGCAGGCCATGGCGTTCGACGGCGAGACGCCCATGCCGAACCCGCTGGTGCCGAAGCCGCCGAAGCTCCCGGGCAAGGCCAAGAGCGTGATCTTCCTGTTCATGTACGGCGGCCCGAGCCACGTGGACACCTTCGACTACAAGCCGGACCTCTACAAGTACGACGGCCAGACCATCAAGGTGAAGACCAAGGGCCGCGGCGGCGACCGCAACGAGGGCCGCGTGGTGGGCCCCAAGTGGAACTTCCGACAGCACGGCCAGAGCGGCGCGTGGGTGAGCGACCTGTTCCCGCACCTGGCCACGTGCGTGGACGACATCGCGTTCGTGAAGAGCATGTACGCGGACAGCCCCATCCACGGCAGCGCGATGCTCATGATGAACAGCGGCAAGCTGCTCGGCGGCGCGCCGGCGCTCGGAAGCTGGGTGAACTACGGGCTTGGCACGGTGAACCAGAACCTGCCGGGCTTCGTGGTGATGCTCGATTCCACGGGCGGCCCCATCAGCGGTGCCAAGAACTGGAGCTCGGGCTACATGCCCGCCATCTACCAGGGCACGGTGCTGCGCGGCGACGGTCCGCCGATCCTTGACCTTGCGAATCCGGCGGGCCGCAGCGACGACCTGCAGCGACGCATGCTGGATCGGCTGAAGATGTGGAACACGCGCCACGCGCTCGAGCGCTCCGGCAACACCGAGCTCGAGAGCCGCATCGAGAGCTACGAGCTGGCCTACCGCATGCAGTCGACCGCGCCCGAGGCGGTGGACACGTCGCTCGAGAGCGCCAAGACCAAGGAGCTCTACGGCATGGACGAGCCGCAGACCGAGGAATTCGGGCGCAAGTGCCTGCTGGCGCGGCGGCTGGTGGAGCGCGGCGTGCGCTTCGTGCAGGTGTATTCGGGCGGTTCGCACAACGACGCCAACTGGGACGCGCACGGCGACCTCAAGAAGAACCACGACTACCACGCGGGGCGCACCGACAAGCCGATCGCGGGCCTCCTGAAGGACCTGAAGCAGCGCGGCCTGCTCGACGAGACGCTGGTCGTATGGGGCGGCGAGTTCGGGCGCCAGCCCACCGCGGAGTACGCGCAGGGCACCGGGCGCGACCACAACTCCTACGGCTTCACCATGTGGATGGCCGGCGGCGGCATCAAGGGCGGCGTGAGCGTCGGCGAGACCGACGAGCTCGGCTCGATCGGCGTGGGCGACCGCTACCACGTCAAGAACCTGCACGCCACGGTGCTGAGCCTGATGGGCCTCGACCCGAACGCGCTCACCTACTTCTATGCCGGCCTCGACCAGAAGCTGGTGGGCGTGGAAGGTGCGGATCCCATCCGCGGCATGATCGCCTAAATCCGTACCCGCCTAAATCCGTACCCGGTTACATATGCACCAATTTCCGCCACTAGCATCCGCGCCAGTAATTGGTGCATATGTAACCGGGTACGGATTTGTCACTCCATGAAGACCCCCGACTTCAGACTCGACGGACGCGTGGCGCTGGTCACCGGCGCATCGCGCGGGCTCGGCAAGGCAATGGCGTTCGCGCTCGGCAAGGCCGGCGCCAAGGTGGCCATCAACTACGCCAACTCGCACGAGCACGCGCAGCGCACGTTCCAGGAATTCACCGACGCCGGCCTGCAGGGCATGCTGGTGCGCGCCAACGTCATCGACGAAGCCGAGGTGGACCGCATGGTCACCGAGATCGAGGCGAAGCTCGGCCCGGTGGACATTGCCGTCTACAACGCCACGCCGGACCAGCCGCTGAAGCCCATCGAGGAATACGACTGGGCCTTCTACCAGCAGATGCTCGACTTCTTCGTGAAGAGCCCGTACCTGATCACGCGCCGCGTGCTGCCGCACATGAAGAAGGCGAGGCACGGACGCATCATCAACATCACCAGCGAGGTCTTCCGCCGCGGCACGCATCCCTTCAGCGCCTACGTGGCCGCCAAGGGTGCGCAGACCGGCTGGAGCCGCGCCATGGCGGGCGAGCTGGCGCCGTGGCAGATCACCGTCAACATGGTGGCGCCGGGCTGGATCCCGGTGGAACGCCATGCGAACGACCCGGAGGAGATGAAGGAGGGCTACCGGAAGATGATCCCCATGGGTCATTTCGGCCTGCCATCCGACGTGGGAGGCGCAGTGACCTTCCTTGCCTCCGACGCCGCGGGATTCATCACCGGTGCCGACATCCCGGTCAACGGCGGCATGACCGTCTGCTGAGGAAACATCCATGAACAAGAAGCTGATCTCCATCGTCGCCCTCGCCGCCGTGAGCGTGGGCCTGGCCGCTGCCGCACCGCACGCCGACCTGGTGGCCGCGCAGAAGGCGCGCATCGCCGAGATGAAGAAGTCGCCGAAGGCCAAGCCGCACGTGGCGTTCGTCTCCAACGGCGTGGCCGACTTCTGGACCATCGCCAAGGCCGGTGCCATCGCGGCGGGCAAGGAGCTCGGCTGCGACGTCACCGTGGAGTTCCCGGGTGGCGGGCTCGGCGACCAGAAGCGCATGCTCGAGGACCTGGTGACCCGCGGCATCGACGGCATCTCCGTGAGCCCCATCGATCCCACCAACCAGGCCGAGGTGCTGAGCATGGTGGCGGAGAAGTCGCTCCTCATCACCAACGACTCCGATGCGCCGAAGGCCCCGCGCCTCTGCTACATCGGCATGGACAACTACGAAGCCGGCCTGATGTGCGGAAGGATGGCGCGCGAAGGCTGCACGGGCGGCGAAGTCGCGATCTTCATCGGCCGCCTCGAGCAGGACAACGCCAAGCGCCGTCGCCAGGGCTTCATCGACGGCCTGCTCGGCCGTACGCCGGACGCCACGCGCTACGACGAGCCGTCGAAGGTGATCACCGAGGCCGGCTACACCATCGTGGGCACCTGGACCGACTCGTTCGACCGCGCGAAGGCGAAGGCGAACATCGAGGACGTCATGATCAAGCACCCGAAGCTGGCGCTCATGACCGGGCTCTTCGAATACAACTCGACGCTCGCGGTGGAGGTGCTGAAGCAGACCGGGAAGACCGGCAAGGTGATGCTCGCCGGCTTCGACGAGGGTGCCGACGTGATCGCCGGCATCAAGGAAGGCTTCGTCCTCGGCACCGTGGTGCAGGACCCCTACGGCTACGGCTTCGAGAGCGTGAAGGTGCTCAACGCGCTCAACAAGGGCGACATGTCGATGATCCCGGCGAACGGCGTCATCAACATCTCCGCGCGCGTGATCCGCAAGGACAACGCCGAGGCGTTCTGGAAGGAACTCAAGGCCCGCATCAAGGCAGGCAAGGAAGCCGGCGGCAAGAAGTGACGCGCACCGGCCGAGACGCATGACGAGCAACCCCGCACTCCTCCGCATCACCGGCGTCGGGCGCCGCTACGCGGGCGTCACGGCGCTCGCCGGCATCGGCCTCGACGTGCGCGGCGGCGAGGTGCTGGCGATCGTCGGCGAGAACGGCGCGGGAAAGAGCACGCTCCTCAAGATCCTCTCGGGCGTGGTGCAGCCGAGCGAGGGTTCGCTCGAGGTGGCCGGCGCCGACGGCGTGCTGCACCCGGTGAAGCTTGCCGGTGTTCGCGACGCGGCGCGCGCCGGCATTGCGTTGGTGCACCAGGAGCTGAACCTGCCGGAGAACCTGGACGTGGCGGGGTCCATCTTCCTGGGCCGTGAGCCGGCGCGCCTTGGGTTCATGGACCTCCACGCCATGCGCGAACGCGCACGCGGCTGGCTGCGTCACGTGGGACTCGAGCTCGACCCATCCACGCCCTGCGGCGCGCTGCCGATCGCGCAGCGGCAGCTGGTGGAGATCGCCAAGGCGCTCAGCTGCGAGGCGCGGGTGCTGGTGCTCGACGAGCCCACATCCAGCCTGAGCGCGCGCGAGGCGGACCGGCTGCTCGGCATCATGGGCGAGCTGCGCGCGCAGGGCACGGCCGTGGTCTTCGTCTCGCACCACCTGGACGAGGTGCTGCGCATCGCCGACCGCGCGCTGGTGCTGCGCGACGGTCGGCCCACCGGGCTCCTGAAGCGCGGCGAGTTCGACCGTGCGATGCTCGAGCGGCTGATGGTGGGGCGCGACATTGCCACGGCGGAACCGCGCACCGCGAAGCCGGGCGCCACCGTGCGACTGCGCGTGGACGGACTCGTGGGCGAGCACCGGAACGCGAAGCCGGTGTCGTTCGAGGTCCGCGCGGGCGAGATCGTGGGCCTGGCTGGGCTGGTGGGCGCCGGGCGCACGGAACTGCTGGAGGCCATTGCCGGCCTCGTGCCGCACCGCGGCCACGCGTCCCTCGACGGCCAGCCGCTCACCGGCACCACCGCCGAGCGCGTGCGGCGCGGCATCGCCATCGTGCCCGAGGATCGCGCGCGCCACGGGATCTTCGCCGAGGACCCGGTGGCCATGAACATGTCGCTGGCGTGGCTTGATCGACGCGGCAGCGCACGCACCGTAGACACCGCCGCCGAGCACGGTCTGGTGGGCCGCATGGTGGCGCGCATGCAGCTGCGCCCCGCCGACCCGCGCCGGCGCGTCCAGACGCTTTCCGGCGGCAACCAGCAGAAGACGGTGATCGGCCGCTGGATGGCCGTGGACCCCGCGGTGCTCCTTCTGGACGAACCGACGCGCGGCGTGGACGTGGGTGCGCGCGCCGAGATCCACGCCGAGGTGCGGCGCCTGGCGGACGCCGGCAGCGCCGTGGTCTTTGCCTCGAGCGACCTGGAGGAGGTGCTCCTCCTGGCCGACCGCGTGATCATCATGCACGAGGGCGCCGTGGCCGGCCAGATGGCCGTGCAGGACGCCGACGAAGTTGCCATCATGCACCTTGCCACAGGCGGCACGCCCACCACGGGGCACGCGACGCGCACTGCCTGACAGGAACACCCACATGAAGAAGAGCCTCGGCATCCTCGGAATCTTCGTGGCGGTCTGCCTGGTGGCGGCGCTCTTCGGCGACAACTTCCTCACCGGCTACAACCTGATGAACCTCACGCAGCGGAGCGCGCTGTTCGCGATCCTCTCGCTGGGCGCGGGCCTGGTGATCGTGACGGGTGGCATCGACCTCTCGATCGGCTCGGTGGTGTGCCTGGCCGGCATCGCCACGCCGTGGCTCCTGGTGGAGCACGAATGGTCGCCGTGGGCGGTGATCCCCACCGTGCTTGCGGGGAGCGCGCTCATCGGCCTGGCGCACGGCCTGCTGATCACGCGCCTGCGGCTGCAGCCGTTCCTGGTGACGCTGTGCGGGCTGCTGCTCTACCGCGGCATCGCGCGCTGGATGACGGGCGACCAGTCGCAGGGCTTCCAGGGCGAGTTCGAGGGCGTGCGCTCCATTGCGCTGGCCAAGTTCCCGGTCGGCTTCGAGAACTACCGGCTGCCTGCCACGGTCATTCCGCTGGTGCTGCTTTCCGTGGCCATCGCGCTCTTCCTGCACCGCACGGTGTGGGGACGATGGCTCCTGGCCACCGGGCGCAACGAGAGCGCGGCGCGCTACTCGGGCGTGCCCACCGCGCGGCTGGTCACGCTGGCGTACGTGGCGTGCAGCCTGCTGGCCGGCTTCGGCGGCATGCTCTTCATCTTCGACATCGGCAGCGCGCAGCCGAGCGACTTCGGGAACTTCTACGAGCTGTACGCCATCGCGGCGGCCGTGCTGGGCGGATGCAGCCTGCGCGGCGGCGAGGCCAGCGTGGTGGGCATCGTCCTCGGAGCCGCCACGCTGCAGGTGCTGCGCACCGCCATCATCCTGCTGGGGCTCAGTTCCCAGCTTGAATTCGCAGTGATCGGCACCGTGCTCCTGGTGGGCGTGGCCGCCGACGAACTCATCCGCCGCTTCCATGCCAGGCGCATGGAGCGCGCTGCGTCCTGAACCACCGCATCGAACCACGAACGCAAGGAACACCATGTTCGCCACCACGATCGCATCGCTCGCATCCGTCGCCTCCGTCGCCACGCTGCTCGCCATGAGCATGCCGGTGATGCCCGCCTCGCCGTTGGGCGCACCCAGCATCGAGGTTTCCGACTGGGGAACGCTGGAAGGCAAGACCGTCCACCTCTGGACGCTGAAGAACGCCGCCGGCATGACGATGAAGGTCTCCGACTACGGCACCATCGTCACCGAGCTCTGGGTGCCCGACGCCAAGGGACAGATGGTGGACGTGGTGCTCGGGCGCCCGTCGCTCCAGGCGTACATCGAGCGCACGCAGTACTTCGGATGCACCGCTGGCCGCTGCGCGAACCGCATTGCCAAGGGGCAGTTCACCATCGACGGCAAGGCGTGCCAGGTCACCTGCAACAACGGCCCCAACTGCCTGCACGGCGGTGCCAAGGGCTTCGACAAGCGGCTCTGGGACGGCAAGGCCGGCATGGTGAACGGCGACCCGTCGATCACCTTCACCTACGTGAGCGCGGCCGGTGAGGAGGGCTTCCCCGGCACGTGCACGGCGAAGGTCACCTACACGCTCACCGCGAAGAACGAGCTGGCAGTCGACATGCAGGCCACCACCGACGCACCCACCTGCGTCAACCTGGCGCACCACACGTACTGGAACCTGGGCGGGCAGGGTTCGGGCTCCATCCTCGACCACGAGCTCACGCTCAACGCCGACCGTTACACGCCCGTGGATGCCGCGCTCATCACCACCGGCGAGATCACGGACGTGGCCGGCACGCCGCTCGACTTCCGCAAGCAGAAGGCCATCGGCACCGACTTCGCCAAGCTTCCCGCCACCAAGGACGACCCGGGCGGCTACGACCACAACTTCGTGGTGAACGGCGCGGCGGGCTCGATGCGCACCTGCGCTACCGTGCGCAGCCCGAAGACCGGCATCGTGATGACGGTATCGAGCGACCAGCCCGGCATCCAGTTCTACTCAGGCAACTTCCTCGACGGCGTGCCCGGCAAGGGCACCGCCACGTACGCCAAGAACGACGGCCTGTGCCTCGAGACGCAGGCGTTCCCCGACAGCATCAACAAGCAAGGCAAGCCCGGCTGGCCCGACGTGGTGCTGCGCCCGGGCAAGACCTACTCGCACCGCATGGTGCACGCGTTCACCGCGAAGCAGTAAATTGGTGTCGTATGCATCTGGCACCTATTTCCAAGGGAAATTGGTGCCAGATGCATACGACACCAATTTCGGTCACTGCCAGATGCCGTTGACGGGCTTGCCGAGGAACTCAGGCAAGTTGGTCGCTTCGGCGGGGATGTTGCCGACCGCCGCGATGGTGTCCTGGCCGTCCTCGGACAGCAGGAACCGGAGGAACTCGCGGACATTCACCGGGATCTGCTTCGCATCCGGTGCCAGGAACACCAGGTTCAGCGGCCGGGACATCGGGTAGGCGCCGCTGCGGATGTTGGCGACGCTGGGCTCCACCGGCGGCTTGCCGTCTTCCATGTCGATCGGCAGCGCACGCGCGCGCGGCTGGCGATTCGCATAGCCGGAGATGCCGATCACGTCGCGGTATGCGCAGCACGCATTCACGACCGATGACGGACCACGTTCCATGTACATGCCGATGGTGGTGAGCTGCTCGCCCGGCATGCACCAGTCGGTGAACACCTGGAGCGTTCCCGAGTTGGCGGAAGTGACATAGAGCGACGGCAGGGTATTGCCGAGCGGAGACGCCGCATCCAGCTCGTTCCAGCGGAGGATCGGTGCCGACGTCATCGAGTGGGTCATCGAGAACAGGCCGTTGCACTGCTTCCGCGTGATGCAGCGGAAGGGATTGTCGGCATTGATGTAGATGCACGCCGCACCCTGGGCAACCGGCACCACGAACACCTGCTTCTTGGTCGCCTTGGCAATGCGCGCCTGTTCCTCCGCAGTGACGACCCGCGCCACCGCCGCAAGATCGCACGTGCCTGCCTCCAGTGCCGCCAGTCCCACCGCCGAACCCCCCTGGCTGACGCTGATGGATGCCTTCGGGTAGATCCGCTGGTAGGCGATGCCGACGCTCGACAGCATCGGGCCCATGGTGTCGGAACCGAGGATGTTCAGCTTCCCTTCCGGGCGGGCCGAACTCATGGCGTAGGACGGGAACGCGACCACCATGTCACCCACGTCCGCGGCGTAGCGAACGCTCGTCGTTGCAAGGGCGCGAAGCGCCTTGTCGAGGTCGGAACCCTTGATCGGTTCCACCGCGGAAGGAGCCCCGTCCTGGGTGGCGTCGGCGGGCGATGCGGGCGATGCGGGCGCGGCCATGGGTGCGGCGGCCGCAGCAGGCGCGGGCGGAGCCGATGGTGGCGTCAGCGCCAGCATGGCAGTTGCAATGACCAGGACGGCGGCGGATACGTGGTGCATGGATTTAGGCCTGGCGCTTGTTGCGAAGGAAGATAATGGCGGCAACGCCGGCGAGGACCACGCCGACGAGGACGAGCGCCCGCACGAAGACGCGGTCGACGACATCCCGCGCGGTCTGCTGGGCACCTTCGATGGTGGAGACGACGAGCTTCATGCGCTCGGGCACCTGTGCCACCGCCTCGGAAATGCCGTCGGTGGTACGGAAGGCACGTTGGGTGTCAGGCATGATCAGGATGTCGTACATGAGCGCCTCGAACTCCCAGTTGGCAAAGAGCGGCAGTCGCTTGGCCCAGAAGAAGGCGCGGTCGGCGGAGTCGTTGGCGCGCTCCACCTGCTCGGTGGCACGATCGAGCGGCTCAAGCAGTCCGCCGCCGTCGCGCACCTTCTCCACCAGCTCCTCGCCCTTGACGCTGGCCACCTCGCTGAAACGCACGTAGGCCACGAACTCGGTGCCGCCGCGCTGGCTCCACCACGTGGCGATCGAGAGGTCGAGCTCGTTGAGCTGTTCCTCCGTGAAGACGCGACCGGCGATCGCCCAGATGTCCTCGCGGGCGCGACGCAGGTTTTCCACCAGGAACTGCGCGCGTTCGCCCCAGATCACCTGGGAGCGGCCCGAATCCACCCAGAAGTAGTTCTGCAGGGTCACCACCACCAGCTGGTCCACCAGCTGCGTGAGGATGTCCGGGCTGGTGGCGATGTCGTACATGCTGCTCACGCCAAGGAGGCGGAGGCCGTTCATGATGCGGCACTGCTGCACGTCCTTGTTGTCGCGGATCACGCGCTCGCTGGCGGAGAGCATGAGCGTGAAATAGCGGTCGGCGAACGCGTTCGAGAGCTCGTCGAGCTGCTGCTTGGTGATGCGCCCGTCGCGGAGGATCTTGGCGCCCTGGCCGGGCTTCGTCTTGGGGGCGCCGGACGCGCAGCCACCCACGGACAATGCGGTCGTCAGGAAGGCCAGGCAGGCGATGAGTGCAAGCGGCCGGAGCCGGGTGATCCAGGACATGGTGGCAGCGTATGGGCTTCACGATGTGAACGCAATTTTCCTTCGGGAAACCCCCCGCCAAACCACGTGCCTTTGTAGGCTTCGCCTTCACCATCGCCGCGGGAGTCGCGGTGCACTCGATGCGGAGCATCACCATGAGAATCGAACGCCTGATCGTCGCCACCTTGGCGCTCACCGTTGCACCGGCCGCACTGGCCCAGGCGCCCGCCGCGCCGCTTCCCGACCCGACGCCCGGACAGACGGTGATCGTCGGTCTCGCCAGCGGCGACGCGGTCAAGGCCGTGCTGGTGTCGGAAACCGCCGATTCCATCGTCCTGCAGCACCCGGTGCTCGGCAAGATCACGGTTGCTCGCGCTTCCGTCTCCTCCATGACGGTTGCCCCGCCGGCGAAGGCTGCGGCCGCCGCACCCGCGGCAGCCGACACAGACGACGACACCCGCCTCCGCCAGGAAGCGCAGCCCGCCGCCAACGCCGACATGGACGCCCCGCGCGCCCAGGACGGCGTGAACCCCGCGGACGATGCCGCGAAGGCACCGCCCGTGGCACCCCCGCCGGTGCCCTCGCCGTGGAAGCTCCTCTTCGACGGCAACGTGAACTACGTCAACGCCGCCAACAAGCAGCTCGACTTCCGCGTCGCGGCAAGCGCGATCTACGAGGTCAAGGACGTCGAGAAGTGGTCGAACAACGTCGAGTACTTCTTCAAGGTGGTCGATGGCGGCACCACCGACAACAACCTGCTGGGCACCAGCACCTACGACCATCGCTTCGACTGGAACACCCGAGTGCTGTGGTTCGTGAAGGGCCAGGGCCAGATGGCGCCGCTCGAGAGCTACGAGCAGCGCCTGTCGGCGTGGGGCGGTCTCGGTTACGAATTCCTCAAGCTGCCGCCGGCGAAGCTGCTGGGCAAGATGGGCGTGGGCTACACGTACGAATTCGGCGATCAGAACGACGGCCAGGCCGAGCTCTACGCGGAACTGGAGTGGGACTGGAAGATCAGCGAGAACCAGGCGATCGTGGGCTCCTTCTGGATCGCCCCGAGCTTCGAGGACTTCACCGACTACCTGTTCCTCTTCCGTACGGAATGGACCATGAACGTGGTGGACGTCAAGGGCCTCAAGATGCTCGGTGGAGTGCGCTGGCAGTACCAGTCGACGGTGGTTCCCGCCGACGCCATCCAGAACGACATCCGCCTGTACGCGGGCCTGCGGTACGAGATCTGAAGCCGTCGACGCGGTTCACGGAATGACGCGCAGCAGGCACTCGCACGCGGCTTCGACCTCGGTCGAGGCGCGCTGGCCCGGCAATATGTCATTGTGCCGCGGCCACGCCACGTCGCTGGAGTTCCCGAGCGCGCGCAACACGATGCACAGGTCGGATGTCCCATGCGCGAGCCGGTGGCGGGCGCTACGGACGATCGTTTCGATCACCACGCACTCCGGCGCGAGCCCGAGTCCGG
>Ga0209598_10002713_pt1 | contig 13667 bp, 4 predicted proteins | sample M_140807_EF_Meta_FD_187317 | JGI IMG/M metagenome (GOLD analysis project Ga0209598, IMG submission 187317) | Freshwater microbial communities from Lake Montjoie, Canada to study carbon cycling - M_140807_EF_MetaG (SPAdes) (version 2) | ecosystem: Environmental > Aquatic > Freshwater > Lake... | reverse complement strand
ACGCACCTGTTTGTAAGTCCTTAACCCGGACTTGGTTTTTCGCGCCTTCGGCCAAGTCCGGGTTACGCACCTGTTTGTAAGTCCTTAACCCGGACTTCGTGGTGTGAAGTCCGGGTTACGCACCTGTTTGTAAGTCCATAACCCGGACTTGGCCATAGCTGGGAAGTCCGGGTTACGCATTTCCTTCCCCGAGAGATTCAGCCAAGTCCGGGTTACGCACCAATCTTTTGGCCAAGTCCGGGTTAAGCACTTGGAATTGGTGCCTAACCCGGACTTGCGAAGTCCGGGTTGAGCACCTGTTTGTCGTTTCAAACCCGGACTTTGCAGAATCAGCGAGGATCGCGTTGCGCGGTTGTTGCGCGGTTGCCCATCTCTTGCGTGGCGCGTTGCTGCCTCGTGGGAACGACATGTCCGACAGCGAGAGCAGCGAGAGCAGCGAGAGCAGCAAGGAAGCAGCTGCTCTCGCTCTCCCTGCCCAAGACTCCAACTCGAGCGAGGAGGACGAGATTGGTTTCACGGGATGGAATTTAGACGAATGGGACGATGGAGTTTGGGATGAGGAGGTTCCTGCAGCGACCGGCCAGCAGGGCTCGGCATTCGTGCATCAAGGTCACGACCAATCGCCAATGAAAACCACGAGTCGCACGCCTGCGGGTTCGTGCATCCATCCGCCTTTTGTGCGCAGCAACAGTGCGACGAAAGACAGATCGGTCGAGGGTGGTTTTCTTCGGAAATGGGTCGAGGATGGTGCTGCGGCCGGTAACATTTCCGAAGAATATCAAAGCATCCCTCAGCTTCACGGAGACATGAACAAATCTTGGGTCGACTTTCTGCCGACCGTGCGACGCGTTCCTGTCGCTGAACTGTCTGCGGATCCGGTGGCAACGGCAGCTAGTTCCAACCCGGCTTCAGTTGGAGATGGGTCGGGTGGTCAAGCATGCGATGACGTCTTGCCAGATGGTCCGATACCACCAGGTACTGAGGAGCAGCACAAGCCCGAGCCTTCCAAAAAGAAGGTTCGGCAGTGCGAGCACCGTGTTGGCCAGGTTCCCACGTTGGCGGAGGGTTCCAAGATGGGGTTCATGATGGAGGCGAATACCGTGGAAGACCTCGAGCAGCTCATGCGTTCCCATCAAAGTCGCCAAGGGACTTGCTGTGTTTTGTTCGGTGGTGACAGGGTACGTGCTGGCAAAGGAAGTGATCAAATGACGACGTCTGCAAAATGGGTATGCAAATTCGACGTGATGCTGTTCGCACAATCCCTTTACCCTGCAGAGTCTGGTCGTGCAGAGTCTCTTTTGCAAAAGGCTATGAAGGGTAAGGACGCATTCACCAACTTCGTGCAATTTCTGTACCGGAACCAAACCACGACCTGCGGGTTCATTCTCCAGGCCCAACTCATGACCGTTGATCAGCGCAAGAATTTCTCTTACCGGGATACTCCGGCAGCAAAGGATGTGACTGCATGGCTTCATGAATACTCGGACCGGGTCGAAGGGCATTCCGCGCACAAGCAACGACTGAGATGCCTCGCTGCGGGTGGTACCTCCAGCGAACATTCAGGGCCACACAGCAGAGGGTTCAGTGGTGACCTCGGGTCGGACGACAAGAAAGCGTACGTTACAATGTACGCAGCCCATAGGTGCTTTCAACCTGATCTGCTTGACACTGGTGGAGATTCTGCGTCAGTGTCCGAGTCTGCTGGTCTCTCGCTGACATCCGCAACCGCTCTACAAGAGCAAATGAAGAGGAAGACGAACAGCCACCCCGGGGCCAGGTCCATCGCCTACGCATTGAAGCTTAGCGAACCATCCGAGATGATGCAGAAAATGAGCGTTACTCTTCTATCTGAAAAGCTCGCATCCTACGGACCTACGAATCCGAGTCTAGCAAAACAGGTGCGACGATATCTTGTTGGCGGCAAACCGGTTGATGAGTTTGCACTCAACAATCTCCTGCAAGGGGCCATCGCGCAAGCGCGGGATGATGGAGACTATGCGGAACTCATCGAGGCCACGGCTCAGGAAGTGCGTGATCGGATGTATGAAATTGCTGAAGCTCGTTACAAGAAGCACTGGAAACGTGCTTGCAACGGCCGCAAGGCAAAGATGCCACCCTTCAATCTCAGTCCGGAAGACATGCCGGACGTGCGAGAAGTTGACGATGACGGCTCACCGATTTCATACCTTCTCGGCTGGTGCCTGGCACCAGGGTACGTCCGGAAGGGTATCGGAAAGGATGTCTTCTGCAAATTCTCGGCTATTGACTGCGCGTTCGCGAAGCGTCAGGGCCAAGGTACATTCTACCTCGAGGCCATCCTAGGCGGTGATCGGTCCATCCACATCGCTTTCGTCATGCAACTCCTCGCCACAGAGTGTGATTTCGGAGTTAACTTGCACCATAAGCACTCCTTGTTGGCTTACGACGACAAATTCAATTCCAAGGACTTCGTGTGTGGTACCGACGGCGGCATCTCCTTGATCAACGGATTGCACAAGCATCGGTCCGACGCATATCCAATTCGTGACTATCGCCACCTCCTCCTGGACATCACATCGCCTCGTGCACGGAAAGTCATGGCTCAGATTCACGACCTGCCACCAAGTCGCAAAGCTGACATCGAAGAGATCCTTAGTGTCCTCAAGCGTGACGACACGGATACCTTCAACGCCCTCACGCACGTACCATTGCATCAGTGGTGCCGTGCCTTCATGCCTACAGAGGCTTACCACCATGGTAACAAGGTCACTTCCTGTGTCGAGGTTGCTGCAATGATGATCAAACCAGCACGCCAGCAGACAACGTTAGCCGCTGCGTTCATCGAAATCAAGGCGTTCATTCGGATGCGGTGGATTCACATCTATCAATTGATGAGCTCCTTCGGACGGCCGGTGTCCGTGCGCATCGAAAAGATCGAGCGAGAGGCGTTTCAAAGAGCGACACAGAGGAAGACGTACATTGACTTCAACTCGATGCCAGAACCTCTTTCTGCGATGAAGATCTTCGCAAATCCAATGCTTCTGAATCGGCCCATCAAGGTGTTCTGCGAGCGACGTGGGAGTATCCAGATACTGGAACGTGTTGCCGACTCTGAGCATCGGCGAGCTTGGGACTTCATTAATGGCAATGCAGACCAAGTCCTCCAATCTCATACAGTTCGCTTGTCATGCATAAACACAGGGGATTGGTTTCATCTTTGCAGCTGTGGACGCAATGGCACGGAAGTTCAGTTTTGCCCGGAAGTCACGTACGTCCTTGAAACGTTCGACCTGACCGCCTTGTTGCGCAAGCCATGGACCACAATTCCTGCTTGCAAAGAGCAACTCGGTCTCTCCATGCCGATGGACCTCACCTATGCAGAGGTATCTGCGAAGATGCGCACACTGCACCTTCACAAATACACCCAGCCTCGCATCCCAGACGCACACAGAGGTGGTCGGCCTTCTGCATCGGCCGGAGATGATAGGATGCAACCCATGGAAGAAGTGGTTCGAGGAGCACAGAAGATGATGACAGATGCCGCTCAACATTCAGGGAGTCACAATATTCCGCGTGTCCCGAGCCAAATGCAGCAGAAAGGTCTCGCACCTTCTGCCGAAGTTGAACGACATGCACCTCTCGAAAAGGGTCTTGATGGAGCAAAGAAACCAGCTGGGTGGGTCGCTGTCTCTCCTCTTCAACAGGCAAAATCAACCGCAGCTCGCGCCTCGGTAGGTGGTGCCTCAGCTAGCGCATCAGCTCGGACTTTGGCTCACGCCTCAGCTCCAGTCACAAATGATAAGGCTCCATCCTCGGCTCGAGCCTTGCATGGTACAGCTCCAACCTCGGCTCTCGCATCAGAGCCTGTTAGGGCTACCTGGCAGCAGGTCACCAATTCGCCTCAAACCCACGTTCCCGTCTTTGCAGGCGGTGCCTCAGCTAGCTCATCAGCTCACGCTGTGGAGGAGTCTGTGGTGATATCATCGTACGGCCTCGCACCGCGGTGCATGGCATTGGTGCCGCCCTACAACACGCGCGTCATCGCAGCGCAGGGCTCGGTGATCAACTTCACCGGTTCGGCGATTGTCAATGCAGCAAACGAGGGGTGCATCTCGGGTGGTGGCGTGGACGGCGCTGTGTCTGACAAGGGTGGTGATGCGCTGCATAGCGCGCGTCTCGCGCTGCCAATTGTGCGAAAACCTTCTGTCCGCTGCCTAACGGGAGACGCGAAGACGACAATCGGTGGCGAGCTGCCCTGCGAGTGGTGCATCCACGCCGTCGGGCCCAACTACAAGTACGTCGCCGACGACGAGGGTGACCTGCTGCTGTATATGGCTTACCACGCGTCCATGCGCGAGGCGCGCAAGAAGGCATGCCGGACCCTCGCCTTCTCGTTGCTATCCGCGGGCATCTTCCGAGGCCAAAGGGCACTGCACACTGTGCTCGCGATCGGCGTGCTCGCGGTGCACGCGGCGCTCTACGAGGGCCTGAGCGACGTCTTCCTCGTCGGATTCACCAATTCCGATTGTGAGACACTCACATCGGTAATCGACAAGCTACTCATTCAGCCTGATGCCGCGGACTCGCGCAAGCAGCTCCTCAGCCAGCTCAGCCCGCGGCTGCAGGAGTTGCACCAGCGCACTCTCCACGGCAATCTCGACACGTCACCACAGATCGGTGTCATGAGTAGCACCTTGGCTGCCGACTCGGTTGCCGCCTCGAAAAGTACAGCTCCTGCCTCAGCTACCGCCTCGGCTGCCACCTCGAAGGGTGAAGCGCCAACTACCGCTACTTTCAGTATGCTAGGGAACAACGCGCCTCAAACCAACGTTCTCGTCTCGTCTGGTGGTGCCTTAGGTTGCTCATCGGCTCGCGCTGCGTTGAGCACTCTGCCTCCCGCCTCGGCTGCCGCCTCAAAATGTACGTCTCCTGCCTTGGCTACCGCATCAGCTGCCACATCAGTTACCGCTGCTTTCCATATGCACGCCGAAGTTGAACAACATACTTTCCATATGCTCGGGAACACGGAGCCTGGTAAAATGGCCATGATGTTGCCAGTCGTTCAGGTGGGTTCCTTAAACGACAACTATGCACAACTGGATGATGATGGTGATGCAGCCATGTCGGATGAAGCTGAGCAGGTCAGCTCCGGAGGAGGCCTGGTAGGAAGCTCTGGAGATGCACATGGTGGAGGTCCGTCTGTGGCCTTGGGTGCAGATTCGGGCAAGGCAGCAGTGGTGAATGGTAAGCATGACGTGCTTCCAAGCGAACGTGACGTTGACGAGCAGCTCAAGGTTCAAGGAGGCATGGGTGACGATGGCACACGACGCACTCTTCACAAGTGCATGCCAGTTGAGTACCTCAACGCACACGTTACCATCTCCTCTTCAAGAGTGACCCAGTCCGGAACTATCATGCATGCTACTCATGTATACGAGCTCGCTTTCACGTGGGAGCAGACATACTTTGCCTTCATCTCTGACTTGTTAACGGCGATGCTAGACAGTGACTCGACTAGTGTCAAAGAGCTTGCTTCGCTCCCACGGGACGACTTCATGACCACCCTTCGGTGGGATGCATGCCGACCGATAACGCGAGCTCGTAGCACTCTCACTATGGCGGATGCCTTACAGCCCTTGGATGACAACCAGGTGGACATGATCCTGGAGGACCGCTGCTTTTTTGTCGAAATCAGGCGACCCTCAGCAATCCCTCCTTCTCAACGTTGCTCAGGAGATGAGTCCATGGGGGTCGCCAATCCGACACTCCCTAATGTTGCGGCAGCAACTCGTTTCTTCGAGAGTGACGACCTCGTCCTCGACGTGCTTCACGTGCTTCACAAAGGGATGCCGTGGTATCTACCTGATAACGTCAGAGCACTTTTGGCGTTCTCCGCCACGTGCAAGGGAGCTCAGAGGATTGTTGCGCAACTCGCGAGCGGAGCCAAGCTGCATCTTCGTCACTTGCCTATTCCTTATTTTCCACTTCCCATGCCGCCTGCACAAGATGAGTTCTCCAAGCAGTGGAACCCGTCAGAGATGGATGAGTGGTTGCAGCCCTGGAATGGTGTCTTCCGGCGTGGATTCAACGACCGGGATGTGTCGAACGGTAACATCCCATTATACGTTAATGATGTGGATCGTTTGCTCGAAGGAGGATGGCTGAGCGACGAGGTCATCAATGGTTTCATGGTCCTCCTTTCCAAAAGCGCGGATTTGGGCATCAGTGAGCGCCGCCCTTACTTCGCGCACACTAACTTCTGGTTGCATGCTAAAGATGGCTGGAAGTATGTTGCGCGGAGGTTCAGGCTCATGAGAGGGGCGGAGGCCACAACACGGGCCGACGGCAGCATCAGGGCGGCAAGACTCCCAACCAAGATAAGTACATTCTACATCCCGTTACATGTCGATGGGTCTCATTGGGTGGGGGCAAAGATTGAGCTGGTTAAAATACCAATGAAGTCGAAAGGTAAGAAACCAGGCGTACAAGGCCTACAGATGAAACTAGTCTGCATGGACTCAATGTCCACAAGCATGCGCGCTGAATACAGGGAACTCTACAAGGTTCTCTTCCTTGGATTCAAAAGCGAATGGGAGGAGCATGGTGCCAACTCGTTTCTTGACGGTCCCATCGAGGGCACCTTACAGGATGCAGCTCAACACATCCGGATCCTGGATCGTGGTCAGGCTCCGCCACAACGCAATGGAGTGGATTGCGGCATGTTTCTCATACGTTGGATGGAGGCTGACAGCCTCGGACTCCCGTGCAACTACACGCAATTCGACATGCCACATTTTCGTCGGCTAGCCTTCGCGGAGTTGTGCCACCACTCGATCATCCGTCGAGTCATTCAGGGAATCGGAACGGCTAACGTATCACAGCTGCCAGTGCAAGAACAGGCTGATTTTGCGCAGCAGTACCCGTTGGCCACTAAGTTCAAGGCAATGATGGCGCGAGTCACGTTATCCAGTGCATCACAACCGGTCATTCACGCCTCAGCGTCCTTGAAGGCGCCCTTGAAGGTGCCAGGTGAGGCAAGCTCCATCGAGCCAGTCGAGGCAAGTACACTCACGGCAGGATCTAACGAGAGGGGGGGGGCGGCCAAGGCAGCCAAGGCGGGAGACCTCGGCAGCACGGGTTTGAATCCGGCGGAAGTGACTCCGATCCCGGAAGTAACTCCGATCCCGGCTGTGGGCCGTCGGGGTGGCTCGAAGCGCGGCAGGACGACGTGCGCGGACCCAGCGGAACAAGCTGCTTTTAATGCTGGCCTCGAGCCACTCCTCACATCATCACTACCATGTGGCGTCGTCACGTTGAGCGTGCGCGAGAGCGACGCTCACGAGTGCGCGGCAGCCCTAAGTAAGTGGAAGGACGGCAGCTTCAAGGTGTACGACACGATGGGCAAGAAAGTCCTGCTCGACTTGGGGGGCTTCAATACGTATCCAAAGACAATACAGCCTCACGAAATGGAGCAGCAGCGCCTGAATACCCTCCTCGTCACCTCAACGCAGCTGCCACAGATGCGAGAGCACGTGCCCGGCTTCAAGGCCATGGAACTCGAACTCGTGACGTGGCTGGAGCAGCACTTTGGTGTCGAAGTGGAGCTCTTTGAAGCCCACGGGTTACGCCAAGGGCCCTCGACGATGCGATCGACAGGCTTTGCTGTCCACCAGGACAACGAGGTTCACAAGTCCGTGGAGTACACGGTCGTTGTCAAGCTCACAGCAGATGAGGAGGGCGAGGAACCCTCCGCGATGCACGTCGTGGGCGCGAAGCTTGACTTCGTGTACGGCAGCAAGGCGGGTGATAGTGCCTGCTTTCGAGCGGGACTCTATCATGCATCTGTTTTGCCACGGTCGTCACGCGAGCACCTGAAGATGACCTTCTTCTTCCGGCGCACGGCGGTCAAGGCCAGGTACATGCAAGAGTTGCGATCCATGTACACGGAAGCGACCTTTGAAGAACTCGGAGCTGACGAGACTGGAGGCTTTCCTTATACTATCATAGGCACTTGGACAAGTGAATCTGTTAATGCTAGAGTCCGGCCATTCAATGACTGGTTAAAGGCGGGCGAACTTGCGAACACGACCCTTGGCGCGATCGTATACTTTCACGAGTTCGAGGACGAGATGGTCCCGTTCCACGCCGCACTCGAGTCCGAGGTGTTACGAGTCAATGGTCACCATGGTCAGTGGGGGCTATACCCATGCGAGCAACATGGGAAAAAGGATGGGCCTACCTTTTTGGGCCAAATGAAGGGTGCTCTGGTGAAAGGAGGACCGTTCAGACGTGGTTCACAAGAGTTGCTCAGCAAGTTGACAAAATCGGATTCGATCTACCTATGGGAGCGTAAGGTTGAGGAGGACGTCACTGAGAATCGGAAGCGGCGGAAGATCAAGCAGGATGCCCAGACTGTCGAACTGATGGACGCGAGTGTCATGCACAGAGGATCCGTGAAATGCATCAATGACGCCCGCGGACTGAAGCTGCCCTCGGGGGAGTCGGCAAAGAACAATGTGAAGATGGAGCCGGACGGCGTGATATCGATCAATAAGGGTGTCAAGTTGGATTCCTTGACGAAAGTCGACAGGAAGCAGAGACTGAGTGAGATGGAGTTCTTAATGGACTATGGTAACGCTTACTTCGTCGGAGCACGCCCGGCGGCTGCAGGGACCGGAAGGCGCAGGCACTCTGTTGTTGCTCAGCTCACCGTTGACAAAGTCGAAATTGAGGAGACGAATCCGGATGAGGTAGCACGCCAGGCTGCTCTTCTTGCTGCTCGTCTTGCCTCGGTCAGCTCAGACGATGATGACTTTGAGAAGATGGCGATGGACAAAGGGATCAAGCCAGCACCCGTACCATCGCCCGCGCTGCCTGCACCACCTCCACGTCAGGAACTGCGCAATGAACATGCCATCAGCCTTCTGAGCAGAGGTGAAAGGTATGAAGAAAGGCAGAAGCGCGGAGAGAGACACTTGGACGCTCCGGTTGCTCTGGTAGCCAAGGAAGCAAAAGGGAAGAAGAGTGCAGCATTCTCCGAAGATAGCATGATAGTCCCGCCGAACCTGCGAGCAGATTATGCACAGAATCTCTCGAAGGAGCTCGGGCACGAGGTCATACGCATCAAGAAGGATCATAACTGCCTGTTTCGCGCACTGGCCTATCTCCGTGATGGCAATGATTTGGCATATGAGGATGTTCGTCAGCTGGTCTGTGACGAACTCGAAGCTGACGTTGGGCAAAGGTACTCTGGCAGCTTCACGTCGGGAGAGGGCGAATTCTTGAATGATGTTTCCTACCCGGCTTACGTCGAGCGTATGAGACACGTCAACGAATGGGGCGGCGATCTCGAGCTAACAGCTTTTGCTATCAAGTTCGGGTTGAAGATCCATGTTCATCATCTATTTAACAAGACTCTTGTCATCCAGGCACCGAGCGAGGAAGGACTCAGCGATGAAAAGCATGTTCACCTCGCATATTATGGGGACCATTATGATGTGGTGTCTCGGATGCCAGGCTCTTCTGAATCACAGTTGGGGAAGAGGAAGAAGAATGAAGAGGATGAAGCTGACCCCAGAGGCAGCGTGAAAAGTGGCCAGGGCGGCAGCGGCGATAGCGTAGGAAGATACGGTGACGTGGACGCTGGTGACGCTCGTGACGCTGGTGACAATGACGCGAGCACTGGTGGTGTGGCCAACCCAAAACGCATTTGGCAGCCACGCGGGAAGAGCAAGACGGGGCAACGTATCAGTTCAACCGAGGAGGACTTGAAGTCCAATGCGCGTTTGCCCGGGATGGGGCTTTCGAAGACGACCAAGTAGGACATAGCCAGTGACTTCGACGAGGTAGAGCGTCGTAGCCACTGGCTTCAGTTCGCCAAGGTTGATGGCGAGATTATCAACCGGCTACGTGACTTTGCAGCTGCTGTGGTCCTATCTAAGCTCCATGATCATGTAGAGGACATCAACATTTGTGCCCCAATGGGGAACCCCCCAGTGCCTGAGCTCATGTACAACACGAAGCTCAGCGTGCAATACTCGAGGAAGCCCATTTATTCAAGCACGGCACTAATTCATGAACTTTGTGCTCGTTGCGCGGAACGTGACCTACCTGATGACACGCCAATCGGTGGTCGTTTCCACTGCCCCACTTGCGACGTGACGTTCACGCGGAAATACGCCTATGAAGTTGGTAGTGGGAAGTCGTCCATCGGTCGGAATCCATCACAGTTCAAGATCTTTGATTTTACGCCAGAGATGGAACAGTTGGTGGCCAGCTATGAGAAGGACAGCAGTGGAGCAGAGACGTATACTCACATGACACTCGTCGTGTACCTGGGAAGTCGATTTTGTGCCGATTGTGTGCTAGCCAGAGAAGGGCTGAGGCCACACGGATCCAAGGTGTGTCACACCATCTTGAAGGCACACCGTGACATCGGAGGAGGTGTCAATTCGCAAGTGGAGCGGTCAATCACGAGGACACTTAGTGTTGGGGGGACTCGCATCTTGGGATTGGAGATGAGAGCACGTGACATCTCAAAGGATCTGGCGTGGGTTACAGTGCCGGACACGGAGGTCGACTTTCCTCTGTATGATGGTTCAATGTTTGTGCTGGACACAGATGACGAGGAGCGAAGGCTCCGTGCATGTCCGGATGGGAGGGACGTGGAAGGAGCATGGTTCCATGGCATGATGCAAGCTGTGGCGAGTGACGAAATTTCGTGCGGCTTCATAGCGCGGAAGGTGCGCAGTGTCCGAGATGTATGCTGCAGGACAGATGTGGTCTTGGAGAGGCAACGTGAGACAGCCAAGTATAATGAGGTTGCACGGATGTGGAGGGAGATATGGGCCCCTTTGTACAAACGGTCCACAGGTGCACTCGTGAAGTCCGCCATTAGGAAATGGAACAAGCGTGAAAGCCAACGTCGGTGTCATTAGCATGTGCAGGTTGAGTGTGGGGTAAGGGCTGTGACGCTGTGTAGTTTACAATCCCTTTGAACAGGATACACTTGACGTTCATGAATCGGTCACTTTTCGTCACACACTAAACTGGACACGGCATGTCACTTTTACGCGCGAGGGAGGGAAGGGCTGCGGCAACAAGGGAGGCGGCGGCCTGGGCGGTAGCTAAGGTGGAGGCAGCGAGACGTCGTGGTGTTACCACGCCACGAATCTTTCGAGGAAGTCGATAGCTGCCTCCGGTGACCAAAGCTCGTCATCTGGAGTAAGGATGACAAACTCGAATATACCTTGATCAACCAAGACTTGAGGAAGTGCTCTCGCCACAATGAGCGCTGCTGTCCCACCCGGTACATCGGTGCGGTACGCCAAAGGCGTGAAGGCGTTCCCATCAGAATCGAATGTTGTAGAAGAGTTATTCCTCTCCTTCAGTAAGAATCCGGTATTATCCCAGTCGTCGGTAATCATGTCAGTCAAGATACGCGTACGAATGCACGTGCCATTCCTTTTGGTGACGAGGATTCGCGCAGTTATTCTTGCAGCATAGTTAACTCGATGGAAATGACTGATCAGATAATTGATCGCCCATGGCGGACGGTCGTGTTGAGTCCACAGCCGACAACCAAGAAATCGGTCTATGGGATCCGCACCTTCCAGTTTTGTTTGGAAAGGGCCTGTCCATGACCAGAATGGCGTGTCGCCGATGAAGAACTCGATGGTGAACACAAAGTTGCGCAAACGCTCATCCACGGATGAGGGTGGTACGGCTGCGGCCGGGAAGGTGCAGGCGAGCTGGTCGCGGTAGACCTCACGATATACTGGCGTCACCATTTCCAGGGCCGTCACGATTGCCACCACTCGAGGGAAGCGCAAGCAGGTGACGCGACACCAGGAGTCGTTAGTCACTGCTGCACGCCATTCTTTTGAAACGCCAACCATAGCAGCTAAAGCACGCGCCGATCCCACATGGAGGCTGACTACATGCCAAAGATCGACGGACAGCGACGGCGCCGACGTCATTGTTCACGCGACAAGGCTGAAGAGCTTCACACGAGCTCAACGTTACAATACCGGTAAAAAGACACCGGGGAGCTGAACCGGTACCCAAGGAAACCCCATGCTCTCTAAAGCGGCGCGTTACGCTAATGGATGTGCTTCAGTATAAGACAAGGTAAAAGGATAGAGCCTTTGTAACGAGGGGGTCGTCAGTCTCCGTTTGTCCGCGACAAAACTTGAAGAGCAGCTCGTCGAGGCGGCCCAGGTCCTTCTCTACCGAAGAAGGACTACCCCAAGCTGCTGGCTTCAATCGACCTGAAGTCGAGCGCCGAACGCAGGCAAGAGGATCATCCAACCCCAGATCATTGATGAGACCCATGCACACCGGAGGGGATGACAGAGCTTGGAGAGCAAGAGCTTGGAGAGCAGCTCGTCGAGGCGGCCCAGATCCTTCTCTACCGAAGAGGGACTACCCCACGCTGCTCTCTCTCTCGACACCCGAAGACAGTGTAGAAGAGCAGATGTTGAACCATGTCAATTTCGCTCAATGGAGCACACCACAGCAAGCAACGTTCCGGACTGAAGTTCTTTGGCCACTGCCCCCCCTCAGCACAATCGACCCACACTCGGAACCCGAGGGAGCCTTGCCATCGGTATGAAACCGATGACTCGCTGATGCCGGATGGGATGGACCGACTTCAAGGAACGCTTCAGCTGCAGCTATGACAGGTGACATTTAGCTCTTGTGCACCGCCTTCGAAGTCGAGAGCCGTGCGTGAGGATCATCCAACTCCGGATCATCGATGAGATCCATGCACACCGGCCTTGATAGAACTCGAGGAGTGTCAGGAGGTCGCTGAATCACGCGAGCAGAAAGGAAGGTAACATAGACGGGTCCGGTAAGAAGACATATTGAAGCCAAGCATCCGCAGGCAAAGACTGAAGAAAATCACGGTAACGGCAAGCCTGTGACAAGCACTGGGGCCCACTGATGCTGCCTTCTTCTTGAAGTTGAAGTAGTTTGCTATGTACAGCGACCACGTGTAGCACTTCACGTTCAAGATGCAGTTCAGAGTCGTCGAGCAGAGATCTTAGAGTACCACGTCGATTGGCAAGGAGAAAATCACCGAACGCCAGTGACGTTGGAATGCAGCTGATCACCACCATGTGCTCAGAGGGAATGATGACGTCACGCAAAAAGCAAAACAAAAAGATATGCCAAGCACTGCACTGCTGATCATATTCCAGAACCCAGCCTTGAACTGCCGTGACTTGCGACAGGAATTCGCATTCGGCGCGAGAGGACGGGCTGCACAATGACGACAAGGATGTCGCGTCGGATGCAGACCGGACGCGCACCAGCGATCCGTGAGACACGAGGGCACCCCCGACCAAAGGCCAAGAAGTCCCCCCGGCGAACATGGAAATCGCGCGAGGAGGTCTCAACAAAAAGACAAACAGGTACCTAACCCGGACTTCCGAAGTCCGGGTTAGGCACATGTCCCGAGTGCGTAACCCGGACTTAACCAAACGTGGGGGGGAAAAGATCCGGCAAAAGTGCCTAACCCGGACTTAGATAACGTTGAAGGTGCGTAACCCGGACTTCCCAGCTATGCCTAAATCCGGGTTAGAACCTACAAACAGGTGCGTAACCCGGACTTCACACCTCGAAGTCCGGGTTAAGGACTTACAAACAGGTGCGTAACCCGGACTTCACACCTCGAAGTCCGGGTT
>Ga0209598_10002710_pt1 | contig 13680 bp, 10 predicted proteins | sample M_140807_EF_Meta_FD_187317 | JGI IMG/M metagenome (GOLD analysis project Ga0209598, IMG submission 187317) | Freshwater microbial communities from Lake Montjoie, Canada to study carbon cycling - M_140807_EF_MetaG (SPAdes) (version 2) | ecosystem: Environmental > Aquatic > Freshwater > Lake... | reverse complement strand
CTGTACGGCGGCTGCCTCGGGTACGAGTACTACGTGCGCCCCATCCTCGACGGCAAGAAGGGCTGGGAGAACTTGGACATGATGTCGAGCGTGGTCGAGGTCACGGCGAACGCGCTCGACTTCGCGGGGCCGGCCATCGCCAAGATCTTCTCGTCCATCGAGGCGCAGCGCTACGCGTCGTGGAAGGACATCCTCGTGGCCGTGCGCCGCGAGGTCGGTGACTCCACGTTCGGCGCGAGCGGCGTGCGGGACAACTGCTTTACGCCCACCGGCAGCCGTTGTGGCGGCGGGAACAACGAGGCGCCCGCGCCGAACGCCGACGCGAGCACCTACGCCAGCGCCGCGCCCGTGGCCATCCCAGACGCGAACGCGACCGGCGCGAAGAGCGTCATCGCGGTCCCTGAGTCGTTCTCGGTCAAGAGCGTGAGCGTTGAGCTCAACGTCGAGCACAGCTACATGAGCGACCTCAAGATCACGCTCAAGCACGGCCGCAAGTCGGTCGTCGTGTGGGCGAACGAGGGCGAGGCGCAGCAGAACCTGCAGGCGAGCTTCGACCTGACCGGCTTCGAGGGCGCGGACGCGGCCGGCAACTGGACGCTTCAGCTCGTCGACAGCGCGGCGCAGGACGTGGGTCAGCTGGTCGACTGGTCGCTCACACTCGGTCGGTGACACCATCCTCAGCGGGGTATAAACTCGGGGCATGATTCAGCTCCGACAATCCCTGCCCGACGGCCCACTTGACCTGATTGGTGATGTTCACGGCGAGTACGACGCGCTGCGCGCGCTCGTGCACCACTTGGGCGGCGACTTAGAGGCCGGCCGCGTCGCGCGTCCGCTGGTCTTTGTCGGCGACCTCGTCGACCGCGGGCCCGACTCCGTGGCCGTGCTGCGCGCATACCGGCGCTTGGCCGAGGACGGCTTGGCGTACTGCGTGCTCGGGAACCACGAGTTGAACCTGCTGCGCGGAGAGAAGAAGGAAGGCAACGGCTGGTTCCGCGGCGCGGCCGATGATGGCTTCCAATACAAGAACGCCGGAGAGACGACGCATGTGCAGTTTAAGTCTTTCGCGGCCAGTGAGCAGGACCGGGCGTGGATCACGCCGCTCATCGCGTCGCTGCCCATCGCGCTCGAGCGCGAAGATTTGCGTGTGGTGCACGCAGCGTGGATCGACGACGCGTTTGAGCGGCTCGGTGCGATCGGACACGCGGGCGACTTGGCGAAGAAGTACGACGACGAGAACGACGAAGTTCTTCGGGAAACCAAAGAGACCGCTGATGACGAGCGGAACGATTTCGAGAATCTCGAGAGCCTGAGCGCAAAGCCAACGCGCTTCCTGCACAATGTCGCCAAATTCGAAGTGCGGAAGCAGAATGACAACCCCATTCGGGTCCTGACGTCTGGTCCTGAGCGTGCGCTCGAACATATCGATGACGTCGATTACCTGGGTGGAAAATGGCGCTTCGTACGCCGGGAGGCCTGGTGGGCCACCTACAACCATGGGGCCGCCGTCGTCGTGGGACACTACTGGCGGTCGCGCCTTCACAAGGCAGGCCACGAGGCGCGGGGCTGGCCCGCGGTGTCGGCGTCGCACTGGATTGGCGAGCCGCGCCGCAATGTGTTCTGCGTGGACTACAGCGTGGGGCGACGCTACCGAGAGCGCCACGAGGGTCGCACGAGCGGGTTCCATGGCGGTCTGGCCGCGATGCGCTGGCCCGAGCGCACGCTCGTCTTCGACGACGACCCGACGCCGCGGGTCACCCAGGGCTTTGAGCAGCCCTGAGGCTCACTCCGCGTAGAGCTTGATGCCCGTCGCCGCGGCGAACGAGAGGCGGTAGGCCTCGTCCCAGTCCGGGTGCCGAACCACGACGTGGCCGTCCGACAGCAGCGTGTTCTTCCAGTTTCGGCGCGGCGTGCCCGGTCGCAGGAGCTTCTCCTCGACGACCCACGGCCCCGCCATGCGCATCCAGTCGCCGAGCCCGGTGATGCGAGAGATGCGGCCCTCGCCCTGCGCGCGCTTAAAGACGATGCCGACGTTGTACTTGCGCGCGGGGTTCGCCTCGAACTTGCGGTAGCAGGCGACCCGCGCCCACTCCCGGAAGAGGTCGATGTCGCTCGTGTAGTTCATCTGGTCGACGAGGTGCGCGCCGCCCGGTCGACAGCCGATCTCACCGAAGACCGCCTCGCCCTTGGGCGTGAGGAACCACTCCATGTGCGTGAAGCCATCCTGCATGCCCAGCGCCTTGAGGATGTCGCGGCCGAGCTTCAGGCCAGGCTGGAGCTTCGGCTGCTTCATGTCGCGCACCGTGATGATCACGGGGCTGATCCACTGGTTGGAGCGCGCCTCGATGGGCTTCGGCAGGTAGTGCGCGACGTTCTCGTAGACCGGCGTGCCGTCGATGCTCACCGTGTCGTAGGTGAACTCCTCGCCGGTGATGTACTCCTCGCAGCTCGCCTCGGTGACGCCCCGCGTGGCCTTGATCGCGGCCTTGAGCGCGGCGGCGTCGTCGCAGCGGTAGGTGTCCGCGCTGCCCGCGCCCGCGATGGGCTTGAGCACGAGCGGGTAGCCGATCTCCTCGGCCGCCGCCCAGATCTCGGCCTCGGTCCGCACCCGCCGTGAGCGCGGCACCCGCAGGCCGGCGGCGCGCGCTCGCGCCTTCATCAGCTCCTTGTCCCGGAAGCCACGCACGACGTCCGCGCTCATGCCCGGCATCTGCAGGCGGTCGCGGATGCGCGCGGCCAGGATAACCAAGGGCTCCCAGTTCGAGAGCACGCGATCCACGCTGCGCCCGCCGAGCCAGCGGAGCACGCGGGCCTCGACGTCGTCCTCGTCCATGATGCGCGGCACCTGCAGGTAGCCGGTCAGGCAGCGCTTCACGTGCGGCGGCAGGCCCTCGCGGGGGCCGTCGCCCACGCCGTAGACCTCGGCGCCGACCTCGGCCAGGCCGCGGGTGTACTGTTGCATCTCGGGGGGATAGTTCGGGGCGAGGAATACGACGCGCATGGCGCGGGTGATACCACAACGCCACGCGGTTGTCGCTTGACGCGGCGCGGCGACGCGCCGACGCTGCGCGCCATGATCAGGAACGTGATTTTTGCCGCCCCCTTCCCCGCCGACATCACGATGCGCTTCGTGCGCGCCGCGGCCCGGCTCGACAACATTCGCCTGCTCGGCATCGTGCACACGCCGCCGTCGGGCGAGGACGCGAACATCTTTCACGACTACGTGCGCGTGACCGAGCCGCTCGACGTGAACGACCTGATCGGCGCGACGGAGCTGCTGCGTCGGCGTCATGGCGCGCCGTTCCGCATCATCGGCATGCTCGAGGCCCTGCAGGTCCAGCTCGCGCAGGTGCGAGCGCACTTCGGCGTGCCGGGCACCCAGCCGGGGGTCGCGGAGCTGTTCCGGGACAAGGCCAAGATGAAGGCCGCGCTGTCCGCCGCGGGGCTCCCCGTGGCGCGCAGCCGCTTGGTGCAGGCGCTGCCCGAGGCGCGGGACTTCGTGCGGCAGGTCGGCTACCCGATCGTGATGAAGCCGCCTGCCGGTATGGGCGCGAAGTCGACCTTTCGTATCACGGACGACGCCTCGCTCGAGCGCGCGCTGCTGGGCATGGGCGCGTCCGCCCAGCGGCCTGTGCTGCTCGAGGAGTTCCTGCGCGGGCGCGAGTACAGCTTCGAGACAATGACGATCGGCGGCACGCCGCGGGCGTACTCCATCTCGCAGTACCAGCCCGCGTGCCTCGAGGCGGTCGAGACGCCTTGGATTCAGTGGTGCTGCGTGCTGCCTCGCGAGATCAACACGCCGGTCTTCGACCGCGCGCGGGAGATGGGCTTCGCGGCGATCAAGGCCCTGGGCCTGGACGACGGCATGACGCACATGGAGTGGTTCCAGCGCGAGGACGGCTCGCTCGTCATCGGCGAGATCGCGCAGCGACCGCCGGGCGCGAACATCAGCATCATGACGGGCCACGCGCACGGCATCGACCTGTACCGCGCGTGGGCGCGCGCCGTGGTGGATGGGGCCTTCGACGCCCCGTGGCAGCGCCGCTACGCCGTCGGCTCAGCCTTCTTGCGGGGCATGGGCCGCGGTCGCATCGTGGGCGTGACGGGCGTTCGCGAGACGCACGACGCCATCGGCCCGCACGTGGTCGAGGCCAAGCTCCCGAAGGTCGGCCACCACCGCGCCGACGGCTACGAGGGCGACGGCTACGTGATCGTGAAGCACGAGCGCACGGACTTCGTGCAGGCCGCGATGAAGAAGATCATCGAGACGGTGCGGGTGCACTACGCGGAGTAGGCCCGGCGCTCAGCCCGCCTCGGGCGCGACCTTTCGATAAACATCGACATACCGCTGCGCGCGGTGGCTCCAGCCCAAGGGCAGGCGCATGCCGCGCTGGGCGACGCGCTGCCAGCGCGCGCGGGACTCGCCTTCGCCGTTGCCCCAGAGCGCGAGGGCGGACTCAAGCGCCCAGCGGAAGCCGTCTGCGTTGAAGTGGTCGAACACGAAGCCGGTGCCTTGGTCGCGGCGAACGTCCACGGGCCAGACCGAGTCGGCGAGGCCGCCCGTGCGGTGCACGACGGGCAAGGTGCCGTACCGCAGGCTGTAGAGCTGGTTCAGGCCGCAGGGCTCGTAGCGGCTCGGCATCAGGAACAGGTCCGCGCCCGCCTCGATGCGGTGCGCGACGGGCTCGCTGAACTTGGACACGAACGCGACTTGGCGCGGGAAGTGGTTCGCCAACGCCCGAAAGAAGTCTTCGTAGCGCGACTCGCCTGTGCCCAGCACGACGAGCTGGAGCGGACGGCGGCGGAGCAGGTCGGGCAGGACCTGCATCACAAGGTCGAAGCCCTTCTGCCACACCAAACGCGACACGATGCCGGCCAAGGGCACGGTCGAAGCCTCGGGCAGGCCGACCTCGGCTTGCAGGCGCGCCTTGCACACCGCCTTGCCCCGCAGGTCGTCCGCCGAGAAGCGCGCGGGCAGGTGCGGGTCCGCCGTGGGGTCCCACTCGTGCTCGTCGATGCCGTTCAGGATGCCAAAGAGCACGTCCGCGCGGCCCCGGAGCGTGCCATCGAGCCCCACTCCGTGTTCAGGCGTTTGGATCTCCCGCGCGTAGGTCGGGCTGACCGTGGTGACGGCGTTCGCGTGCAGCAGGCCCGTCTGCAAGAAGCCAAAGCGGCCCTCGCGCAAGGCGTCTTGGTGAACCAAGTGCGCCGCGCTCCCCAGCCCCACCTCGGCCACAGTCTGGGCCTCGAACGTGCCTTGATGCCCCATGTTGTGGATCGTGAGGACCGTGCGCGTGCGCGCGAACAGGCGGTCCCACGCGAACACCGAGCGCAGCATCACGGGAATCAGGCTCGTCTGCCAGTCGTTGACGTGGACGACGTCTGGCGCGAACCGCAGGTGCTGGCACAGCGCGAGCGCGGCCCAGTTCAGCACCCCGAAGCGCAGCGCCTCCTCGGGGCCAGCGCCGTAGACGGACTCGCGGTCGAAGAGGCTCCCACACCGCACGAAGTAGACCGGAACGTCGCTGTCGGGGAGCGTACCCTTTAGGAAGCCGACGCGGACGTCGTGCGGGCCCATTCTGAATTGCGCGTCCGGCAGCGCCTCCTCGAGCGCATAGCGCCCCTTCTGCACCCGACCGTAGTAGGGCATCACGACGCGCACGTCGTGGCCCATCTCGGCGAGCTTGCGAGGCAGCGCCGCGCTCACGTCTCCGAGCCCGCCCACCTTGGCGAACGGCGCGACCTCCGAGCTCGCGAACAGAATCTTCATCGACGCCTCCCCATCAAGTCGACGCGTAATCTACCAGCCGAAGCCTCCGGTCTGGTACCTTCCCGCGCCATGAACGTTGTCTTCCTCGAACCCTGCTTCCCTTACGACCAGCGCGAGTTCGTCCGCGCGCTCCACGCGGTCGGCGCCAAGGTCATCGGTCTCGGCGAGCGCCCCAAGGCCGCGCTCGACGAGGGCCACCGCCAGTGGCTCACGCACTACGAGCAGATCGGCAACGTCACGGACGTCGCCGAGGTCGCCCGGGTCGTCAAGCGGCTCCAAGGCGTGGCGCGCATCGACCGCCTCGAGGCTGTCGTTGAGGCGCACGTGATGTGCGCGGCGCGGGTACGCGAGCAGCTCGGCATCCCCGGGACGAGCGTGCACACGACTTACTTGTGCCGCGACAAGCCGACGATGAAGGACACGCTGCGGGCCGCAAACGTGCCCTGCGCGCAGTCGGTTGGCAGCGGCGACGCCGACGAGATTCGCGGCTTCGCGCGCAAGGTCGGCTACCCCCTCATCGTGAAGCCGCGCGACGCAGCGGGCGCGTCGGGCACCGTGCGCGTTGACGACGACGCGGGCCTCGAGGCCGCCCTGCGGAGCTTCGGTATCGGCGCGCCGGGGCGCAGCGTCGCGGTCGAGGAGTTCATCGAGGGCCACGAGGGCTTCTACGACACCATCTCCATCGACGGCGAGATCGTGCACGACTTCGTGACGCACTACTACCCCAACGTCCTCGACGCGATGCGCCACCGCTGGATCTCTCCGCAGTTCATCACGACGAACCGCATCGACGCCCCCGGCTATGCCGAGCTCAAGCAGATGGGCCGCCAGGTCAATCGCGCGCTCGGCATTCAGACGTCGCCCACGCACATGGAGTGGTTCTACGGGCCACGCGGGCTCAAGTTCAGCGAGATCGGCTGCCGCCCGCCTGGCGTGCGCACGTGGCAGCTCTACGCCGCGGCCAATGAGTTCGACATTCACCGCGAGTGGGCGATGGCGATCGTGCACGGGCGACCGGCCCAGCGCCCGTCGCGCCGCTACTCCGCCGGCTTGATCGCCCTGCGCCCGGAGCGGGACGGCCACATCACCGGCTACGACGGCGTGGACGCCATTTACAGGCGCTTTGGGGACGCGATCATCGACGCCCACCTGCCCCCGCCAGGGACGCGCACGCAGCCGGTGGAGGGTGGCTACATGGCGAACGCGTGGATGCGGCTGCGCCACCCCGACTACGACACGCTCCGCGAGATGCTTGACCTCGTCGGCCGCACCGTCAAGGTCCGCGCGCGCGCCTGATGCGTCCACAACCGCACGCAGTCGTCTTGCTCGGCGCGCAGCGCTTTGAGCCCACGCTCGCCGATACGGTCGCCGAGGTCGGCGTGACCGGCGACATCGCCGTGATCACGGCTGGCTGGCAGGAGCGGGAGTCCGAAGACGAGGAGCTCGCCGCGCACCTGGGCGACCGCACGGTCAACTTGGAGCTGCACAAGCGCGCCGACCGAGTCTTCAAGTCCGACCCCGAGCTCGCTGAGACGCACCGCAAGCGCCAGGAGCGCATGCGCGACCACCAGGACCTGTATCGTGTGCGCCTCGAGGCCGCGCTCGAGGCCATCGAGCGCATCGCCGACCGCAAGGTCCTCGACGAGGTCCGCAAGCCCGCACTGTCGGCGGCGATGCTGGCCCTGCGCGAGATCGACCAGTGGCACCTGGCCCAGTGCGCGAGCATTCGCGCTGACTTCAACAAGAGCGTGCGTCCGCTCGAGCGCAAGGCGGTCATGCGTGAGCGCGCGGAGCTCGCGTCGCTGGTCGGCCGCTGCAACGCCATCGCCATCGCGGGCGGCCACGTCGCCACGCTGCTCAACCGCTTGGAGCTCTTTCACGTGGCAGAGTTCATTGGGCACCGCGCGGTCTTTGCGTGGTCGGCGGGCGCGATGGCGATCTCGCAGCACGTGGTGCTGTTCCACGACGACCCTCCGCAAGGCGCAGGCGCGGCCGAGGTGCTCGACGCGGGCCTGGGCTTGGTGCCGGGCGTCGTCGTGCTGCCGCAGCCGGAGCGCCGCCTGCACTTGAGCGACCGGGCGCGCGTGGGCCTGATGGCCAAGCGCTTCGCGCCCGCGACGTGCCTCGCCTTTCCGGCGCGCTCTCACGCCGCGTGGCACCACGGGCACCAAGCGCTCGGCTCAGTCGGGGTGCTCGAGCTCACGCCCGAGGGCAAGGCGATCCCCTACGAGCCGCCCATGCACACGCCCATGCCCGCGAGCCCGCGAGGTCGCGCATGAGCAAGCTCGCGATCGAGGCCCTGCTCGCCGGCAAGACCACGCCTGCCCGCATCGAGGCGTTCCTGGCGCGCCACACCTTCCCGATCGTCGAGGGCACGAACGTGACCGTCGTGTGGCAAGGCGCGGCGGACGCGGTGTACCTGCGGCATTGGATCTACGGCCTAGAGTCGGCGTCGGCTCTTCAGCGCGTGCCCGACACGGAGCTCTGGTACATCACCGTCGACATCCCGCGGATGTCGCGCGTGGAGTACAAGCTCGACGTTCATCGCGGGGGCGGCAACGTGTGGATCGAGGACCCGCGCAACCCGCACCGCGCGCAGGACCCGTTTGGCGCGAACTCCGTTATCCTGGGCGAGGGGTACGAGCTGCCCGAGTGGATTCACGCAGACCCCACGGCACGGGCGGGGAGTGTAGTGCCCTTCGAGATGAAGAGCGCCGCGTTCGGCACTCCGCGGACCTCCAAGGTCTATCTGCCCGCGCGCTTTCGGGCGACACGGCGGTATCCCCTGTTGGTGGTGCACGACGGCAGCGACTACGTGCGCTTCGCCGACTTGAAGATCGTGCTCGACAACCTGATCCACCGGCTCGAGATCCCCGACTTGATCGCGGTGTTCACGGACTCGCCGGATCGACTGCGCGAGTATGCGAACGACGCCACCCACGCCCAGTACATCACCGAGGAGCTGGCGCCCGCGATCGCGCGGCAGTACCCCCTGTACGACGACCCTCGCCAGCGCTGCCTGATGGGCGCGAGCTTCGGGGCCGTCGCGTCGTTCTCAACGGCGTGCCGGTACCCCGACTACTGGGGCCGTCTTCTGCTGCAATCGGGCAGCTTTGCGTTCACGGACATCGGGCGCGGCAACCGGCGGGGCCCCCTCTTCGACCGCGTGGTCGAGTTCGTGAACGAGTACCGCGCCGCGCCGCGCGCCGTGAGCCAGCGCGTGTTCATGAGCTGCGGCGTGTACGAGTCGCTGATCTACGAGAACCGCTCGCTCGTGCCCCTGCTCGACGCCACGGGCATGCAGGTCAAGTTCGTCGAGGCGCGGGACGGCCACAACTGGGACAACTGGCGTGACCGCCTGCGTCTCGGTCTGTCGTGGCTCTTTCCCGGCCCGCTCATGTTCGTCTACGAGTAATCGACCCAGCGCACCCACCCGCCACAAGGAGCACACGCATGGCCGAGGTCGTCCGCCGTATCGGCTTGTCTTTGGGCGCCGACATCTGTTGGCCCGCCTGCTACGAGCACATGATGAAGCGCCTCGACCTGCGCGTGCCCTTCGAGGGCGACACGCTGCGGTTCGAGGTCGACCGCGTCACCATCGAGCCGTTCGATCTGGCGCAGCCGTGCGACTACGACGTCGTCATCGACCGCTTGACCCACTGGTACCACACGAGCCGCGAGTGGATTAAGAAGTCGATCATCATGAACGACCTCTACGTGTTCAATAACCCGTGGAGCGTTCAGTCGAACGAGAAGCACACGTCCTATGCGGCGATGATGCACCTGGGGATGCCCATCCCCAAGACGATCATGGTGCCGCCGAAGCGCTACGAGCCGACGCCGGACCTGAAGCCCACGCTGTCCAAGTATGCGCGGCTCTTCGATCTGGCGGGGACCGTGCGCGACAAGGTCGGCTTCCCCGCGTTCATGAAGCCGTTCGACGGCGGCGGTTGGCGCGGCGTGACGCGGGTCAAGAACGCGCAAGAGCTGATGCGGGCCTACGACGACAGCGACAAGTCGATCATGCACGTCCAGGCGAGCGTCGAGGGGTACGACCGCTTTGTGCGGTGCATCGGCTTTGGTCCGCAGACGCGGTGTGTGCTCTACGATCCGGACGCTGCGCTGCACAATCGGTACACGATGGAGACCGACTTCATGTCGGCCGCCGACCATGACCACCTGCGCAAGGTCACGCTGACCATCAACACGTTCTTCGGGTGGGAGTTCAACTCCTGCGAGGCGCTCCGCAAGGACGGCGTGTGGTACCCCATCGACTTCGCGAACCCCTGCCCTGACTCGCAGGTCACGTCGCTCCACTGGCACTTCCCGTGGCTTGTGAAGGCCTATCTGCGGTGGTCGATCTTCTGCGCGGCGACCAAGCGGCCCATGCGGCGCACGCTCGACTGGGCGCCGTTCTACGAGGTGGCGAAGCTCGACCTGTCGTACGCCGAGAAGCTGGACCGCTACGCCGCAATCGCCGAGGAGCGCCTCGAGAAGGACCGCTTCGAGGAGTTCTGCCATAAGCACTTGGGCCACCTCGACGAGGTCGCGAACGACTTCTTCGGCGCGGCCGAGGCGCGTCAGGCGGTGCGCGAGAAGACCGCGGCGCTCTTCCCCGCGCACGAGGTCGAGCAGTTCACCGAGCTCTTCTGGCAACGCATTCAGGCCTGGCGCAGCGCCGGGTGTCCGTGAGGTCCGCCGTGTTCACCAAGTCCACCTGGTTCTCGCCCCGGATTCAGCAGAGCGCCACCGTGACCCGCTGGGGGCACATGGGTCAGCCCGTGCTCGTCTTCCCGACCGCCGGCGGCGACGCCGAGGAAATCGAGCGCATGCACCTGGTGCGCGTGCTCAACCCGCTCATCGAGGCGGGGCGCATCAAGATCTACTCCTGCGACAGCGTCGGCGGGCGGGTGTGGTTCAAGAAGGAGGGCTCGCCCGAGTACCGCATGGCGATGCAGGACGCCTTCCACCAGTGGGTGCGGCACGAGGTCGTGCCGGCCATCCACATGGACTGCAAGAGCGAGCTGCCCATCTGGGCGGCGGGCGCGTCCATCGGCGCGTTCCACGCGGCCGCGGTGGTCTGTCGGTTTCCGGACGTGTTCCATAAGTCGTTATCGATGAGTGGCACGTACAACCTGATGCGGTTCATCGAGGCGCCGCACCCGACCGACGCGTTCCGCGCCGCGTCGCCGCTGTACTTCGTGCCTCACCTGCGCGGGCGCCACCTCGACCTGCTTCGCCAGCGAGAGCTCTACATCGCCACGGGCGCGGGCAACTACGAGAACGTGGGCGAGAGCTGGGGCTTGGCGAACGTGCTGGGCGCGGCGGGCGTGCCCAACTTCATGGACAACTGGGGGCCCGAGTGGCACCACGACTGGGTCACGTGGCGCGAGATGATGCCCAAGTTCCTGGGAGAGTGGACCCGATGAGCACGACCACCAAAGAGCACAAGCAGGTCACCGAGGAGCTCGCGGGTCAGGCCCGCCGCGACTACATGCAGGCGCTGCTGACAGACCTGCGCGCGCTCAAGCGCATGGTCGCCGAGGGCAAGTTCGAGCGCGGGGTCGAGCGCATCGGCGCAGAGCAGGAGCTCTTCCTCGTCAATCGCGCGTACCACCCCGCCCCCGGCGCGCTCAAGGTGCTTGAGCGGCTGAACGACCCGAAGCACTTCACCACAGAGCTCGGGCTGTTCAACCTGGAGATGAACGCAGACCCCCAGCCCTTCGCCGGCGATGGCCTGCGCCGCCTCGAGGAGCAGCTCACGGCGCTGTACGCGCAGGTCCGCGCCGCGGCTGAGGCCGAGGCCCAGCACGCCGTGCTCGTGGGGATTCTGCCCACCATCGAGACCACGGACCTGGGCCTCGACAACATGGTGCCGAACCCGCGGTATCTCAAGCTCAGCCAGGCGATGTTCAACGCCCGCGGCAAGGCGTTCGACTTTTCGATCAAGGGGCTCGACGACCTGGAGTTCAGCCACGACTCCGTCATGGTCGAGGCCTGCAACGCGAGCTTTCAGGTGCACCTGCAGATCGCGGAGCCGGAGCGGTTCGCGCACTGCTACAACATCGCGCAGATGCTGCTCGCGCCCGTCCTCGCCGCGGGCACCAACTCGCCGGTGCTCTTCGGCCGCCGGCTGTGGGCAGAGACGCGCATCGCGCTCTTCGAGCAGGCCTGCGACATCCGCACGCCGGGCTTGCACCTGCGCGACGCCATCGGCCGCGTCTCCTTCGGGCGGCAGTGGCTCACGGGCGGCGTGGCCGACCTGTTCAAGGAGAACATCGCGCGCTTCAGCCCGCTCGTGGGCGGCGACATCAGCGAGGACCCGCTCAAGGTCCTCGACGAGGGGGGCGTGCCGGAGCTCCGCGCGCTGCGCCTGCACAACGGCACGATCTATCGCTGGAACCGGGCGTGCTACGGCATCTCCGAGAACGGCAAGCCGCACCTGCGCATCGAGCTGCGCGTGCTGCCCTCGGGCCCGACGATCGCGGACGAGGTCGCGAACGGCGCGCTCTGGCTCGGCCTGATGAGCGAGCTGTGTGCGACCTTGGACGACGTGACCGACCGCATGGACTTCGACCACGCGCGGGCCAACCTGTACGCCGCGGCGCGTGACGGCCTGCGCGCGCGCTTCATGTGGCTCGACGGCGAGGAGGTGCTCGCGCAGCCGCTCCTGCTCGACCGCCTGCTGCCGATGGCGCAGCGCGGCCTCGACCGCGCGGGGGTCTCGTCCGACGTCTCGGCGCACTACATCGGCATCCTCGAGCGGCGCATTCGGAGCCTCAAGACCGGCAGCCGCTGGATCCTGAACTCGATGCAGCAGATGAGCGACCGGGGCACCCGCGGCGCGCGCATGTCGGCGCTGGTCGCGGCCACGCTCGCGCGGCAGGCGGGCGACCTGCCTGTGAGCGACTGGCCGCTGGCGAGCCTGGACGAGAACGACAGCGCGAGCAGCACATTCCAAAAAATCTCGCAGTACATGAACACGGACATCGTCACGGTGCGGCCGGATGACCCTGTCGAGCTCGTGGCCGAGATGATGAGCTGGGAGCACATCCGCTACGTGCCGGTCGAGGACGACCGTGGGCGCTTGGTCGGGCTCGTCTCGTACCGGGCGGTGCTGCGACACTTGGCCGAGATGACGCGCAAGGTGGCCCCGCACGGCCACGGCTCGAGCGCGCAGGTCGCCGACATCATGCGCAGCGACCTGATCACCGTCACGCCCGACACGCCGACGCGCGACGCCGTGGCGCTCATCCGCAAGCACCGCATTGGCTCGCTGCCCGTGGTCCAAGACGGCCACATCGTCGCCATGCTCACAGAGCAGGACTTCGTGGGCCTCGTCTCGCGCGTGCTCGACTCGTCGAGCGCGACCGGCGCCCCCGCTGAGGTGCCACCCGAGGACGCCCAGTGACGCAGGGTGCGCTCGACCTCGCGCAGCGCGAGCTCGGGCGGCGTCGGGGCGCGACAGCCGGCGCCACCGTAGCGGTCGTCGTCGGCATGCACGGCAACGAGCCTGCGGGCGTCCTCGCGGCGCGACGCGTGCTTGAGGCGCTGGGCGAGACACCGCTCGAGCGCGGGCAGCTCGTGGTGCTCGCGGGGCACCTGCAGGGTCTGCGCGCGGGGCAGCGGTTCGTGGCGCGTGACCTGAATCGACAGTGGACGCCCGCGCTCCTGAGCGCCGCCCAAGCGCGGATCGCCCAAGGCGTCGGCGATGCCGAGGACCACGAGCTCGTCGAGCTGCACGCCACGCTCGATACCGTGGTCGTGGCCGCCGAGGGGGAGGTCTACCTGACGGACCTGCACACGACGAGCGCGCCCGGCCTCCCGTTCGTGATCTTTGGCGACACGCCCGCGCAGCGGGACTTCGTGCGCGCGTTCCCCATCCCGGTCATTCGCGGCCTCGAGGCGCA
>Ga0209598_10002708_pt1 | contig 13689 bp, 13 predicted proteins | sample M_140807_EF_Meta_FD_187317 | JGI IMG/M metagenome (GOLD analysis project Ga0209598, IMG submission 187317) | Freshwater microbial communities from Lake Montjoie, Canada to study carbon cycling - M_140807_EF_MetaG (SPAdes) (version 2) | ecosystem: Environmental > Aquatic > Freshwater > Lake... | reverse complement strand
GAGTTCAACCAAGCCAATCTGACTGGAAGCGACCTGCGTGAATGCGATGTCAGCAATGCCGATTTTGGTAAGGCCGACCTGCACGCAATCCAATTGCGTGGACTGAAGAACTACACGACCTCCAATTGGATTGGTTCGGACATTCGGGACATCGATTTCACCGGGGCGTATTTGGTGCGTCGCCACATCGTGGATGAGAACTACCTCGAGGAGTTTCGCAACCAGGGCAAGATGGCGCGGGTGGTCTATTGGCTGTGGTGGCTGACCTCCGACTGCGGCCGAAGCCTGTTCCGATGGGTGGTGCTCAATTTTCTGTTGATCGGTGCCTTTGCCGTCGTTTTCGCTCTGCTTCCGGACAGTCTCACTAAGGTAGATCCGGATCTTCCGATGAAATCTGCTGGCTTCGCAACGGCCGTCAAAGGGGGAGCGCTGAGCATCAATGGAACAGTGGTTCACTATGACCCTGAAAAAGACTCCCTGAATCACTTGTGCGAGAAGATTCATGAGGCGACCCATCAGGCGATCACCGCGGCCTACTTGCCCAAAGACGACACGTTGGCATTGTGGTCGACTCAATCGGCCCTAGATCTCAAGGATCAGGACGGTGGGAATCTCCTTGCGGCCTCTAATTTGGCAGCCGCCGAGGGCAAGGAGTCCAGTTGGCAAAGTTCCGCTCCGCTCGGAGTAGTGACTCCGGCCCTGTTTGTCCCGTCCGACTTCCAACGCAGTGGGTATGAGACTATTTATTTTTCCTTCGTCGTGGCACTGACCCTCGGTTTCGGAGATATACTCCCCAAGACCGTGCCCGCCCAATTTGTCGTGAACTTGCTAACCTTAGTGGGCTACGTCGGGCTGGGTGGATTACTCACCATTTTCAGCAACCAGTTGGGCCGCCGCGGCGAATAGACAATCTTATGAAACCGGGCGAAGGATCTTCCAATAAACCAGCCGCCTCCTCGGTTTCTCCGGATCAGCAACCCGGAAGGGCCGTTCGTTTGGCCCGTTCGCTGGGGTCGTGGCTTCAAGGCGCTTTAGGAGGAAAGAACCAAAAGGCGGATGCCCATGACGCGGAGTCCAACCCGACCTTGTCGATCTGGAAAGCGACCCATGGGCACGGAGGGGCAAAGCCGGTTGTTCCACCACCGCAGCCCAAACCGGCTGCGAAACCCAAGGTGCCGGCCGGAAAGGGTGGACGCCGAGGCAAAGGAGCCGTCGTCGCGCCGCGCCGGCCGATCATTCAAGTCATCGAACGGCCACGACCGTCCTTAATCCGCGGTAAGGCGGTACCAGGATCCGTCACCACGGAAGCTGGCCTCATCGTTCCGGCGGCGCCAGCGCTCATCAATCCGTATGCCGGATGGTCTCAGACCGATGTCCAGGATCGCATGAGACAACTGCTCGGGGATATTGAGATCCCTCGATTCCGGAAGGCTGTCTTCGAAACCTTGCGGCGACTCCGGGATCCCGACACGACTCCCGGAAAAATCATGGAGGTCATGTCGATCGATGCCCAGTTGGTGGGCAAGGTAATGAACACGGTGAACTCCACCGCGTACTCTCCGAAGAGCAAGGTTCAGTCCCTAGATCACGCCATCATGCTCATGGGCAATGCGGACTTAGAGCGCATCGTCATGATTGTCGGTTCGAAGGCGGCGATGCCCAGTCAGACCCATGCCAAGTTCGCGCTCGGCGACTTTTGGCGAGCGAGTTCGCGCCGTGCGGTGCTGGCTCGAGAACTCGCCGACATCGTCCAACCATCCAAAGCCAATCTGTCCTTCACCGCAGGATTTCTTCAGGACCTCAGTGTGCCGCTCATCGTCAGCAGTAAGAAGGACGACTACATGAAGATTTTTTCGACCGCGATCGAAGAAAAGCGGGACCTCCACACGCTAGAGCATGAGACTATGGGATGGGATCATGCCGAAGTCGGGGCCTTAGTCGCATTGAACTGGGAATTGCCGGAAGATGTGATGCTTTGCATGAAAGATCACAATGATGCTGTGGCCCAGACACGACCTGATGCGGTCCACTATGTGAGTTCTCTTCAACCGTCTCATGGCGAGGAATGGAACGAGATCTTCGCCAATAAGGTGGGACAGCGATATCAGGTACCCCGGGAGGCTTTAGATGAAGTTTGCAACAACTCCATTAGCAAGGCCGCAGAACTCGCGAAGCTCTTCTGAGAGTCTTTGGACTTGCTTGAGAGCGGGGAATCCCGCTGGCAAGAGGGCTACCGTTCAGACCTGCTCAAACAGTCGTTCCATCCAGGCTTCGCCTCCGGTGCGCTCGAAACCGCCTGGAATGAATCGACCACTCGATGTCCCAAAGACAGCAATACCGCTGGTGAGGACCAGGTCCCACACTTTGGATGGCGACTGACACTCGTCCAAATGCGTAAGAAGCAACCCATGCGGCCTGAAGGGCATAAACTGAGCCACTTGATTCTGGAGGATGGATGCCTCGTAAGCTGCATTGAGGGTTAACAGCAGGCAGTCCGGTTCAAAGCGGTCGAGCAAATTGGCCATCCGATCGGAGACATCAGGATCGGTGGGGTTCCAACCGGGCAGGTCTAGAAATTCGCGGGAACACGGAGGCAGCCCAGGGTTCCAGGTGGTTTCTACGGGGATCCCGAGCAGTTCGGCGTGTTGCGATAAAAACTCTGCCGAATTGGCGACAATTCCATCGAGGCACCAGATTCGGCAATCGTGGCGATGGCGGAGTGATTCGATAGTGATCCACTTGGCTGTTGCAATGCTTTTGCCCGAGCCCGCCGCCCCAATGAGGGCAATCCGACGGGGTGTTTTTGGAATCCTCGTGGTGCCTTTGTCCCACGCAGCGAGCAGTGCAGCACCGAGCTGAAGACAGGCTTCTTGATTGGTTAATGCCGCGCCCGAAACGGGAATGGATTGGTGAACCCTTCGGGCCGATTCCTCATTGAGACCAAGACTTCGGAGCAGCTCCATCGTGCGGGCTTCCTTCGGCGCAGAACGGACCCTGGCAACCGGTGCATCTGCTGCGGCTGGGGACGGGGTCAGTGGGGCAGGGGCTTGAGCCCACGCCTCAATTTCCATAGCTCCCCAAATCCTACCGACGCCGGCCGATGGAACACGCTTGAGTTGCACCACAATGGCCGAGGATCCAAGACTCTGATGAACTTTGGCCAAGGCTTCTTCAGCCGTGTGGCCCTTGAAGAGCATTAGCCCTGTCTGGGGAATCGCAGATCGATCCGAGGAATGGAGACTCATGTCGATGAATCAAGGCAGACTTGGGATCGAGTACTCGGTGTTGACTCGGAGCCGTGGAGGCAATTCTTCGTAGGCCAGAAATCGCAGGTCCGGATAGGTAGGGCCGAAGAACTTTCGCAGTCCAAGGCGGATCACTCCAGAACACAGCAATAGGGGAATGCGCCCTTCGGCTACAGCGGGTTGGATTGCCCTCCCGATATGGAAGCTGAGGTGCTGCGCCGCCATGGGCGTTAAGGCCAACGTATTCTCGGTCATTCCCGGATGGAGTCCTTTGGCCAACTCCTCTTCTAGCCAACTTTCCAAAGTAATGGCCGAGAGATTACCCCGGTCATCCAGGTAACCTTTGACCAACTCTGGACCGATGGAACGACGGGCTTGTTCGGACAATTCGTCGATGTTCTTAGTCATCGCTGAGCTGTCGGCGACCCGCTCCAAAATACTCACTAGGTTGCGAATCGAAATGCCTTCGATGAGCAAGTTCTGGAGGATGCGCTGGATCTGACCCAAATTGAGTTGTGCCGGCACCAGCTCATTGACCAAGGCAGGTTGGGTTTTCTTCAGATTGTCGAGGAGTCCGTCGACATCTTGTCGACTGAGCAATTGGTGGGCGTGCCGGCGGATGCACTCTTGGAAATGCGTGACGAGTACCGAGGTCGCATCCACCACGGTGTACCCGGCCAATTCCGCGCTGCTGCGGTGGATTTCATCGATCCAGACGGCAGGCAAATTGAAGACCGGCTCAGTGGTAGCCTCGCCAGCGATGACCTGGTCGCTATGACTAATATTCATCGCGAGCCAGCGGCCTGGGCGCAATGTCCCGCGTCCCACCATGTTTCCGCGGAAGAGAATCTGGTACTCCTGCGAGTCCAATTGGAGATTGTCCCAAAGGCGAACTGAGGGGACTACGAAGCCCATGCTCTGGGCGAAATTTTTTCGAACTCCGGTGACCCGTTCCAGAAGATCTCCGCCCTTGCTCACATCAGCCAAGGTCACCAATCCAAATCCCAACTGAACTTCCAGCGGATCGACGGAGAGGAGTTGCTGAATGGGTTCTTGACCGGCCTTGGGAGCATCTTTGGCAGCCGCTTCACTGGGTCCGGATTCCAAACCCGTGGCAACCGCAGGTCGCTCGGGCAATGTCCGCCACAAGGCAAAGAGGAGGCCTGAGGTGCACAGCAAGAGAATCGTGGGAAATCCGGGCATCAAGGCCATAAATCCCATCGCAACTGCAGTGAGAAGGACGGGGCGTTGTTGCAGCACCAACTGCTGACCTAGCGCAGTCCCGAGTTCCTCCCGGGCTGCCGCACGAGTCACGAGCAGTGCCGCCGCGGTGGAGAAAATCAAGGACGGCACCTGTGAGACGAGACCGTCACCGATGGACAGAATCGTGTACCGGCTCAACACCTCCAAGGCCGACTCATTTCGCTGGAAGACGCCGATCAAAAACCCACCCACGATGTTGATGACCGCGATGAGGATGGCTGCGATGGCGTCACCACGCACGAACTTCGATGAGCCGTCCATGGCACCATAGAAATCGATCTCGCGTTGCAACATTTGTCGCCGGTTCCGAGCAACCACCTCGGATATGGCTCCGGAATTGAGTTCCTGGTCGATGGCCATCTGTTTGCCCGGTAAAGCATCCAGGGTGAAGCGGGCCGCGACCTCTGCAATACGTCCCGCGCCCTTGGTGATGACCACGAAATTAATGACCGTTAGCAGCGCGAAGATAATGACACCGATCACATAATTGCCTCCGACCACCTGTTCGCCGAAGGCCGAGATAATTTGGCCTGCCTCACCCGTGCTCAAGATGAGCCGAGTCGATGCCACGTTTAGGCCTAGACGGAACAACGTGGTGATGAGCAGCAGCGTGGGAAACGTCGAGAACTCCGCGGGGTCGCGGAGGAAGAGCACCACCATCAACGTGAGAATTGCGCTCCCGAGACTCAGCACGATGAGGATATCGAGCAGGAACGACGGGATGGGCTGGATGAGCAGCAGCAACGAACCCAGGACGAAGAACGCCACCGCCAACTGGGATTTCGGCATCCGGATCGACAGACCCGGGGGTGAGAGGGGATTAGCCATTCGGTGGGGTATTCTTGCCGAGGTAGTAGCGGTAACGGTTGGTCCGGTAGACGAAAGCGAGGATCTCGGCGACCGCCTGATAGACCCTTGGATCTATGGCGTCTCCCTCCTCGCAGATCTGGAACAGCAGCCGGGCGACAGGCTTGTTTTCCACCAGTGGGACTTGGAATTCTTTGGCGATTTCCCGAATGCGGAGGGCATTGAAACCCTGGCCTTTGGCAACCACGCGGGGTGCTTTATCTACGGCAGAATCGAACTTCAGAGCGACTGAGATATGCGTCGGGTTAATCACCACGACATCCGCGGTGGGAACTGTCTTGCGCCAACTCACTCGCATTTTTTTCTGCTCCCTCTTCATGCGAGCCTTGGACTCCGGATCACCCTCGCTGGAACGCGACTCCTCCTTGATCTCTTGCTTCGACATCTTGAGATCCTCGGAGGTTTTCCAAACCTGATAGCCGTAGTCGGCTGCTACGATGATCGCCAGTCCGAAGAGCAACCGTCCCAGGAGCTTCTCCACCGCATTGCCCATAAAGCGCAGAAGCTCTTCGAGGCTGGAGTCCGTTAGAAAAACCGGCTCGTTCACCAGGTCCAAAACAAGACCCCAGGCTACAAGCAGAATCACCGCCAGGTTGAGCATCTTAACCCCCGTGCGGACCAGCATTCCGGGTTTAAAGAGCTGCTGAAGTCCATCCAGGGGATTTAATCGTCCCCAGTTGAGGCTCAAGGCACCTGGCGTGAACTGGAATTTACTCTGAACGCCAGAGGCAATGATGCCGGATACCATGGCCATTCCAAGCGGTGGCAAGATGAAGAGCGCCAGTCTCAGTCCGCTGGAATAGGCTCCGGCCACGACCGAGTCGGCCGACGGAAGATCGGGTTGGATGTTTCCTAAGAGGCCTCGGAACTGATACGTTAACTCACTCCAAAGACCGGACCCCAACCATTTCAGGATAAGCAGGGTCGTCAATATGCTGAAGAGGGTGTTGATCTCGGCGCTTCGGGCGAATTGGCCTTTGCTGATGGATTCCTCAAGGCGCTTGGGTGTCGCCTGCTCTGTTTTGCTCTCGGGATCGTCAGCCATGGCGCGCCTTTCAATTGCCCGGAATCACCCGCAACAGACCGGCTGCATCGAGCAGGTCTCCCGGCAATCGCTGGGCACGGGCGCTGAGATGCAGTGCCGCCAAATGGAGGCTGGCACCGAAGAGGAAGAGCCCAATCACGGCGCGGAACAGAAAGCTGTCTTGGAAGACAGGCAGCTGTGGAAGGGCTTTCCCTAGAAGAAGCAGAGCGACATTGAGAAGAAATCCGCCAGCAATCACCGGCATCGCGAGTTTGACCGAAAGCAGCAGCGTGGCCGCGGTCATTCCACCGACCCAGTTCAGCAATCCCGAGGCATCGGTCATGCCGGTCGAGACTATCGGGAGCAACTGGAAGCTTTCGGCAAAAGCCAGTAACCAGCGATCGTAAAAACCTCCTGCAAACATGATCAATTGGGCCAAGAATTCGAGCATTATACTGGGCTCACTGGAGGGCTCACCGGAGCTGGGTGAGAAGATTTGGGCGCTTTGGAGGCCCATTTCATTGGAAATTAAATAGCCTGCCCCTTGTGCGGCGAATATCGCAAAACGGGAGCTGAAGCCCAACAGCAGGCCGATGAGTGTTTCACGGGCAGTCAGCAGTGAGATCTCAAGCCAGCCCGATGTCATCGACGGGATCGGAAGCCGTTGGGCCACCGGAATCATGGCCCAAACCACGGCCAGAGTGACCATGAGCCGGACCCGCATCGGGATCCCGCGCCCCGAAGTGATTGGGGATGCCGACAGGCAGGCCCCTGTCCTCCACAGCACCCACCAACCTGTCCACAATTGGTCCATTGGGCGTCCTATCGATTGATGCGTCCCATGAGGCCAATGACGCCGGTGGTGTAGTCCATCACGATCTGGAGCGCCCACGGCAGGATCAACAGCAAAACTCCTAGGACAGTGAGCGCTTTGGGTACGAAACTAAGGGTCTGCTCCTGAAGCGAGGTGACGGTCTGAATGAGACTCACGATCAGCCCCGTGACCATAGCCGTCAGCAGCAGTGGCGAGGCCACGATGAAGATTCGCTCAACCAGTTGCTTGAGAAGGTCCACAGCTAGTTCTGGTGTCATGCGATGCGTCTCTTAAATGGGTCGATGGCGCTCAGATGAAGCTGTTGACCAAGGACTTGGTGATGAGCCCCCAGCCATCCACGAGGACGAACAAAAGGATTTTCAGGGGCAGGGAAATGTTGGCCGGTGGCAGGAACATGAGTCCGAGACTCATGAGGATGATCGCCACCACGTAGTCGATGAGGAGGAACGGTAGAAATACCAAAAAACCCATTTGGAATGCCGTCCGGAGTTCGTTGATGAGGAAGGCCGGAACCACCACCGACAGCGGGAGGTCCTTAGCCTCGGTCGGAGGAATGCCGGCCAGTCCCGCGAAGAATTCCACCTGATCGGTCCGGGTTTGTCGGAGCATGAATGCTTTGATTCGCAGGGATGCCCGATCCAGCGCTTCGGTGCTGCTAATCTGACTAGTGCGGTAAGGATCCAGGGCGGTGGTCTCAATATCCCGGATTACCGGGCGCATGATGAAGAAGGTGAGGATGAGCGAAAACCCCATCACCAACTGGCTCGGAATAGCTGAGGCCACTCCTAAGGCATTCTTGGCCAATGAGAAAACAATGATGATCCGAGGGAAACTCGTCATCAGCATCAGCAAAGAGGGGGCCAACGACAGCAGGGTAAGAGCACCAACGATCTGGATGGTGACATCCACGTCTTGGGGTTTCGGAAGTCCGTTGATGCTGAACGTAACCCCGGTGGGCACAGCGGAGGCAGTGTTCGTGATGACGGATGAGTCACCCTGCGCCTGGAGATAAAGAGTCCCCAAAGACAGCATCATAACGGTGCAAACCCACCGGACGATCGACGCGAACCTTAGGCCGCTGGAGATCGGGGTGGATCGCAGCAATCCCAGGTGAGAGTCCGAGACGTTCATGGTGCACCCGGCCTGCCGGTGGGGACTTTAGGAAGTGCCTCGTTGAGACGCTTAGAAAAATCGGAGGTCTCAGGATCCGTCGCCGATGAGGCAGATTCCTCCGGCATGAGTTCTGCGATCATTGAAACCCCGGCCGGTGATGAAGAAACCAGGAATTGCTGGCTACCACAGGAAACCAAGTGCAAGAAGGATCGATTGCCCAGTCCGCGGCTCTCGTCCACTCGAAGACGGATGCGTCGATCTATTGCCGTTTTGAACCAGTTACGACCCTTCAGCCAAATAAGTCCCACCCAGACGGTGGCCAGGAGTAGGCACAGAGTCCCCAACATTCGGGTCCAATCTGCCAGTAGCGACGATCCGACGGCTGCAGCGGGCAATGCTGGGGTCAGATTGGTCATGCCTTGGGCAGGGAACCTGGGCGAGAAACGACTTCCTTGATTTTAATGCCAAAATTGCCCTCTGCGACGACCACTTCTCCTCGAGCCACTAACTTCGTGTTCACGAAGAGATCCACTGAGGCGTGCGCCGGCTTGTCCAACTGAACCACAGAGCCGATGTCGAGTTTAAGCAACTCGCGGCAGGTCATCTCGCATGAACCGAGTTCAGCATTCAACTGAATGGGAACGTCGAGGAGAAACTCAATGGAGGGGTTGTCGTTGCTGTCGTTGGTCATGGTGATGGTCAGGTGAGTCGTTCAGTGATCTCGATGGCCACCTTGCGGTTGGCACTGCCGAGTTTACCGCGGAACCGAGGGAGGCCCTCGATTTGGAGCTCGACCTCATCGATCTTCGATGGGTCTAGGGGAATCATGTCTCCAGCCCGCATCTGAAGAATTTCTCGAGGGGTGATGGTCAAACCGGCCCAGAGCGCGGAGACACGCATCGTTAGGTCGTTGTATGCGGGGTTCCACAGGACCTCATCCTTGGTCAAGACACCTGCATCCGATCCTGCTTCGCCCATGCTCACCATGGCTCTTTGAATGCTCTGCGCCATCATCTCCAACGGCAGAATGATATCCACAGTGGCGAAGCAATCGCCGATAATGGCCTGAATCTTCAGGATGTAGACCACCGCTGTGGGATGATCCTCGGCGAGGAGCTTTATGTTCGTCTCTCGCCCCACGATACGGACCTTGGCCTCGTCCGGCGAATCGCTCCACTTTGAGAAGTATTCCTTGAGTGCTAGTAAGACTGCCTGATTCAACAGGGCTAACTCAACCTCTCGCAACTCCCGGTCAGGATTGGCACCAAATCCACGGCCGCCGAGCATCCGGTCACCGATCGCCAGAGCCAAAGGTTTTGGAAAACCGACCACGCCGGTGCCCGGAAAACGTTCTACCTGAAAAAGGACGTAATTATTAATGGGCTCCGCGTTGGCGGCATAGCGCCCGAGTTCCATGGCATCGAGGTGCTCGAGGTCGAAGGCAAACTCAGCGCGGAGAAATAGAGAGAGACGTGCACCCACCGAGCGCATGATCCCCTCATTGTGGATTCGGAAACGGTTTAGCTCTTGGGCGGACAGGGAACTTGCCTGACCCACCACAAAGGGTTTCACCTCAGATGGCTTCTTGGCACCCGCTGCCGAGGCCGCTTTGTCGGAAGCACTCACTGAATCACAAACTGAGGGAAGATGATCTCCTTGACCGTCCCGGGACCTAAGATCCGATTGAACGCCAAGGCTAGTTGTGCAGCCATCTGACTACGGAAGCCGCGCTTCTGCATGTCATCGATGCGTTGGTCAGCGAGGAAGGCTGAAACTGCATCCCGCAAACGATCTATGTTGGCCTCCACTGGTCCGGATATGTCGGCCTGACCCACGCTGAGGAGAGTGACCTTTACTACCACAAAACGCGTGTCGCCCGACGGATTGGCCACGATGGGGTCGACTCCCAGAGGAAAGAGCCCGGCCTTGATTTGAGCCGCCTTGGTGACCTCCTCGGGGGTCTCCTTTTTGGCCGGAGCGCCACCGTGGCCGTCATCCTTGGCTTTAGGTGCGTCGTGTCCGGCCGCAGCATCCGCTTTCTTAGGAGCGGCACTAGGGTCGGATGCTTTGGAGTGAGCGTCGTCTTTCGAGGGCTTACCGTGGCTCGCGTCCGCTCCATGAGCGCCTGAGGCGGCCTTGGGGTCTTTGGCGGCACCGTGGCCATCGCCATGATCTTCGGAAGCTCCCACCTGCGCTAAAGCTAGAGTCAACTCCTTGTTGATACCGGCGAGCAGCTGTTTGTTGAGGAAGAAACCCACGCCAAAACTGCCACCCACCGAGATCACGGCAGCTGCGATCAACGGGACCATCATCCCGCCCTTGGCCGCTTTCGGTGTCCCAGCAGCTTCCTCCGCTGCGGGCTTTTTGTCTTTGTCGTGTGGGTCGGACATGGGGTTTTACGGGGGAGGCTCAGCGCTTCAAGTTAACCAACTCCTCAATGATCGAGTCGCTGGTGGTAATCATGCGGGCGTTCGCCTGAAATGCGCGTTGGGTGGTAATCATGTTCGAGAACTCCCTTGATACGTCGACGTTCGAGAGTTCCAGTGCGCCCTGCTCGATGCGGCCCATACCATCTTGGCTAGCCTTGCGGGCCCCATTCAAAACCGCGCTGTTGGGAGTCGATGTAAAAGCTCCGGTGGTACCGGGTGCCGCGGCACCGGAACCTCCCAGATTGGTGAACAGGTTGTTTCCGGCTCTAACCATGGCCTGCTCATTGCTGAAAGTTTGTAGAACCAATTGGCCCCGAACATATTGCGTTCCGTCGTCGAGCAGTGTGTTCAACCGACCAGCACCATCCACACTCATGCTGGTGATCGAAGCGGTTGCAGCCGAGGTGGGTGCCGTGGAAGGCAACGTTCCCTTGTCGAAGCGGATGTCACCGATCTTGTTAGGATCCTTCTGAAAATCTTCCACACCCTGCACTCGCATGCCGCCGTCGGTGACCAGGTATCCCGTTGAGTCGAGGCGGAAGTTGCCCGAACGCGTCGCAAACACTTCACCCGACGTGGAATTTCTGACCAAGAAGTAGCCGTTACCAGTGACGGAGAAGTCGGTCGCCATCCCCGTTTGGTTAACGGAACCCTGGGAAAAATTAGAGCGGATGGTGGACGTCGTCACACCATTACCCACAGAAACACCGGAAGTGCCACTTCCGGTCGCCGTATCGGGAGTCGGAGCCCGCAGCACCGTGTTCAGTGATTCAACAAAATCCGTTCGGCTACCTTTGTAACCGACCGTGTTGAGGTTTGCGAGGTTGTTGGCCAGAACATCCAGTGAAGATTGAAACTGCCTAATTCCGAGACTCGCGGTATTGAGGGATCTGATCATGTGTGTGTCGGTTGTTGGTTGGGGTTCAGTGCGTTAAAGGGATTCTCAAGGACCCACTGGCGAGGGGGTAGAGAGCAAATTGGCGGGTTGGTCGTAGGCCACAACCTTGTCGAGGCTGTAGGTCTTAGAACCCACTTGCAGCGACGGAGCGCCTGCCTTGTCGAGGGTTACCTTTTCAACAACCCCCAGGGTGCCATCGGCCAGTTGAACCGGCTTGCCGAGAAGTTGGACTGCAGTTTGGACATCCTGACGAGCCTGGATGCTCTGGAGGCTGGTGGTCATGCTCCGTGACTGCTCCAGCGAGGTAAACTGCGCCATTTGCGCGACAAAATCCGTATTTGTCTGCGGGTTCATCGGATCCTGATTCTGCATCTGCATGGTGAGCAGCTTCAGGAAATCATCCTGCCCCAACGTTTTGACCACGGGACGCTGTGTCGCCGTGTTGGCCTGTGCTGCCTGGGTGGCGGCCGTGGTGGTCATAAAGGATGGAATACTCATATCAGTGTCGTCTCTGGTTTTAGGCCCACCACTGCCGAGAGGCTGGCGGCGCCTCGGCAGAGTCTGTGGTTTCATCGGGCAGCTCCGGAGAGGCCCGGTGAGAGGATTCCCCAGAGGACCGTGTCCGACCACTCGACGAGCGAGGATCAGAACTATCGCGACCTGTAGAGACCATATTACCGTCGTAGCAAATAGTGTGCCGCAATTCTTCGGAGGGGCTTCGAGGTTCGACCGGTGCGGTCGTTGCACCCAATGAGGCCTCAACGGGCATGAGAACAATACCGCTGGTTTCCAAGCGCTGCTGAAGCTCTTTCCATTGGGCGCTTTGCTCGTCGATGGAACCTACAAGATCCTGTGTCCGAACGATGAGCTTATCGCCAACTTCTTGGATGCGGAGTTCCAAGCCACCAGCTCCCGGGGAATCCAGATGAACCAGTCGGACAGCACTGGATTTGTCAGACTCGTGAAGGAGGGCAGCTGAGGTGCCGGCGTCCGCGGTCTTGGGTAAGTTCGAGGCTCCATCAACCAAGGGTTCCTGGAACAATGGGGCCTGCGAAGTTCCGGGGAACAGGCCGGTTACCGGAGTGCCAGACGATTGTGAATGCCCACGACCCGGATCTGACGAGGAGCCGGAGCCCGCGTCTCGGCCCAGGGTATCGAACCGCATCCGATCTTCAGCGCCGTTATCCAGAACCAAGGGCGTTGGAAAACTCTTATCAGCCTCGAGGGAAGTTCGTGCGGAAGCGTCCGATGCGACCGTATCAGTACCCTTGGAGCGGGGTGATCGATTCGCCGGTCGGAGGGGTTGTCCCGACGGCTTGGGTTGTGATTGCGATTCGGCGAAACTGGATTCGCTGGACGCATTTAAGCCCACGGCTTCAACGGTCGGAGTCTCCTCAACCAACTCCGAACTCGGGTTCACCGAGCGTGTCTCGCGCTGAACGAACGCACCGTTCTGTGAACCGGATTCGACAGGAATAGCCGACTGGAGGTTCGATCCGGTTGCTGCCAATAAGACCGATTTTTTTTCAGAAGCGCTCGTAAGGCCTTGGGTTACCGAAAGGCCAGTCTCCAGTTCTGAAATGCCCGGCGCGGTGCCGGTCACATCTTTGGAAATACCGGGAGTTGAAGCGGTCGTCCCGATGTCCCGCTGAACCCGTGTCGGGTTGGGAACACCCTTCTGAAAAGTCTCCGGTTGGTTGTTCGCAGAAGCCTCCTCAATCAACTCCGAACTCGGGTTCACCGAGCGTGTCTCGCGCTGAACGAACGCACCGTTTTGTGAACCGGATTCGACAGGAATTGTCGACTGGAGGTTCAATCCGGTTGCTGCCAATACGACCGATTTTTTTTCAGAAGCGCTCGTAAGGCCTTGGGTTACCGAAAGACCAGTCTCCAGTTCTGAAATGCCCTGCGCGGTGCCGGTCACTTCTTTGGAAATACCGGGAGTTGAAGCGGTCGTCCCGATGTCCCGCTGGACCCGTGTTGGATTGGGAACACCCTTCTGAAATGTCTCCGGT
>Ga0209598_10002707_pt1 | contig 13689 bp, 8 predicted proteins | sample M_140807_EF_Meta_FD_187317 | JGI IMG/M metagenome (GOLD analysis project Ga0209598, IMG submission 187317) | Freshwater microbial communities from Lake Montjoie, Canada to study carbon cycling - M_140807_EF_MetaG (SPAdes) (version 2) | ecosystem: Environmental > Aquatic > Freshwater > Lake... | reverse complement strand
TGCTGGGCGGCATTGAAGGCTCATTGCGACGCATCGCCCATTACGATTATTGGTCAGACAAGGTCCGCCGCTCGGTAGTGGTGGACAGCAAATGCGATTTGCTTTTGTACGGCAATGCCGAGCGGGCGATTGTAGAGATTGCCCACCGTCTGGCGGCCCGTGAACCGGTTCAGAAAATCACCGATGTGCGCGGCACCGCCTTTGTGCGGCGTGAAACCCCCGAAGGCTGGTTCGAAATCGACTCCACCAGCGTGGACACGCCTGGCCATGTTGAAGCGCACATCAACCCGTATTTGATGATTTCTGACCAGGCGCGGGAGCAGGGCGCCACTTGCGCGCGTGAGGAAGAAGCCAAAGATGTGGCCCATGGCGAAAACCAGAAGGTACAGACCTTGAAGTTTGTGCCCAACGCCGCCAACAACAGCACGGCTGCCATCGCTGGCAGGCCAGCTCCCACAGAAAAGCCAGTGGATGTAGGAACCAGCCTGCTGGCGGTCAACTCTGGCGCATCACTTCTGCGCGGCAAAGGCACGCACAAGGTGCCCCCGCGGGACAAAAGCGTCATCAGGTTGCCCAGCTACGAGCAGGTCAAACAGGATGCCGTGCTTTACGCCCACGCCAACCGCGTGTTGCACTTAGAAACCAACCCCGGCAACGCACGTTGCCTGGTGCAAGCGCACGGTGAAGGTCACACTGCACGCGACGTGTGGATCACGCCGCCGCCCATCCCGCTCACCACCGCTGAGATGGACCACGTGTTCGATCTGCCCTATGCCCGCAGCCCGCATCCGCGGTATGCAGATGAACAAGGCAGCCACGACCACGCGACCAAAATCCCGGCCTGGGAGATGATCCGCTTCAGCGTCAACATCATGCGCGGCTGCTTTGGCGGCTGCACGTTTTGTTCGATCACCGAACATGAAGGTCGCATCATCCAAAGCCGCAGTGAAGAATCGGTCATCAAGGAGATCGAGGACATTCGCGATAAAGTCAAAGGCTTTACCGGTGTCATCTCTGACCTCGGTGGACCCACGGCTAACATGTACCGCCTGGGTTGTAAAACCCCGGCCATTGAGGCGGCGTGTCGAAAACCAAGTTGTGTTTTCCCGGGTATTTGTCAAAACCTGACAACCGACCATGACCCGCTCATCAAGATGTACCGCCGTGCCAGGGCCTTGAAAGGGGTTAAAAAAATCTTGATTGGCTCCGGCTTGCGGTATGACCTGGCGATTCAGTCTCCTGCTTACGTGAAAGAGCTTGTCACGCACCACGTAGGCGGCTACCTGAAGATTGCCCCTGAACACACTGAATCAGGTCCGCTCGACAAGATGATGAAGCCAGGGATTGGCGCTTATGACCGGTTCAAAAGCATGTTTGACAAGTTCAGTGCCGAGGCGGGTAAGAAGCAGTTCTTGGTTCCTTATTTCATCGCCGCGCATCCAGGCACCAGCGATGAAGACATGATGCATCTGGCAGTGTGGCTCAAGAAAAATGGTTTCCGCGCTGACCAAGTCCAGACTTTCTACCCCAGCCCCATGGCCACAGCCACAGCGATGTACCACACTACCCGCAATCCTTTGCGCAAGATCACGCGGGACAGCGAAAAGGTAGATGTTGTCAAAGGTGAGCGCCGCCGCCGCCTGCACAAAGCTTTTTTGCGCTACCACGATGCCAACAATTGGCCTTTGCTGCGAGATGCACTCAAGACCATGGGCCGCTCGGACCTGATTGGCAATGGCAAGCACCATTTGATTCCGAGCTGGCAGCCGCTGGCCGAAGGGGGTTACCAAAGTGCACGACGCAAGAACAGCACGCCCCTTGCATCGGCTCCTGTGGCTGCAGTGAAAACAGCACTCGCCAAACCAGGTCAACCGCGCAAAGGTCAAATGTTAACGCAACATACCGGCTTACCGCCTCGCCGTAAATCTTGAGGTTCTTCAGTTGGACTGCAAGACTTGCAGCAGTTCTGTCTCAATTTCAATTTGCGCTTTGTTTTGCTGCAATGCGGGTCCACTGATTAAAAAGGTGTCCTCCACGCGTTCGCCCAAGGTGCTGATTTTGGCCAGTTGCAGGTTGATGCCGTGGTGGGCCAATACATTGGCAACGCTGTACAGTAAACCCAAACGGTCGCTGGCGGAAATGCTGAGTAACCAGCTTTGCGCTTTGTCGTCAGGCTTTAAAGTCACACGGGGCTTGATGGGGAAACTTTTCACCCGCCGCGAGACGCGTCCTTTGACCGGGGTTGGCAAGGGTGCCTGGGTGGCCACGGTTTTGGCTAATTCTGACTCCACCATCGAAATCAATTCACGGTATTGTTCAGCCATCAGTGGGGTTATGAGCTGAAACGTGTCCAAGGCATAGCCGTTGCGGGCGGTGTGAATTTTGGCATCCAAAATACTCAGACCGGATTGATCAAAGAAGCCGCAAATTCGTGCAAAAAGATCCGGCTGATCAGGGGTGTAGACCACCACCTGCATGCCTTCACCCAAAGGTGAAATACGCGCACGCACAATCGTTTTCTGCGGGCTTTCGAGCGCACCGGCGGCCGTGACCAAAGCCACATGGCGTGACAACTGGCGGGCATGCCAAGCAATATCACTGGCATCGTGGCGCATAAAGTAGCCGACATCCAGCGTATCCCACAACGCCTTATGGCCCTGGTGAGGTTCGGCATGCAAGGCCAACTCAACCAAAGCTTCACGTTTGCGTGATTCTATTTCTGCATTCGCATCCGGTGCGCGACCACCGAGCACAGGCAGGGTCAGTTTGTACAGGTCTTCGAGGAGTTTGCCCTTCCACGCGTTCCAAACTTTGGGACTTGTGCCTCGAATGTCGGCCACGGTCAGCAAGTAAAGGGCCGTCAATTGCCGCTCATTGCCCACCCGTTTGGCAAAGGCATCAATGACATCGGGATCACTCAAGTCTTCTTTTTGGGCCACATGGCTCATGGTGAGGTGCTCGCCGACCAAAAAAGCGATCAACTGACTGTCTTGTTTGTCAATGTGGTGTTGTTTGCAAAATGTGAGCGCTTCGGTCACACCCAGTTTGGAGTGGTCACCCCCACGGCCTTTGGCAATGTCGTGAAACAGTGCGGCAATGTACAAAATCCAAGGCTTGTCCCAGCCTGCGGCCAATTGAGAACAAAACGGGTATTCATGCGCATGCTCTGCCATGAAAAAGCGGCGGGCATTGCGCAACACCATCAAGATGTGTTGATCGACTGTGTAGGCATGAAACAAATCGTGCTGCATCTGACCCACGATGCGGCGAAATACCCACAAATAGCGGCCCAGCACCGAGGTCTGGTTCATCAGACGCGTGGCGTGCGTCAGACCCTGTGGATGCTGCAAAATCCGCAAGAACGTCTGCCGGTTCACGGGATCACTGCGAAATTGACCATTCATGATCGGGCGCACGTTGTAAAGTGCACGCAGAGTTCGAGCAGACAAGCCCTTGATACCGACTGTGGTTTGGTACAACTCGAAAGTCTCGAGAATCGCGTGGGGATGGCGATGGTACACATCGTCGCTGGCAACTTCAATGAGTCCCGATTTTTCAAAAAAACGCGCATTCAGCGGTTGAAGATCCGATGCGTTGTCTCCAAGATCGGTTTTCAGACGATCTTCAATGTTGAGCAGCAAGATTTGGTTAAGCTGGGTGACCGCTTTGGCAGCCCAATAGTATTCGCGCATCAACTTTTCGCTGGCACGCTGGGCCAATCGGCCGTCAGGGGTTTGTTCTGCGCTAAAGCCAAATGACTCGGCTACTGCGGTTTGCAAATCAAACACCAGGCGGTCTTCGCGGCGTTTCGAAATCAAATGAAGCCTTGCCCGAATTAATCCGAGCAGAGATTCATTGCGTTTAATTTGTCGGGCCTCCAAGGGAGTGGCCAGTCCCTTGCGAGCCAAATCATCCCAGCTTTGTCCCAAGCCCGCTGCACGGGCCACCCACAAAATGATTTGCAAATCACGCAAGCCGCCAGGTGACTCTTTGCAGTTGGGTTCCAATGAATATGGCGTATCTTCAAATTTGGTATGGCGTTGACTCAATTCCAATGTTTTGGCCACATAAAAGGCTTTGGGGTCCATGGCCGCTTGGTACTGTTTTTCAAATTGGGCGAACAGATTTTGAGGTCCTGTTATTTTGCGCGCCTCGAGCAGCGAAGTTTGTACCGTGATGTCTTTGCCTGACTCGGCCAGACACTCACTCACGGTCCGCACACTGGCGCCAATTTCCAGGCCCACGTCCCAGCAACTGCCAATAAAGCGTTCCAATTGCGCTTGCAACGCAGGCGAATGCTCTGGCGATTGGTTTTCCGGAAGAAGCACCAGAACATCGACATCGGAATGCGGAAACAGCTCGCCTCGGCCAAACCCGCCAACGGCCACTAAACAGACATCTGAGGCAAGGCCTGCTTGATGCCACAGGTCAACCAACACTTTGTCGACCAACAAGGCCAGCTTATGCAAGGTGGATGGCAGACTTCGCGTGCTCGCCTTGCAGTCAGCCAAATTTTGCAGCAGCGCTGCTTTGTCGCGTTTGTACGCTTCCCGCAACGAGGCTAATGCTGTCATATCAAGCCGTTTGTGAAGTCATGAAATCCGGCATCGCCGGACTTCCAGCAGACAGGGTCAGTACTTCGTAGCCAGTCTCGGTCACCACCACAGTGTGTTCCCATTGAGCGGACAGGGAATGGTCTTTGGTGACGATGGTCCAGCCATCGCCCATTTCTTTGATCTCGCGTTTGCCAGCGTTGATCATCGGCTCGATGGTGAAGACCATGCCGGGCACAAGTTGCACCAAAGTGCCCGGCTTGCCGTAGTGCAAAACTTGAGGCTCTTCGTGAAAGCCACGACCTATGCCATGGCCACAAAATTCGCGCACCACCGAGAAGCCATTGCCTTCGGCAAATTTCTGGATGGCGTGGCCAATGTCACCTAAGTGGGCGCCGGGTTTAACCTGCTCAATGCCTTTCCACATGGCCTCGTAGGTCAACTTGGCCAAGCGCTTGGCGGCAATGGATGCCTCGCCAACCATGAACATTCGGCTGGTGTCGCCATGCCAACCTTCCTTGATGGTGGTGATGTCGACATTCAGCGAGTCGCCTTTTTTGAGTGGCTTGTCGTTCGGGATGCCGTGGCAGACCTGGTGGTTGATCGAGGTGCAGATCGACTTGGGGTAAGGCTTGTAGCCACCCGGCGCATAGTTCAGCGGGGCAGGAATGCACTTTTGTACATCCACCATGTAGTCATGGCACAGTTTGTCGATTTCGTTTGTTGTGATTCCGGGCTTGATAAAGGGCTCGATAAAGTCCAGAACTTCAGCGGCCAAGCGGCAAGCGACACGCATGCCCTCAATATCTTCGGCGGTTTTGATGGTGATTGTCATGGCCAAGATTATCCCACTGGCCATTTACCAAGAGGAATATCAGGGTTTCCCCAGTTAAAATCATTTTTCCGGACAGCCCCATTCAGCGGCCCCGGCGCTGTTTTTCTTGTCTCTTCACAAGGCCACCTCGTGTCCCTTCACATCACGACTTTCGAGGGCGCTAGCGCCCTCAGCGACTTTCGCATTGCTCAACTTTTGCCTCGACTGGCCCAGATTTCGCCGCACATTCATGGCGTTTCAGCCCGCTTTGTGCATTGGGTCGCCACCACAGAGGCTTTGGCCGAAGATCAAAAGCAAACCCTTTCCGCCCTGCTGACGTATGGTGAGCCTTATGAGGGTCCGCTTGAGGGGCCGGTGATTGTGGTCAGCCCGCGCACAGGCACTGTCTCTCCTTGGGCCTCCAAAGCCACCGACATCGCCCACAACTGCGGCTTTGATGTTCGCCGCGTAGAACGGCTGACCGAATACCGTTTGACGCTGAAGTCAGGTTTGCTGGGAACGGCCAAGCTGAGTACCGCGCAATTGGGGCTTGTTTCTGCTGCATTACACGACCGCATGACCGAGTCCGCTATGGCCAGCCGCAACGAGGCGGCCGCTTTATTTACGGCACTCGAGCCCGCACCCATGGTGCATGTGGATGTGCTGGCAGGTGGCCTTGAAATGGGCAAAAAAGCCTTGGAGGCCGCCAACCTTGAATTCGGTCTGGCCTTGGCGGACGATGAAATTGAGTACTTGGTCAACGCCTTTCAAGGCCTGAAGCGCAACCCTACGGATGTGGAGTTGATGATGTTTGCACAAGCCAACAGCGAACATTGCCGACACAAAATTTTCAACGCCCAGTTCACCATCGATGGTGTTCAACAGGACAAGAGCCTGTTCGGCATGATCCGCCATACGCACCAAGTCCATCCTCAGCACACGGTGGTGGCCTATTCAGACAATGCGTCCGTGATGGAGGGTCACAGGGTGCAACGCTTTGTTGCCCGCAGCACGGCCGCAGGCACTGCTTATGCATCAGAAAACGCTTTGCACCATGTGCTGATGAAGGTGGAAACGCATAACCACCCCACCGCTATTTCGCCTTTTCCTGGTGCATCGACTGGCGCTGGTGGAGAGATTCGCGACGAAGGCGCCACCGGCCGTGGCTCCAAGCCCAAGGCGGGGATGACCGGCTTCACGGTGTCCAAACTCTGGGGCGGGATGTCGGACGCGCTTGGCGGTAAGCCTGAGCACATTGCCAGCGCTTTGCAGATCATGACCGAAGGCCCGCTGGGGGGTGCAGCCTTCAACAACGAGTTTGGCCGGCCCAACTTGTTGGGCTATTTCCGCGAATACGAACAAACAGTCGGTGGCGTTGTGCGTGGCTACCACAAGCCGATCATGATCGCTGGCGGTTTGGGCGTGATCGACGCGGACTTGACGCACAAGATCGCATTCCCGGCAGGCAGTTTGCTGATCCAGCTTGGGGGCCCTGGCATGCGCATTGGCATGGGAGGAAGTGCCGCCAGTTCCATGGCCACGGGCACGAACGCCGCCAACCTGGACTTTGATTCTGTCCAGCGTGGCAATCCTGAGATCGAGCGCCGTGCGCAAGAAGTGATTAACCATTGCTGGGCGCTAGGCGCAGCTGGGGGCTCCTTCGGTAGCGGCAATCCGATTCTGGCGATTCACGACGTCGGTGCGGGTGGCTTGTCCAATGCGTTTCCCGAGCTGACCAACGATGCCGGTCGTGGTGCGCGTTTTGACCTGCGCGCAGTCCCCTTAGAAGAGTCTGGCTTGGCGCCTAAAGAGATTTGGTCGAACGAAAGTCAAGAGCGTTACGTACTCGCCATTGCACCCGAATCCTTGTCGCAGTTCCAGGCCTTTTGTGAACGCGAGCGTTGTCCTTTTGCTGTGGTGGGTGTCGCAACTCAAGAGCGCCAATTGGTGTTGGATGATTTGCAAGCCCCTGGCGACAGGCCTGTCGACATGCCCATGGATGTGCTGTTGGGGAAACCACCCAAAATGCACCGCGTTGTCACTACCGTGGCCCGCTCGTCCCCGCCCATGGATTTGACGGGTGTGACTTTGCAGGATGCCGTGGTGGGTGTTTTGAGTCACCCGAGCGTGGCCTCCAAACGCTTTTTGATCACCATTGGCGACCGCACTGTGGGAGGCCTGACCCACCGCGACCAAATGGTCGGCCCTTGGCAAGTGCCGGTTGCCGACGTGGCAGTGACTTTGGCCGACTACCAAGGCTTTGCCGGGGAAGCCATGAGCATGGGGGAACGCACGCCCTTGGCCGCGCTGGATGCGCCGGCCTCGGGTCGCATGGCCGTCGCCGAAGCCATTACCAATTTGTTGGCGGCACCCATTGAGTTGACACGCGTCAAGCTCAGCGCCAACTGGATGGCCGCCTGTGGTGAGCCAGGAGAAGATGCCGCCTTGTATGAAACGGTCAAGGCCATTGGCATGGAACTGTGCCCCGCATTGGGCGTGTCGATACCGGTTGGCAAAGACAGTTTGTCCATGCGCACGCAATGGCAGACAGACAACGAGACGCGCAAAGTGACCTCGCCTGTGAGCTTGATTGTCAGCGCCTTCGCCACCTTGAAAGATGTGCGAGGCACCTTAACCCCGCAATTGCGCGACAACGAAGACAGCAGTTTAGTGTTGATCGATTTAGGACACGGCCAAAATCGAATGGGCGGCTCTATTCTGGGACAGTCAATCGGCCAATTTGGTGACTGTGTGCCGGACTTGGATGCGGCGCAAGACTTGGTGAATTTAGTCAACGCCATCAATGCGCTGCGTTCACAAGGCTTGCTGCTGGCCTACCATGACCGCAGTGACGGCGGTTTATTGGCTGCTGTGGCCGAAATGGCCTTTGCAGGCCATGTGGGCGTGGCGCTGAACGTGGACATGTTGATGACCGAGGGCGATGGCATTACCGACAGCCGCGCAGACCATGGGGACGCCAAAAACTGGGCCAATCAGGTCAGCGGTCGACGCGAGGAATTGACGCTGAAAGCGCTGTTCAACGAAGAGTTGGGCGTTGTTGTGCAAGTTCGCACGGCCGACCGCGGCACCGTGCTGCAGATTTTGCGCGAACACAATTTGTCCAAGCACAGTCATGTGATTGGCAAAACCCGCCCCACCAACGCCAGCCTGAGTTCAGGGCAGGGCGCCCTGAGTGTTTGGCGGGATGCCAAAGAAGTATTCTCTGCGCCCCTCGAAGATTTGCACCAAGTCTGGGACAGCGTGAGCTGGAAAATTGCCCGACAACGCGACAACCCGGCTTGCGCGGATGCTGAGCACGCCGCAGCGGGCGGGGTGTCCGACCCCGGCATGCAAGTGGAATTGCGCTTTGACGACACCGACAACGTGGCTGCGCCGTTCATCCATTTATCACGACCCCGGGTAGCGATACTTCGTGAGCAAGGCGTCAACTCGCATGTGGAAATGGCCTATGCATTTCACACCGCTGGATTTGAAGCGCACGACGTGCACATGACCGATTTGCAATCAGGCCGTGCTCAACTGAAAGACTTCCAAGGCCTGGTGGCTTGCGGTGGCTTCAGTTACGGCGACACACTCGGTGCGGGCATCGGCTGGGCGCGCAGCATCACCTTCAACCCTGCTTTGGCTGACCAGTTCAAAGACTTTTTTGACCGCGCAGACACTTTTGGTCTTGGCGTATGCAATGGCTGCCAAATGTTTGCTGAGCTGGCCGATATCATTCCCGGCGCGCAGGATTGGCCTCGCTTCACGACCAACCAGAGCGAGCGCTTTGAAGCGCGCCTGTCCATGGTTGAAATACTCGAATCGCCAAGTTTATTCTTCGCTGGTATGGCGGGCAGTCGTTTGCCCATTGCGGTGGCGCATGGCGAGGGCTATGCCAACTTCAAGCAGCGAGGCCATTCGGCGACGGCCATTGGCGCCATGCGTTTCGTGGACAACCATGGCCGTGCCACGGTGCAGTACCCCTTCAACCCCAACGGCAGCGAAGGGGGACTCACCGCCGTCACGACCGCGGACGGTCGTTTTACAGCGATGATGCCGCACCCTGAACGTGTGTTCCGCAATATTCAGATGAGCTGGACAAGTGGCGACTTGAATGCCCACAGTCCATGGCTGCGCATCTGGCAAAACGCACGCAAATGGGTGGGCTGATGGCGCTTTGCCGAGCGTGTTGGCTCGGCTTGAGCTTGCACTGGCTGATGGCATGCTCACCCCCAACGCCCACAGCACCCACAGCGCCATCAGCAATCCAGATAAACGACAGCTTAAAGATGCAGGCGGGTGGCTGGACGCAGGCAGACACCTTCAACGAAGATGTCCAAGAGGCTGCGCGTTTTGCAGTGCAAAAACAGGCCGTATTGACACAGTCTCGGTTAATTTACAAAGATGTGCTGACCGCCCAAACCCACATTGCGTCAGGGCTGAGTTTTCAGCTGAAAGTGTCGGTGATGGCGCAGGACTCACCGAGGTACGCCAGGGTCACCGTATGGCGAAACCTACAGAGTCAATACACCTTGACGCAATGGGATTGGACGAATGACTGAGGCGCAATGCGGCACAAACTGAAGTTAAGAAGCGTGAAGCCGCTGACGCATTGCGCTTCAAATGCCGGCAAGCACGCTGTGCTTTGCATTTTGGCCCACCTGATTAAGCAAAAAAAACGCGACCGAAGTCGCGCTTGATGTCATGGTTGTTCAGATCATTGAATTTTGGCTTTTGAACGCAAGGACTCTTGGTACTTGGCAATTTTCTGTTGCTGTAATTGCTGAGTGATTTGCGGCTTCACTTCGTCCAGCTTAGGCAACTGGGCTTCACGCACGTCGTCGACACGGATGATGTGAAAACCAAATTGTGTTTTAACGGGTGCCTCAGTCATTTGGCCTTTTTCTAATTTAGACATGGCGGCCGAAAACTCAGGCACATAGCTTCCGGCAGCAGCCCAGTCCAGATCGCCACCATTGGCACCGGAGCCTGGGTCCTTGGATGCTTTTTTGGCCAACTCTTCAAAACTGCCGCCTTTTTTGATTTGGGCGATCAAATCCAAAGCCTCATCTTCTTTCTCAACCAAGATGTGACGGGCACGGAATTCCTTACCGCCGTTGGCTGCTGAAAACTTGTCATATTCGGCTTTGACATCGGCATCTGTGATTGGATTTTTCTTTTGAAAATCAGCAAATAATTCGCGAATCAGCAGGGACTGACGGGCCATTTCGAGTTGATTTTTATAGTCTTCCGAGGCGTCGAGTCCGCGCTTGCGGGCTTCTTGCATGAAAATCTCACGCGCAATCAACTCCTCTTTGATTTGGCCCATCATCTCAGGGGTGACAGGACGACCTGAGCGCTCTACTTGCTGCTTGAGGGCATCAACGCGCGAAGAGGGCACCGCTTTGCCGTTGACGATGGCAATGTTTTGAGCCAAAACGGGCATACTCACTGCGGCCAAAACGGCCATAGTCAAAAGTGTTTTTTTCATGTGAAACCTTGAATAATCAAAAAAAATCGATGTCAGCGGTGTTTAAATCACCTCTATGGCCAGGGCATGCAAGCCTTGGTCAATGAAATCTTGCACCGAATCATACACAAGCCGGTGACGCTGTACGCGGGATGCCGTTGTAAACAAAGGTGAAGCAATTTTGACGCGTAAATGCGACCCTGAGCCCGTGGGCGATGCGCCAACATGACCCGCATGGAGATGGCTCTCGTCAATAACTTCCAGTTGGGTGGTTTGCAGTTTTTCAGCCAGCCGCTGGTGAATTTGTTCAGCTATAGACACTGGAACAGGGTTCATGAGGTTTCTTCTTTGGGTAAATTTTTGGCAATGTAAACACCTTGCGCCACGATAAAAACCAGAGGGAATACGTAACCCCATAGTTTGAAGTTGACCCATTCATCCGTTGAAAAATAAGTCGCTACATAGGCGTTGATGGAAGCCATGAACACGCAATAAACCATCCAAGACACATTCAGCCTGTGCCAAACACTGTCAGGCAATGTCAACTGGCTGCCTAACAAAGATTTGAGAAAATTTTTCTTCAAAATCCAATGCCCCACCAGCAAGGTGATGGTCAAGATGGCGTAGAGCAGGGTGGGCTTCCACTTGATGAAGCGTTCGTCATGCAATCCAAGCGTCAATGCACCAAAGCCCATCACCAAGACCAAAGTGATTTTTTGCATGGTGGCCAGTTTGCGCTCCATCAAATACATCGCGATTGTCTGCACCACCGTGGCCGCCATCAGTACGCCTGTGGCGGTGTAGATGTCACTGAGTTTGTAGGTGACAAAAAAAAGCAGGATGGGAAACAGATCCAGTAAAAATTTCATGTGTCTTCAGTCAGTCATTCAGGTGTGAAGTCCAGCGAAGCGGAGTTCATGCAATATCTCAGGCCGGTAGGTTGGGGTCCGTCTTCAAAGACATGCCCCAAATGGGCACCACATTGAGCGCACACCGATTCCACGCGAACCATGCCGTGGGTGCGATCGACGCGGTCGAGAATGGCGCCTTCCTGCGCGGCTTGGTAAAAACTGGGCCAACCGCAACCGGCATCGAATTTGGTCTCGGAGCTGAATAATTTGGCGTCGCAACAGATGCAGCGGTAGTGCCCTTTTTGCCATTGGCTATCGTATTTTCCCGTGAACGGTCGTTCGGTGGCCGCGTACCTTGTGACTTCAAAGGCCACAGGTTCTGCGCCTTTGGCGACAAGGTGGGCACGCCATTCGGCATCGGTTTGAGGCAGTGGTGAGGTCATGATGAGCAACTGATTTCAATGGAGGAGGCCCATGCCGGAGGCAGTTGGGCATAGGCTTCGTATCCGGGATGTTCTTCGAACGGTGACTGTAACAAAGTCATGAGCGTGTCAACTTCCGAAAAGTCGCCTGATTTTGCCTTGCGGATGGCGATTTCTGCCAAATGGTTGCGCAAAACAAATTTGGGGTTGTGTGCCAACATCGATTGCCCCACCTCGCTCAAACCGTGATCGCCCAGGGCCCGAAGGTAGTCTTGTTGCCAAAGGTCCCAAGCGGGTCGGTCCAAAAACAGGTCGCGCACAACAGTCCAGGCAGAAGCTTCTAAACCCGTTTGTGCGCCCTGCGCCAAGACGGCATGGCTCAATTGGCGCCAGAACACAGGGTAGTCGACCTGCTCTTTGGCCATCAGTTGCAGCAATTGATCTGTCAGCGCGCGGTCAAATATGCCCAATTTACGGCCCATGGCTTGGTCCAAGGCCATTGGAAAACTGCTTTTGTAGGTTTCAAGAACTGAGATCGTTAAGTCTTGGTCATTGATCAAGGGCGCAAGGGCTTGACCCAGGCAAAACAGATTCCAGTAAGCGACATTGGGCTGCCGATGGTAGGCATAGCGCCCTTGACTGTCTGTGTGATTGCAGATATTGCGGGGATTGAATCCGTCCAGAAACTGAAAAGGCCCGTAGTCCAAGGTCAAGCCGAGGATGCTCATGTTGTCGGTGTTCATCACCCCATGACAAAAGCCGACGGCCTGCCACTGTGCGACCATATGGGCGGTGCGATCGCAAACCGTCTGCAACATCACGGCGTAGATATTGCCTTTGTGCTCACCTGCGCTGGCTCTGACTTTGCATTCGGGCAGATGCTCTGCAAGGGCATGGTCGGCTAATTTTTGAAGTTGCGCTGTCTGTCCGCCAGAAGAAAAGTGCTCAAAGTGCCCAAAACGCAAAAAACTGGGCGCTGTGCGCGTCACGACTGCGGCCGTTTCAATTTCTTCGCGTCGCACGCTTTGAGGGGAGCCGGTCAGACACAAAGCGCGGGTGGTCGGGATGCCCAGTCCGTGCATGGCCTCGCTGCACAAGTACTCCCGAATGCTCGATCGCAAAACGGCTCGGCCATCGCCTCGGCGTGAGTAGGGGGTTGGCCCTGCGCCTTTGAGTTGTATTTCTTGAAGGCCCAAAGCAGAATCAACTTCACCCAAGGTGATTGCTCTGCCATCGCCCAACTGGCCCGCCCAGACACCGAACTGATGTCCGCTGTAAACACTGGCAAAGGGCTTGGTACCTTCTGGAATGGCGCAACCACTGAATGCCAGCAAAGCGTCAGGGCTGTTCAAACCTTCTGTCGGCCATCCCAAAGTATGGAGAAGCTGTTGATTTTTGTGAATCCAGTAGGTCTGAGGCAGAGGCGTTGGTTGGAGGTGAGTCAAAAAGTCTTCACCCAAGTTGGCAAAACAAGGGTTCCATACCAAGGATCGACTTTCGTTAGAAATAGGGCGCATAGTTTTAATTGTCGGTGTATTGCAAAAACCCAAGGAATAAATGGCTTTGCGTCGGTGTG
>Ga0209598_10002703_pt1 | contig 13700 bp, 14 predicted proteins | sample M_140807_EF_Meta_FD_187317 | JGI IMG/M metagenome (GOLD analysis project Ga0209598, IMG submission 187317) | Freshwater microbial communities from Lake Montjoie, Canada to study carbon cycling - M_140807_EF_MetaG (SPAdes) (version 2) | ecosystem: Environmental > Aquatic > Freshwater > Lake... | reverse complement strand
ATTATAAAGCCAAACATAACTTCACCATCTCGGCCTAGTGCCCTTTCTTTTTTGGCAAAAGATTCATCTTTGTTGGAAACAAATTTCAAATAAGAACCCTTGTCTGTAAAAAAAGCATTGAAATAGTCTGAATTATTTTCTCTATAATTTGGCATATTAAAAATAGGACGCGAATCACAATCGGGCTTGCCATTTCTTATTCCAACAAACAAAACAGCATTTACTGCCTCTTTTCTTGCTTGTTCTAAAGCATCGGCCCTGTTCTTGCCTTTGCCCCAACTTTTTAATGTTATGCTTCCATCAAGTTCTGTTCCCATGCACTCAATTTCATGGGTGTAATTACCTGATAATCGTTGGCTTGGTTTGCAACTTATAAATAATAAACTATTTATAACAAATAATGCGAAGATTAGATTTTTCATTTTAAAATCCTGAATTTAATGATTTAATAATTCCTGCATCTTCCAAATCTTTTCTTAATGCAGATACGTTTACTGAAACAATTACACCTACTTTATATTCTTTACCAACTTTCATCCTGTCTTCAGCAGCAACAGCTCCATCATTAGACAAAGAAACAAATTTCATATACTTGCCTCCATCATCAAAAAATGGTTTAAAAAAATCTGCTTTTTCTTCTTCCAAATTAACATTGGTTGCTAATGCTTTTTGGCCAGGAACTGTTGATTTACCAGTAAACCCTTTAAATATAACCCCATGAACTGCATTCTTTTTAGCTTGTTCAATTGCAACATCTGGTTTTTTAGAGTAAGACCATACTTTAATCAAATAAGTACCTTGTGTACCAGTTTGAACAACTTCAATTTCATATCTCCATGTTTCTGTGTCTTTATCTGCTTTCCTTTTTGCTTGAGCATTTGTTACAGTTACGATGCTAATTATTATAACCAATAAAAGGCTAATTTTTTTTAAAACATTTTTCATTTTTTAGTTTTTTATTGTGAATTTATTATTTTAATCACTCAAATTTAAAAAAATAATTTTTTATTTAATTTGCTTAATTAATAAACCAGAGTAATATTTTTTACCGCCTTTAAATGTAGTACGATCTAAAATTGGTTTTGGTTTTTTCTCTTTTCCTTTTTTTCCTTTTCCTTTTTCAGTTTCAGTTGCTTCAGGCACTACCTCTTCAGCTGGTGCTTGACCATCGGTATACGTATTATCCCAAACAAGATTTTTGTCTACTTTAATAGTTCCGATGCTTTTGTACGTTGCTGCACCTGTTTTTTCATCGATATTTTGTTCAAGTACTTCAAATTTTTCACCACCTTCTAAACCTTCTTTCACACCAATCTTTGCTGTAATAGGATAACCTGTATATAATGGAGTTTTTGTTTTAAACACATCATATTTTTTCTGAAGTTTAGCATAAACCCTGTCAATAATTCTTGTAGTTGAAAGTGTAATAACTTGTTCTTCCGTTCTTTTTTCCTTTAGTGAAAAAGTAACTAAGCTAGATGCGGTTTCATCTCCAACAAATTCAAGTTTAAATAAATCTGTATTATCAAATAGTGCTTTCTTTTTTGCATCTACACCACCTTTTTCCATATACATGTCTGTGAAGAATACTGTTGATATTGAATCGTTCCAAACCAATTTATAAAGAAAAGAAGTTGCTATAATTGTGTATCCTTCTTTTGTTTTTTCATAAACAGCATCTAGTCCTTTATTTGCTTTATCTATCAAAAATTGTGGCTTACCCGCTAAAGATTTTGCTACCTGTGCTTTAGCTAAATCTCTAATTATAGCAGCAACAGGTTCATTTGGATAAAATTTAAATTTATTTACCACTACAAAAGTATTTCCAATTAACTCAAGACCAGTTGTTTTTAACAATGCCAATCCATCAGAAGAAGCTTGAGCTGATTTTGTTTCTAAAAAAGAAGCATTAAATACGCCTCTATCCGCAACTAAATTAAAATCAAAGCTACCATCTGATTGTCTGTTAAACCATTTTGAAACAAGCTTATTGGCAACTTTTTCATTATCAAAGTATTTTTGAATTTTATAAGGCATTTCTTTTCTAGCTGAATCCACCAACAAAGAAGAAGCAATTTGAGATAGCATTCCTTTGCCTTTTGGTTTGTATATTGAATCTAACTCCTCGCTAGATAAAGTGAAATTAGCCGGATTGAATGATTTCTGACCAATTGTATGTTCATTATACTTTTCAGGAAAAGGAGCGGTATTGAATGCTTTTAATACTACTTCTTTATTAGGAAAACTCTCAGATTCAATAACCATAGTGTGTAAAGAGCTTCTGCGATACTTTACATCCATTGGTTTGTCTTGAGATTGTGCGAATGTGCTTATTGCTGATAAAAATAAGCATGCTGTAATAATTGTTTGTTTCATTGTTTGAGTTGTTTGATTTTTGATTTGAGTTTTACAAAAATTAGAAAAAAGCATACAATTTTGTATACTTTTTATGTGTATAAATTATTTATGATTAATTGAATAAAACATTTTCTACTTGTTACTTCATTTTTGAATAGGCATCTTTAACCTCTTTTAAGAAGTTGGGTATTTCTTTAACTTGTGATTCAGTCCAAAATTCAATTTGTTCGCCAGAGGCTCCACGACCATCACCATATGGACCATAATCATTAAGGTGCATTGTAATTCTTAAATCATTTTCATCAATTAAAAATGAAAAAAACATTTCTTTGCATTTATAAACATATTCTTGTGACTTTTTCTTAAACGTAACTTTAAGGTTAGGCATAATGTCTCTTTCCATAAAAGTTATCATTTTACTTACATCTTCTTTATCAATATAAATACTACGTTGAATAAATCCTTTAAATCTCCTTCCTATTCCACTTACATTATTACCACTTACTTGGATAATTGTACCAACTTGTGGTTTTACAAATGCATACATTTGCAATCCAAATAAATTAATTTTTCCATCAGGAGATGAAAATTTTACAGGAAATACTTGAACGCTTTCGCCAATACCTGATTCAAAAATTGCTACCTTATTCCAATCTCTAAGAAAATTAAACTCATTGTTTTTTATAATATTATCTCTTATTATTGAAGTTCCTTCTATTGTTCTTTGTACCTGAGCATTCAATTTGAACACTGTAAAAAAATTAATGGTAATAAAAATGCCTAAAATAATTTGCTTTTTCATCTTTTAAAATTTATTAATTCTAATTTATCTTTATTTAAAAAGTTTCTACAATTATTAATACAAAATGGGTATGATTTTCTTTGAAAGTTTAATCAACCTAATAAAATATCATTATTTATGATTGAAAACGCTTAAAAGACTATATATCATATTGTTAAAATGAATTTTTAAAAATTGTTTAAAAAAATCCATATTTTGAAAATAGTATTTGACAAACATATGATATACAAATGACAATTACAAAATATTATACAATAAATTGTTAATTTTAAATAAAGATAATACACCATTACTTTCAATAGGATTTGAACAATTTATTAAGTTGTACTTAATAGGGCAAAACTCAGATTAATGTTATCTCCAAAACGGTTTTAATATAATTCAACCAAGTACATATATAATATTTTTTGCTTAAATTGCTAAATAAATTTTTTGTTGAATTTCTCGGTTTAAAAAAACTATTCAAAATCGCTACGCAATATTTATTACTCATATTTTTTTATACACCTCTTTTCCTTAAAAACACATTTATTTGGTTAATGAATTAATCACCTTCATCCAAATTCAATCACCAACTTTCAAATTAAATATTCATCTTTGCGCACAAAGAAATTATATACTACATGAGTATTTTTGAAGTAATTGGTGGAAAAAAACTTTCAGGTACAATTCAGCCTCAGGGTGCTAAAAACGAAGCGCTACAAATTATTAGCGCCGTTTTACTTACAAAAGAACCCGTTGTTATTCAAAACATCCCTGATATTATTGACGTAAACTTATTGATTGAATTATTAAAAGAAATCAATGTAAAAGTAAACCGTACAGATCGACAAACCTGTACCTTTCAAGCAGATGATGTGGATGTAGATTACCTATCTAGCGATGCTTTTCGTAAAAAAAGCGGTCGACTTAGAGGTTCGGTAATGCTTGCCGGTCCTTTGCTTGCTCGATTTAAAAAAGCCTATTTACCAAAACCGGGTGGCGATAAAATTGGTAGAAGAAAACTAGATACACATATTATCGGCTTTCAAAAATTGGGCGCGGAGTATATTTATAATGAAAGCGCAAATTGTTTTCAATTGGTAACAGATGGATTGAAAGGTACGTTTATGTTATTGGATGAGCCAAGCGTAACTGGTACCGCTAATATTTTGATGGCTGCAAGTTTGGCTGAGGGAACTACTACAATTTATAACGCTGCTTGCGAACCATATATTCAACAACTTTGCAAGATGCTCAATAGAATGGGCGCAAAAATTGAAGGAATAGGAAGCAACATGTTGGTCATACATGGTGTAGAAACATTAAATGGTACAACCCATGCCATGCTGCCGGATATGATTGAAGTAGGCAGTTTTATTGGCATGGCAGCCATGACACAAAGCGATATCATCATTAAAAATGTAGGTCTAAAAGAACTTGGGGTAATCCCAGAAAAATTTCAACAATTGGGCATTAAAATGAATTTTATTAATGATGATATTCATATTCCTGCGCAAGATTTGTACGAAATTCAAACCTATCTTGAAGGAGGCATCCCCACCATTTATGATCATCCTTGGCCAGGCTTAACTCCTGATTTATTAAGCATTATTTTGGTAACCGCTATTCAAGCAAAAGGAAGTGTGCTTATACATCAAAAAATGTTTGAAAGCAGATTGTTCTTTGTAGATAAACTCATTGAAATGGGTGCACAAGTTATATTATGTGATCCGCATCGTGCTGTAGTAGTTGGGATGGAAAGACAAAAGAAATTAAGGGGAATTACAATGAGCTCGCCTGATATTCGTGCTGGAGTAGCTTTGTTAATTGCAGCATTAAGCGCAGAAGGAAAAAGCATTATTCAAAATATTGATCAAATAGATAGAGGGTATCAATATATTGACGAACGATTAAAAGCATTGGGTGCCGAAATTACCCGCAAGGATTAAGAAACCATCATTTAAATGAATAGCCTGCCATTTAAAATGGTTCGTTATTTTGTAAAAATTATTTTTTATTTTAGGCATACAAAATGGAAACTACGCATCAAAAGATATTAATTATTACTGCACCATCTGGAGCCGGAAAAACTTCTATTACACATTTTTTGATGCAAGAATTTCCCGAACTCACTTTTTCAATTTCAGCCACTACGCGTAATGCGAGAGCAAATGAAGTGGATGGAAGAGATTATTATTTCATAACGCCAGAATTATTTAAATCTAAAATTCAAAAAAAGGAATTTGCAGAATGGGAAATGGTGTATGAAGGCAAATATTATGGCACGTTAAAATCAGAACTCAAACGTATTTGGTTATTAAATAAAATTCCGGTTTTGGATATTGATGTAAAAGGTGCGTTGCATATTCAGCAGCAATACCCCGAAAATACATTGAGCATTTTTGTGGAACCGCCTTCGGTAGATGAGCTTAAAAAAAGATTATTATCAAGAGGAACAGAAACAGAAGAGTCGCTTAGCGCACGCATCAATAAAGCCTCGTACGAAATTGGATTCAAAGAACATTTTGATAAAATTATCGTTAATAATGTTTTAGAAAATGCTTGCATTCAGGCAAAAGAAATTCTTACCGAATTTTTAAAAAACTAAAAAATATATAATTGTAAAACATGGATTGGATTTCTTTACTTGCCATAATCAGTTCGCTTTTATTAATCGCTTTTTTTTATGGAATTGAAATCGCTTTTATTTCAGTTAATAAATTATCCATAGAATTAAAGAAAAAGCAAGGAACATTAAGCGGCAAAACATGGAGCCGTTTTTCTGAAAATTCAACTCGATTTATTGGAACCATTCTGGTAGGCTTAACGATTTTATCTGTTGTTTATGGGCTATTAATCGGTGATATGCTATATCCTGTTTGGAACAAGATAAAAGAATTGTTAAACAAATACCCTTCTGCCTCAGATTACATCAGCTACATTCAATTGCTGGTTGAAACCATTTTATCTACTACCATTTTATTGTTAACCGTTTTTATTGTGAGAACATTTTTCAGAATAAAAAACGAACAAATTATTCACTCGGTTTTTATCAGCAAACTGATGAATTTCTTTTTTCAGCTTTTTTCGTCTTTTGCAGCATTGTTGGTCAGTATTTCTGAGTGGATTTTGAAATACATTTTTAATGTAAAAATCAAAAACAAAAAAGAAGCATTTACCAAATTAGATCTTGAACATTTTTTTCAACAAAATAAAAATCAAGAAATTGAAGAAGCGTCTGAACACAATAAAAAACTGTTTGAAAATGCTTTGTCATTGAGTGATATTAAAATCCGCGCTTGTTTGTTGCCCAGAAAAGAAATTATTGGGGTAGAAAAAGACACCACTATTACATCAATTAAAGAAAAATTTATAGAAACTAAATTGAGCCGAATTATTGTTTTTGATAATAATATCGACAATATAATCGGTTATATTCATCACTTAGATTTGTTTAAAAACCCAGCAACTACTTTAGAAATTCTTCACCCAATTGCGGCAGTACCAGAAACAATGAGCGCAACAGACTTGATGAATAAATTTACCAAAGACAGGAAAAGCATTGCTTGGGTAATAGATGAATTTGGTGGAACCGCAGGCATTGTAACTATGGAAGATTTGCTCGAAGAACTTTTTGGTGAAATTGAAGATGAATATGACACCACAGAAAATTTTGTTGAAAAACAACTGGCAGAAGACGAATATCTTTTTAGCGGAAGAATAGAATTAGACTATATCGAACAGAAATACAAGTTTAATTTTTATGGTAAAGAAGGCGCTGAAACGCTTTCTGGTTTTATAATACAGAACAATAATGCCATTCCAAAACAAAAACAAAAAATCATTATAGGAAATATCGAGTTTGATATTCTTCATGTAAGTGATACTCGAATTGAAATGGTAAAAGTTAGATTATTGAAATAATTAAATATGGTTATTGCTTATCAAATAACAAATACAACATCGGATTTTAATTACAATTGCTTTTTAAACCTAGCATTAAAGCAACCTACACATCAATTTTTAATGCTCCATCATAAGCATCATGTAATTAAAAAAGATATACCCGAAAATATCAAACCTGTAAAATTAAAATATGCACATAACACCGGTGTTTATCATGCTGTTTTAAATCAAATTCAGCTTCGGGCATATTTAAAAAAATATAAAGTAGATTTTTATTTCAGTTCTAATGAATCAACGATTCCAGTAAAAGGCATTACAAAAATTGTATTGATTCATCATTCAAAATTTATAAAGCAAAAACAGAAATTTAAAAAATCAAATCATGCAGATTTTTTAATTGCAACGAACGAATGTGTACATGAAAAAATAACCAAAACCATTCCGGAAATTAAAAATAAAACCCAAATGATTCCTTATGGTGTTGAAAAAATGGAACCCCTTTCTATAGATGATTCCATCAAAATAAAACAACAGTATTCAGATGAAAAAGATTTTTTTATAGCCATTCAAAAAGGATGTTCAAGTGCGCAATTGTTGGTGATTTTAAAATCATTTTCTGCGTTTAAAAAATGGCAACAGTCTAATTTTAAAATGGTTATTTATGTAGATGAAAAGCAATTGAAAAGTTCGAAGAAATTACTCGCAAATTATAAATATCGTTCGGATGTTTTATTGATTCATAAAACGGAAGATTATGTAGCATTGTTTGGAGCTGCATATGCGGTTTTATTGGGTGGAGATGAATCTTATTTTATGGAGATGAATCAATTGGCGTTTAAATACAAAATCCCGATGCTACTTCCAGAAGATGAGCATTACAATTCGATTGCAAAAAAAGCAGCTGTTTATTGCGATTTATCAGAAAAAGGAATTGCAGATAATTTGATTTTGTTGTATAAAGATGAAGCACTTAGAAATACAATAATAGATAACATGAAAAAAAAATCCGAGCAACTTCAATGGGAAGATATTTCTGAAAAACTATGGGATTGTATAATCATCAAAAAAGCATAGAATAGTTTAACTTTGAAAAAAATTTTTTATGCAAAAATCTACGATAACAATAGATGTAATGCTGGATCCGAATAAGATTCCAGAACAAATAAATTGGCAAGCATCAGACAGTTCGGCAGAAATGACGCAAAAATCAAAAGCAATGTGTTTGGCTTTTTGGGATGCAGCCGATCAAACCGCAATGCGCATAGATTTGTGGACAAAAGATATGATGGTAGATGAAATGGGTGATTTCTTTTACCAAATGATGATGAGTATGGCCGATACATTTGACAGAGCAACGCAACAACATGAATTAACAACCGAAATGAAAACATTTGCAAAACAATTTCATCAGAAATTTAAAGCGCAAATGATAAACGAACAATCATCTAATTAAAAAGTATAATAATGGCATTAGAGCAACAAATTATGGCTGAAATGAAAGAAGCCATGAAATCAAAAAACGAAGCTGCATTAAGAGGTCTTAGAGCAATTAAAGCAGAAATTATTAAGGCAAAAACAGAACCAGGTGCTTCTGGAGAAATTGATGAAGCAACGGAATTGAAGTTTTTACAAAAAATGATGAAACAACGTAAAGATTCGCTTGATATTTTTGAAAAACAAGGCAGAGAAGATTTAGCGGTAAAAGAAAGAGAAGAAATGGCTGTAATCGAAAAGTTTTTACCAAAACAAATGACAGAAACTGAAATAAAAGCAGCGATAGAAATAATAATTTCTGAAACTGGGGCGTCAACTGCAGCGGATTTAGGCAAAGTAATGGGCGTTGCTTCAAAACAATTGGCTGGAAAAGCAGACGGGAAAACGATCAGCAGTTTGGTGAAAGAGATGTTGGGATAAAATCAAAATGCACTTTGGGTTTTCATTGGTTTGATAATTCATCGTTTGGGTATCTCTTCGTTGAAACGGCGTGAAAACAAATTACTTGCTATGTATATTGATATTGTATTTATTCTTTTAGTTGCCATAGCATGTTATAAAGGCATAAAAAAAGGATTTATTAAATCCATTATCTCATTTACTGCTTTTTTCATTGGATTTTTCATGGCCACCAAATTTGCCTCAACGGTAGCTGTTTATTTAACCAACCATCAATGGTTAAATTATAAATGGATTCCTTTTTTATCTTTTATACTTGTTTTGGCCCTTGTTTTTTTGACGATGCATCTGCTGGGAAGAATTCTTGAAAAATCAGCAGAACTCATCATGATGGGTTGGTTTAATAAATTAATTGGAATACTGCTTTATCTATTGATGTACGGTTTGTTTTACAGCATGATTTTATATTATTTAAATCAATTGCATTTGCTGTCAGAGAAGCAAATCAACGCATCTTTTTTTTATAATAAGATTGCGCCAATTGCGCCAATGCTATTAAATCAAATCGGTAATTGGATTCCAATTTTTAAAAACATGATTCATCAGCTAGAGAATTATTTTAAGTCTGTTTCAAACAAATCTTAGTTATTTTTTATGTTGTCTATCATTTACCGTAATTTTAACCCAATCAAGATTTAAAATCAACTTTAAATCATTATTAATATAGTTTTTAGTATGGAGTACACAATTAAAGAGGATGGAAAATTCAAATTCGTAGAGGAAGGCGAAGGTGAAGTGTTGATGTTGTTGCATGGTCTATTTGGGGCAATGAGTAATTTCGGGCCACTAATTGAGCATTTTAAACATACCCACAAAGTTGTAGTGCCGATGTTGCCACTTTTAGAACTCGATTTGTTGCATACATCTGTTGGCGGGTTAAAGAAATTTGTGTCTAAATTCATTGACCATAAAGGATATGACAATATTCATTTAATGGGGAATTCATTAGGCGGACATGTTGCGTTGGTATATGCATTAAATAAACCCGAAAAAATCAGATCACTTATATTAACCGGTAGTTCAGGCTTGTTTGAAAATGGAATGGGCGATTCTTATCCAAAAAGAGGAGATAAAGAATATATTAGAAATAAAACATCACTTACTTTTTACGACCCAGCGATGGCTACAGAAGAGTTGGTAAACGAAGTATTTGAAATTACCAATAACAGGCTTAAAGTAATAAAAATCATTGCCCTAGCAAAAAGTGCCATTAGAAATAATTTAGGCGAAGAGCTTAATCAAATTAAAACTCAAACCTGTTTAATTTGGGGCAACAATGATACCATTACTCCGCCATTTGTTGGAGAAGAATTTCATAAGTTAATGACCAATAGCGAATTGCATTTTATTGATAAATGTGGTCATGCGCCAATGATGGAAGTACCAGAAACCTTCAATGAAATCTTAGAAGCGTTTTTGAAAAAAATGGCATTGCCGCAAAATAAATAATTCATTTCAAATGAATTAAATCGATTTTTATGCTGACTGCACAATTAATCAATTTTGATATCCCTCAATTACAATTGGACGATTCCGTTGGAAAAGCCAAACAATTGATTAATGATTTTAAATTAACGCATTTACCTATAGTTACTGATAAAAAATTTATTGGATTAATAAGCGAAGAAGATTTATTGGATATTGATGAAGACAAAATTACCATTGAAAAAATTCAAGATCAATTTTTACTTTTCTACATACAAGAGGATGTGCATTTTTTAAATGCAATCAATTATTGCAATCAATACGAAACCAATGTGGTGCCAGTTATAGATAAAAATGCTGAATTCATGGGCGTCATTACCACGGCGAATTTATTAAAATCAATTGGTGAATTTGCTGGCGCTAATGAAATTGGCGGTTTGATTATTTTAGAAATGCAACGCGTACAATTTGCCATTTCTGAAATCAGTAGAATTGTTGAAAGTAATGACTGTACAATTTTACACCTTAATACAACTACTGACCCAATTACCGGATTACTAACGGTTACATTGCATATCAACAAAAAAGAAATCGCATCTATTGTTGCTACTTTCGAAAGATACGAATACAATGTACTCCACCATTTTGGGGTGAAAATTTACGAAGACAAATCAGATGTTAATTATAGAAATTTGATGAACTATCTCGACTTAAAATGAAAAAAATAACTACCATATTTTTTATCATTTTCTTTTTTTTCTTACAACATATTAGTGCCCAACCCAAGCATAATAGTTTAATTTTTGATTCTACTTACTTTGAATCATTACATATAGATACGTTTCGTGTGCTAAATATTCATGCAATAAAAATATCTGGAAATAAAAAAACAAAAGATTATATCATTTTACGGGAAATGCAATTGAAAATGGGCCAGCAAATAAAAGCGGCAAATTTGCTCAAAAAAATTACCACATCACAAGAACTCATTTACAATACAAATTTATTTTCCATTGTTACCGTAACACCGGTTATGGTTAATAATGATGAGGTAGATATTTTAATTGAAGTTTTGGAAAGATGGTACATTTATCCAACGCCATATTTGAAACTTACCGATCGAAATTTTAATGATTGGTGGACAACCCATAACCATGATTTAAAACGCACAACTTATGGTTTAAAATATGCTGATTTTAATGTAAGTGGAAGAGGTGATCAATTGAATATTTATTTATTAACCGGCTATGCCAGAAATATTTCCATTTCGTATACAGCGCCTTACAGTAACAAAAAACTTACCGAAGGATTTTCAGTTGGTTTGTCTTATATCCAAACTAAAGAACTTGATTATAAAACAACATCAAAAAATAAATTATTACTTTTTAAATCAAATCGTTTTGACAGAACTGCATTTAGTGCTTTTGCAGCATATACCATTAGAAAAGGGTTTTATAAAAAACATACCTACAAAATTCAATATAGTTTTATTGATGTAAATGACAGCATCGTTTCATCATCTTACAACACCAATTATTTCAATTCAAATAAATCTAAAGTAGGTTTTACCGATTTGTATTATGGGTTTCAATTTCTCAAAGTAGACAACATCAATTATCCGTTAAAAGGGAAAGTAGTAAATATTTCTTTGGTAAAGCGTGGCTTTGGATTATCTGGTGGTATAAATATGTTTCAAGTTGATTTAACATGGCGAAAGTATATGACACATCCCCATCAATTTTATAGCAGTGTACAATTCTATTCAAAATTAAAATTACCATTCAAACAACCTTATATCAATCAACGTGCATTAGGCTTTGGAGAATATTATTTAAATGGATTAGAATATTATGTGGTTGATGGTGTGGCATCTGCTGTTGCCAAATTTAATCTGAGTAAAAAATTGACGGCATTTAAAATCAGGTTACCTTTCAAAATAAAGCAATTTCCTTATTTGCCTTTTTCGTTTTATGCTAAAACATTCGTAAATACTGGATTTTCTTATAATAAACCTAATGGAAGTGGCATGCTAAATGATCGATTTTTATATTCAACTGGGGTAGGATTAGATCTTTTAACTTTATATGATTTTAGGATAAGCACCGAGTTTAGTATGAATCAATTAAACGAAAAGGGGCTATTTTTACATTTGAGAAGTATTTTATAAAACATTTATTTTAGAAAAATGAAAATTGCCATTTATAGCCGCGGCGTAGAAAATGATCAACTTAAAGATATACATAAGTTGTTTGAAGAGTTGATTAAAAATGGCGTTGAACCAGTTTTTTTTCAGGATTTTTTCAATCAATTTTATTCGTCTATTGATCTTAATAATCAGTACTCCACATTCAATGCTTTTGAGGATTTAGACAGCAGTATTGATTGTGTGCTTAGTTTGGGTGGAGATGGTACAATGCTCGACACCGTAACTATGGTACGTAATTCGGGTATTCCAGTGCTTGGCATTAATTATGGCCGATTGGGTTTTTTAGCCAATATTGGTAGAGATGAAATTCAAGGGGTTATTGATGCTATTGCCGAAAGAAAATATGTACTCGACAAAAGAACATTGATCCATCTTGATGCAAACGTGCCTTTATTTGGAGAAACGCCTTATGCATTGAATGAGTTTTCTATTCATAAAAGAGATACCTCGCCAATGATAAAAATTCATACCTATTTAAATGGTGAGTTTTTAAATACCTATTGGGCAGATGGTATAATCGTAGCCACACCAACCGGTTCTACGGGTTATTCTTTAAGCTGTGGCGGTCCTGTGGTTTTTCCCGAAAGCAATAGTTTTGTAATTACACCTGTTGCACCGCATAATTTAAATATACGTCCAATTGTTGTTCCAGATGATAACATCATCTCATTTGAACTAGAAGGGAGAACGGATGATTTTTTGGTAACGCTCGACAGTAGAAAAGAAATAGTGAGTAAGGAAGTACAACTTGCTGTAAAAAAAGAAACATTCGATATCAAACTGGTTCGCCTCAATGAAAATAATTTTTTACAAACCTTGCGCAGTAAATTAAGTTGGGGATTGGATAAGCGCAATTAATTCAAAAACATTTTTCAAAATAAAATTCATGTTTAAGAAATCAAAAAAAATAAAATTGATATTTTTTATTTATTGGTTTCTATTGTTGTATATCTTTTCTGCGTTGATTTGGTGGTATATCGCATTAAGCAGACAAAATACGTCAATGGCTAATTTTAAAATAAATGAAATTAGCAAACAGGATGCTGCTTATTCCATTAAGGTTTGGAA
>Ga0209598_10002701_pt1 | contig 13705 bp, 10 predicted proteins | sample M_140807_EF_Meta_FD_187317 | JGI IMG/M metagenome (GOLD analysis project Ga0209598, IMG submission 187317) | Freshwater microbial communities from Lake Montjoie, Canada to study carbon cycling - M_140807_EF_MetaG (SPAdes) (version 2) | ecosystem: Environmental > Aquatic > Freshwater > Lake... | reverse complement strand
TTTATCCGCGCGATCTGGCGGCGACCAAAGTGGATCAGGTTTGTAGTTTTGCACGCCAGCACCAGCATCCGCTGCAGTGCGTGATGGAGGAAGCATGATCGCGCAGGAATTGGAAGTCAGCCTCCACATGGCGTTCGTTGAGGCGCGCCAGCAGCGTCACGAATTTATTACGGTCGAGCACCTGTTGCTTGCGCTGCTCGATAACCCGTCGGCTGCCGAGGTGTTGCGCGCTTGCGCGGCCAATCTCGACGACCTTCGCAAAAATCTGACCCAGTTCATTCGGGAAAACACCCCCGTCGTACCCGGGACTGAGGAGATCGACACGCAACCCACCCTCGGCTTTCAGCGGGTGATACAGCGGGCGATCATGCACGTGCAGAGCACGTCCAACGGCAAAAAGGAAGTCACGGGGGCGAACGTCCTGGTGGCGATTTTTGGCGAGAAGGACTCGCATGCGGTGTACTACCTGCACCAGCAGGGGATTACCCGTCTTGATGTCGTCAATTTCATCAGCCACGGAATCACGAAGACCCCGCAACCCAAAGAATCGTCGGGTCGCGAGGAGCCAGCAGAGGCCGAAGCCGATGCGCAAGCGCCTCAGCAGGCTGGCGCGCTCGATCAATACACCAGCAACCTTAATGTGCAAGCGAAAGAAGGTCGCATCGACCCCCTCATCGGCCGCGAGGCTGAAGTAGAGCGGGTGATTCAGGTCTTGTGCCGGCGGCGCAAGAACAATCCGCTGTTGGTGGGCGAGGCAGGTGTCGGCAAGACCGCGATTGCGGAAGGGCTTGCCTGGCGGATCACGCAAAAGGATGTCCCCGACGTGCTTTCCGAGGCCGTCGTGTTCTCCCTCGATATGGGGTCGTTACTCGCCGGTACCAAGTACCGTGGCGACTTCGAACAGCGCCTCAAAGCGGTCCTCAAGCAACTCAAGGCTAATCCGCACGCGGTGTTGTTTATCGACGAGATTCACACCCTCATTGGCGCAGGCTCCGCATCTGGCGGGACGCTCGATGCGTCGAACCTTCTCAAGCCCGCATTGGCTTCGGGCCAACTCAAGTGCATTGGTGCGACGACCTACACCGAATATCGCGGCATTTTTGAGAAAGATCATGCGCTGTCGCGGCGTTTCCAGAAGATCGATGTCAACGAACCGACCGTGGAACAAACGGTTCAGATCCTGCGTGGCCTCAAATCACGGTTTGAAGAGCACCATGGGGTTAAGTATTCGGCATCGGCCCTGTCGGCGGCGGCTGAGTTGGCTGCCAAGTACATCAACGACCGCCATTTGCCCGACAAAGCCATCGATGTGATCGATGAGGCGGGCGCGGCCCAGCGCATCCTGCCCAAGAGCCGTCAGAAAAAGGTCATTGGCAAGAACGAGATCGAGGACATCGTTGCCAAAATTGCCCGCATCCCGCCAGCATCGGTCTCGAGTGACGATCGCTCGAAGTTGCAGGTACTTGATCGCGATCTCAAAAATGTCGTCTTCGGTCAGGATCAGGCGATTGAAGCGCTTGCGGCCGCGATCAAAATGGCCCGCTCTGGTCTTGGGAGACCTGAAAAACCGATCGGCGCGTTCCTGTTCTCAGGCCCAACGGGTGTTGGCAAAACGGAGGTCGCGAAGCAACTCGCGTTCATCCTGGGCATTGAACTGATTCGCTTCGACATGTCCGAGTACATGGAGCGTCATGCGGTCTCGCGGCTGATCGGGGCTCCTCCGGGGTACGTTGGATTTGACCAGGGCGGATTGCTCACTGAGGCCGTGACCAAGAAGCCGCACTCGGTGCTGCTGCTCGATGAAATCGAGAAGGCCCATCCGGATATTTTCAATATCCTGCTCCAGGTCATGGACCATGGCACGCTCACGGACAACAATGGCCGCAAGGCGGATTTCCGTAACGTGATCATGATTATGACGACGAATGCGGGCGCGGAGTCCCTGCAGAAGAGTTCGATTGGTTTCTCGAACACCAAGCAGGCTGGTGACGAGATGATCGACATCAAGCGCATGTTCACTCCGGAGTTCCGTAATCGACTCGATGCGATCATCTCCTTCCGCTCGCTCGATCCGGACGTGATCATGCGGGTTGTCGACAAGTTCCTGATTCAGCTTGAAGACCAGCTTCAGGAGAAGAAAGTCGAGGCGATCTTCACCGACAAGCTGCGCGCTTTCCTTGCCAAGAAGGGCTTTGACCCGCTCATGGGTGCGCGACCGATGCATCGACTGATTCAGGACATGATTCGGCGCGCCTTGGCCGATGAACTGCTTTTTGGGCGTTTGTTGACCGGCGGCAAGGTGGTGGTTGACCTCGACGAAGCCGATAAAGTGCAACTCTCGTTTGATGGCCCTGTGCGACCCGTTCCACCCGCAGGTGAGGGCGAAGAGCGCAGCGGGGTCGAAGTCGTACCGGCCTGAATGCAGGGAGCTTGGTAGATGAAGTTAAATCACTCGATGCGCCGGCCAGAATTGTCGGCGCTTGGCGTGGCGCTAGTTTCGGCGCGGGGCTTGGCGCTGGGCGCATTTTTTGGATTTGGGATGACGCTGACAAGCCAGGCGGCCCATGCCCAATCCGCTCCCGCCCCTACAGCGGCGGAATCCGCGATTGCGGGGAGAGTTCTGGCGTCTAACTGTGCAAATTGTCATGGCATGGACGGCCGATCCGCAGGGGGGATGCCGATGCTTGCAGGCTACCCCCGCGATGCGATGGTGTCGACTATGCAGGCGTTCCGGTCTGGTCAGCGGCCCGCGACCATCATGCACCAGCTCGCAAAGGGCTATACCGACGACCAGATCGCGTTGGTGGCCGAGCACTTCTCGCGACTGAAAGCCCTGCCCTGAGTTTCTGATCGGGCGCGATCTCCTGCAACATCCTGGGGCCGAGTGGTCGAGGGGAAAATTCGATGTCTGAACTGATCCAATCCCGTCGCCGCTTGCTCAAAGGCGCCGCCGTATGGGGCGTTTCCTCTGGACTCTTGGCGGGTTGCGCTGCTCCCAGTGGCATGACGCCTGGAGCCCCCGCGGTCGTCGAACGCCGGCTGGGGCGCGTGGGCGTGATCGGCGCCGGTTTCGGCGGTGCGACCGCCGCGCGTTACCTCAAGCATTGGGGCGGGTCGAGTCTCGATGTCGTCCTGATTGAGCGCAATCCTCAATTTGTTTCCTGCCCTTTGTCTAATCTGGTGCTGGGCGGGACTCGTCGGATCGAAGACCTCACAATGGGCTATCAGGGCCTTCGCGAGGCTGGGGTGACCGTTCTGGTGGACGAGGTCACTCAAATTGATCCGATCAAAAAAGTGGTTAGCTTGGTCAAGATTGCGGACCAGACCTTCGACCGCCTTGTGGTTGCTCCGGGGGTCGACTTCCAGTTTGACCAGATTCAGGGCCTGAATGCCGAGGCCCAAAAAACCGTGTTGCATGCCTGGAAGGCAGGCCCACAAACTGTGGCGCTTCGTAATCGGATTGAATCGATGCCGCAGGGTGGCGTCTTTGTGTTGTCAATCCCGCGTGCGCCCTACCGCTGTCCACCCGGGCCCTATGAGCGTGTTTGCCAGGTCGCTTTCGCACTCAAAGCGAATAATCCGACGGCCAAGATCATTGTTCTTGATGCAAACGAGGATATTCAGTCCAAGAAAGGGTTGTTTCTCAAGGCCTGGGAACCCTACGGCAGCATGATTGAATATCGCCCTAATTCGATGGTGGCGGAAGTTCAGGCGCAGGCTGGCGTCGTTGTGACGGAATTTGGTGATCGGATTCGCGCCGACGTTCTCAACGTCATCCCGCCCCATCGGGCTGGTGATCTGGCCCAGAAGACGGGGCTCATCACGGTTAATAATCGGTGGTGTGGGGTTGACTGGGTCACGATGGAGTCGCTCGCCGCGCCCGGTATTCATGTGTTGGGCGATGCCGTGATGGCCGGGCCATTGATGCCAAAATCTGGTCATATGGCCAATCAGCATGGCAAGACGGCGGCCGCCGCGATCCTCGAGATTCTTCACGGTCGGGCTCCGCAGCCCGCGATGATGGCCAACACCTGTTATTCCTACGTTGACGATCGAAATGTCGTGCATGTAGCGTCGGTGCATCGTTACAATCCAGAACAGAAAACCATGGTGACCATTGCTGGTTCTGGCGGATTGTCGACACAGGCAAACGCGCTTGAAGGCCAATATGCCGATGCCTGGGCGCGCAATATCTGGCGCGATATGTTTAACGTTTGAGGCCCAACATGACGACTGCTCTTGATTCACTGCGGCGCTGGACCACGGTCGTCGCCGATACGGGCGATTTCCACGCGATGCGGGCTTATGCCCCCCAAGATGCGACAACCAATCCGACACTGATTCTTAAAGCGGTCAGCAAGCCGGAATATCGCACCTTGCTCGACGAAACCGTTGCACAGCATCGGTCCGAGCCGCTGGATCTCCTGTGCGATCGCACCCTGGTGAAATTCGGTCTGCAGATTCTCAGTATCGTGCCGGGTCGGGTATCGAGCGAGGTCGATGCGCGCCTGTCGTTTGACACCGATGCGACCTTGGCCCGCGCGCGACGCCTGATCGGTCTCTATGAAGCCGAGGGGATTGACCGCGAGCGTGTCCTGATCAAAATTGCCGCAACATGGGAAGGCATCCGTGCAGCCCAGGTTCTAGAGCGTGAAGGGATTCATTGCAACCTCACGCTGTTGTTTTCGTTTGCCCAGGCGGTCGCCTGTGCCGATGCGGGCATTACCTTGATTTCGCCCTTCGTTGGGCGGATTTATGATTGGGCCAAAGTGCGCGCTGGTCGCGACTTGGCACCTCACGAAGATCCGGGCGTGATCTCAGTGACCAAGATCTGGACCTACTTCCGGCATTTCGATGTGAAGACCGAAGTGATGGGCGCCAGTTTCCGGAGTGTCGGACAAATCCTCGCATTGGCGGGTTGCGATCTGCTGACCATCAGTCCCGATCTGCTTGAGCAGTTGCGGGCGTCGGGTGATGAGGTGGCTCAGGCGCTTTCTTCCGAAGCGGCTCGATCAGTTGCGCTCGAGAAGGCGCACTTTAACGAGTCGGACTTCCGGTTCTCGGTCAACGATGACGCGATGGCCACCGAGAAGCTAGCCGAGGGCATCCGCAGTTTCAATGCGGACGGGCGCAAGCTCGAAACTTTGGTCGCTGAAACAGTAGCCCGCGGCTGACGAGTCAGCCCCTTGCCGCGCTGGGCGTCAGCCAGTTACGCGACGCCGGTGCTGCCGAATCCGCCAGCACCCCGCGCGCTCTCAGTAAACGCGTCGACCACGTCAAATTCGACCTGCTGCACAGGGACAATCACGAGCTGAGCAACCCGATCGAGGGGTTGCAAGGTGTAGGGCTCGTTGCTGCGATTCCAGCAGGATATTTGCAGAGGGCCCTGATAGTCGCTGTCAATCAGGCCCACTAAGTTTCCCAGAACGATCCCGTGTCGATGACCCAATCCCGATCGGGGCAGGATCATGGCGCAGTAGGCCGGGTTGTCCAGATGGATTGCCATGCCGGTCGGAACCATGACCGCCTGCCCCGCTTCAACCGTCAGCGCCTGGTCAATGCAGGCCCGCAAGTCCAGCCCAGCACTTCCCGGGGTCGCATAGCTGGGTAGTTGATCGGCCAGTCGGGGGTCAAGAACGCGGACGGAGATACGCATGGCGGAGCCTCAACGTGGGGGGTTAATCATGCGCCGGGCGATCTCGGCCACCAGAGTCCGTGCGAGGGCGTCCTTGGACGCATGGGGTAACGCAATTGAGCCGGCTCGGTCGACCAAGATCAGTGCGTTGTCATCGGAACCAAAGGTATCGGGACCAAAGTTGGCGACCAGAAGTGGAACGCCCTTGCGAATTCGCTTTGCCGAGGCGAGGTTGATGAGTGCCTGGTCCCGTTGGTCATTATTCGTGTCATCTGTTTCGGCGGCGAATCCGACGCAGTAGGGCGCGTTGGGTAAGGCCGCGACTTCAGCCAGGATGTCCGGATTGTCAACAAACCGAAGCTCGGGCGGCGAATTCGATTCAATCTTGCGAATCTTTTTGACTGAAACCTGAGCCGGGCGCCAATCAGCGACAGCGGCCACGGCCACGAAAAGCTCCGTGGGCAAGTGGGCGTGTACCGCATCGCGCATCTGAACAGCGGACTCGATCCCGATCCGACGAACGCCTCTTGGTGCGGCGAGGGCGGTCGGCCCGGACACGAGAGTGACCTCCGCGCCGGCTTCGGACAAGGCACGGGCGACCGCATAGCCCATCTTGCCCGATGACCGATTGGTCAGCCCCCGAACCGGATCGATGGCTTCAAACGTGGGGCCGGCAGTCACGAGCGCCCGTTTTCCTGCCAGTAGTTTGGGGGCGAACCAGCCGCGCAAATCGTCGAGTAATTCTTCGGGTTCCAGCATCCGTCCGTCGCCGACTTCGCCACAGGCTTGTTCACCGGTGCCGGGGCCGAAGACCGCAACCCCATCGGCAATCAGTTGAGACCGATTACGCTGCGTTGCCGGATGCGCCCACATTTGCCGGTTCATCGCTGGGGCGACGGCCAACGGGCAATCTCGGGCCAGACAAAGTGTGGACAGGAGGTCAGAGGCGCGTCCCTGGGCCAGTAGCGCGAGAAAATCGGCGCTCGCTGGGGCGATCAGAATGCCGTCGGCTTCACGAGACAGGTCGATGTGCGCCATGCCGTTGGCGATCCTCGTATCCCACGCATCGGTGAACACCGGCTGATTTGTGATCGCCTGGAAGGTCGCCGCACCAATAAATCGGGTGGCGGCATCGGTCATGACCGCCTGGACACTCGCCGCCTGTGCTTTGAACAACAGGCGCGCCAATTCAACGGACTTGTACGCCGCAATACCGCCCGTAATGCCCAGTACAAGGCGCTTCCCGGCAAGCGGATCGGCAACGAGTGGGTGCTGTGGCATGGTGAACGATGGCTGATGCGATGGTGCGAGGATTTGGTGAGGCGAGGGGCGAGGGGGAGGGGCTGAAGGGACTCCATTTTGGCGGGATTATCGCGTTCGCGATACCCGTCGAATCTCGTCCAGAATCAGAATCATCGCACCCACCGTGATGGCGCTGTCGGCCACATTGAACGCGGGCCAAAAGAAGACTTCGCGCCAGTGTGCCAGCAAGAAATCCACCACCTGGCCCTGCAAAACCCGGTCGATGACATTGCCGATCGCGCCGCCAAGAATCAACGAGAGTCCAAGCGAAAAAAGGCGCTGTCCGCTATGCCGGATCAGGAGCCACAGGAGATAACTGGTGGCGACGGCACCGATTCCGATAAAGAACCAGCGTTGCCATCCCGAGGCGTTCGCGAGAAAACTGAACGCGGCCCCCGGGTTGAAAACCAGCGTAAGGTCGAACCAGTCCTGGATCACGACGATACGATCGCCCGGCTGCAACGAACGCTGGATCTGGAACTTGGTCGCTTGATCGCAAATGATCACGAGACCGGCAAGGCCCAGCCATGGCAAGAGTTGCCCGAACAATGATCGGGTTTTGCCCGCCTTCTTACGCCCGCCGCGGCGTCCGCGGTTGGCGGCGCGCGGCGCTTCGGGCGGTGAGGTGTCGGACATCAGGCGTGAGCCCTGGTTTCGCCGACACCATCCAGATTGTCGACGCAGCGCCCGCACAGGCCTGGATGCCCGGGTGAGGCATTGACATCGGCACGCCAATGCCAGCAACGTTCGCACTTGGTGTGCTCGCTCGGTGTGACGATGATTTGAGGGGCTGAATTTTCGACATGCTCGAGAGTGACCTTCGAGACAATCAAGACAAACTTGAGGTCGTCACCCAATTTGGCCAGTCGTTGGTGGGACTCACCACCGACCCGAATCGTGACTTCGGCTTGCAGGGACGAACCGAGTCGACCGGCTGCACGCTCAGATTCGATCGCCTTGAGCACCTCGGCGCGCAGGGTTCGAATGGAGTCCCATTCGGCCAGTAGCGATTCGGACTGCTCGATCCCGGGAAGATGATGCCAAGTCTGCGAGAAGATTGTTTGAGCGCCAGCCGCATGTTGTTGAGGGTTAAGTAGCGGAAAAGCTTCTTCGGCCGTGAACGACAGGATCGGGGCAATCCAGCGCAGCAGGGCTTGTGTGACCTGCCAAAGCGCTGTTTGGGCTGACCGGCGGGCTCGAGAGTCGGCGCGGGTGGTATAGAGCCGGTCTTTGAGGATATCGAGCCAAAACCCACCAAGTTCTTCCGTACAAAAAGCTTGTACCGTACTAATGACGGCATGGAAATCATAGCGATCGTAGGCATCGGCAATGAGGTCTTGAGTCCGCGCTGTCATGGCCATGGCGTACTGGTCAATCACGGTCATCGATTCGGTCGCGACCGAATCATGTTCAGGATCAAAATCACTGGTGTTGGCCAGCAGGAAACGCAGGGTGTTGCGGATGCGGCGATAGCTCTCAACGACGCGTTTGAGAATTTCATCGGACAGACTGAGTTCGCCTGAATAATCGGTACTCGCGACCCATAGGCGCAAAATCTCTGCCCCAAGCGAGTCGGCGATCTTTTGGGGGACGACGACGTTGCCCAGCGATTTGGACATTTTTCGACCCTGGCCGTCCACCACAAACCCATGCGTCAGCAGAGCCTTATACGGCGCGTGGCCGTCGATCATGCAAGCCGTGAGCAGCGACGAATGGAACCAGCCACGGTGCTGGTCGCTCCCTTCCAGATAGAGATCGGCCGGGAAGGTTGATTGCGCCGCATGCGATCCGCGCAGCACGGTGAAGTGGGTCGTGCCAGAATCAAACCAGACATCGAGGGTGTCGGGGTTTTTGACGTACCACTGTGCTGAGTCCGGGCCTTCGTGGCCAAGCAGCTCTGCCGGATCAAGTGCCTGCCAGGCCTCGATGCCACCCGCTTCGACACGTTGCGCGACGAGTTCAAGTAACTCAGGCGTCTTGGGATGTAGGGCCCCGGTTTCGCGATGGACAAAAAAGGCCATCGGCACGCCCCATTGCCGTTGCCGCGACAGCGTCCAGTCAGGGCGATTCGCGATCATGGCGTGCAGTCGGGCTTTCCCCCATGCCGGGTAAAAACGTGTGGCCTCGATCGCGGCCAGCGCCCGCTCGCGCAAGCTCGAACTGCCATCCGCCGGGGTGATGTCCATGCCAGCGAACCATTGATTGGTCGCCCGGTAGATGATCGGTGTCTTGTGGCGCCAACAGTGCATGTACGGGTGTTTGTATCGTTGTACCCGAAGGAGGTTGCCGGCCTCGCGCAGGGCCTCGACGATGCGGGGATTGGCATCCCAAATCGACAATCCGCCGAACAGCGCTAATGAATCCACATAGCGCCCGTCACCGAGCACAGGGGTGAGGATTTCGGCGTCTGTGAGCCCACTGGCTTTGCACGACAGAAAGTCATCTACGCCGTACGCGGGCGATGAGTGAACCACTCCGGTCCCGGTTTCAGTCGTCACGTACTCGCCCAATACGACCGGTGAACCTCGGTGATAGTCCGGATGGTTGGATAGAGGGTGCGCGAAGCGGATTCCGCTCAGTGAACGGCCCGGGGCGGTCGCCCGCACCGTACCCTCAAGTCCCCAGTCTTTAAGGCAGGCCTCTGCGCGATCGGCAGCAATAATCAACCACCGGGAGGCGTCACCAGGGGGCGGAGTCCCGAGGGCCTGGGTCCCGAGCGCATGAGTCCCGAGCGCATGAGTCTCTAACAACGCGTACGTGATCTCTGGATGAAGATTGAGCGCCTGATTGGCGGGCAGAGTCCAAGGGGTTGTGGTCCAGATCACGATTGCGCCCGGGCGCTCGTCCAATTCGCTGATATCCATTCCGAACGCCGCCGCCAGTGCAGGCCGTTGGTCTGGCAAAAACGGAAAGGCGACGTCGACTGCCGGATCTTCTCGGTCGGCGTATTCGACCTCTGCTTCAGCGAGCGCAGACCCGCAATCGAAGCACCAGTTCACGGGTTTGAGCCCCCGGTATACAAACCCCGCCCTGAGGATGCGTCCGAGCGCGCGGATTTCGTTGGCTTCGGTTTTGGGCGCCATCGTACGATAGGGGTTATCCCACTCGCCCAGCACGCCCAGGCGCTGGAAGTCCTTGAGCTGACGCCCGATTTGCTCCTCGGCATAGGCCCGGGCAAGTGCCTGGACCTTGGCCGGCGCCATCCCTTTGCCGTGCTTCTTTTCAATTTGAATTTCGATCGGCATGCCGTGGCAGTCCCAGCCTGGCACATATCGGGCATCAAAACCCGCCATCAGCCGCGACTTGACAATGATGTCCTTCAGGATCTTGTTAACCGCATGACCAATGTGAATATCCCCATTCGCGTAGGGCGGGCCATCGTGCAGCACAAACAGCGTCCGCCCAGCCACAAGAGGTCGGATCCGGTGGTAAACGCCGGCTGAACCGTTCCCATCGGCGTCATTCCATTGCGCAACCCAGGCGGGTTCCCGCTTGGCAAGGTCGCCCCGCATCGGGAACGGGGTGTCGATCAAATTGAGTGTGGTTCGCCATTCGGGCATCGACGACATTCGGAGTCCTAGAGATTCAAAGATTCGGCAAACCAGGCGCGGGCGTCCGCCGCATCACGCTGGATCTGGGCGGTTAGTTGGGCCAGCGCGTCGGGTCCTTCCCAACGGGCTTCATCGCGTAACTTGTGAAGAAATTCAACACGAATGAGTTGGCCGTATGCATTGCCCTGCCAATCCAGCAGATGCGTTTCCAACAGCATACGTCCCGCATTCTCAACCACGGGCCTCGTGCCGAGGCTGGCGACCGCGGGTAGTGGGTTCGGCCCAAGCCCGTAGACCTGTACGACAAAGACCCCGGTTGCAGCGGGATGGGCCGTTGGCACTTTGAGGTTGAGGGTTGGAAACCCGAGCGTTCGACCGAGCTTCGCACCATGAATAACCCGTCCATCAAGGTGCCAGGGGGTGCCAAGCAACGCGGTTGCACCGGCCAGATCGCCCTCCGCCAGAAGACGGCGGATTGCGGAGCTCGACACCCGTGCTCCGGCTGCGTTCATGACGGTGTCAAGGCGCTCGACCGTGTAACCGAGTTCTGGTCCGAGTGCCTCGAGCAGCGTGTAATCGCCGCTGCGTCGGGCGCCAAAGCGGAAATCGTCGCCGACCAACAGGTGGCGTGCACCCATCTGCCCAACTAAAACATGTTCGACGAAGTCACGTGCCGACAAGGCAGCCAACGCGGCATCGAAACGGGTAATACCAACCCGGCGGACGCCACATTGCTCAAGGTGAGCGATCCGATCTCGCAAGGAAGAAATTCGGGTCGGCACCACTTCGCCGCGTTGTCGCGCAAACCACTCCCGGGGGGCGGGCTCAAACGTCAGCACCGCGGGTTCCAAATCGCGTACCCGAGCCGCCTGGCAAAGTCTGGCAAGCAGCGCCTGATGCCCCAAATGAACGCCATCAAAGGTACCGATCGCGACCGCGCAAGGCTTGGCAACCGGACGGTTTGGACCCGTGTGGGTTTCGGATCTGCTGAGCACCCGTTGTAGGCGCATTGGGGCGGGGTTCAAAACAGATTGGCCGAAGGGGAGCATTCGCGGGCGGGAAATCGTCGCAAGGGCCTGAATTATAGGACGGCCGGGTGCTACCATCGATCGATGAGCCGTATCGTCGTGATGATTTCCGGACGGGGCTCGAACCTCCACGCGATTCTGCTCGCCGCCAGCCAAGAACACTGGGGGCATGCGGTCGTCGGTGTGATTGCCGATCGGGAGGATGCGCCAGGAATCCGGGTGGGCGCGCAGGCGGGTATTGAGGTCGCTGTTGTCCCACGGAGAGACTACGCCGAAGGTGCCGATTTCGAGCAGGACTTGTTGCGCCAGCTTGAGCGCTTTGAGGCGGATGTTGTGGTGTTAGCTGGGTTCATGCGTATTCTGGGGGACCAGTTGGTGACCCACTACAGCGGGCGCCTTTTGAATATTCATCCCTCCTTGCTGCCGGCGTTTCCTGGGTTGCATACCCACCGCCGCGCACTCGAGGCGGGGGTTCTCGTGCATGGTGCCACCGTACATTTGGTCACACCCGCGTTGGATCATGGGCCGATTCTGGCGCAATCGGTGGTGCCCGTGCGCTCGGGTGATACCCCCGAGACCCTGGCGGCCCGGGTGCTTGAAACCGAGCATCAGATCCTCCCGCGCGCGGTGAGCTGGTTAGCTGACGGGCGGATCCACTTGCCAACTCACCCCGGCGTTGGTCACGTTGAAATCGACGGAGTCAGCGCGCGTGAGCGCCTGTTGATTCTGGATCATTGAAAGGCTCGAACAGAATGGCAACGGATAAGTCGGGGCGGCCGGGAAAACCGATCGGGGCGCGGACTGATAGACCGTCCCTGCGACCGTCTCAGCGATCGTCCCCGCAGAGGCGACTGGCCCCGGGCGCGAGGGTTGGTGCGAGGGGTGCTGGTGCGCCGGGCGGTGTGATCGGGGGCGGAGTCGAGGGCGCGGGGATGGCCGGTGGCGTTCGGTTCTGGTTGCTCGAAGATGCGGTGCGCAGGCTCCTGCCCTGTATTCGGCCAGCCGATGTGCTTTTGCGCGAGTTCTTTCGGGCGCATCCCGAATTGGGGCGGCGTGACCGGGCGCGGATCGCGCAGGCAGCATTTGCCGTGTTGCGACACCGGCGCCGGCTCGAGCATTTGATTGCGGGCGGACCAGGGCCTCGCGAGCGATTGTTGGCCCTGCTGGCACTTTGTATGGTGGCCGGCGAGAAGGCCTGCTCGGGTGTTGTTGCCCGCGACCCCGACCTCGCGCGCTGGTTCTCGAATATCGCCCCCGCGGTTGATGACCCAGTGCGTGCGGCCGCGCTCGCCCCCGCGGTTCGAAACAGCCTGCCTGACTGGCTGCACGAGCGCCTGGCAGCGCAGTGGTCGGGAGAGGCCCTTGAGGCTCTGGAATCTTCCCTGCTAGCCCCCGCGCCGCTCGATCTGCGCGTCAATCTTCTCAAGGCCGATGTCCCGGCCGCGATTGCAGCCCTCGCTGCCGAGGACATTACGGCTACCGCTCTCGAGCAGGTCCCGGGCGCGCTCCGCCTCACGGGGCATCCGGCACTCGAGCACTCGAAGACGTTTCTGGACGGTTGGGTCGAAGTCCAGGATGCGGGAAGCCAGTGGCTGGTTGCATGCGTCGGCGCCAAACGGGGCGAAACGATCGTCGATTTTTGTGCGGGCGCGGGCGGTAAGACATTGGCTCTGGCGGCTGCAATGCGCGGCGGGGGACAGGTTTTCGCGATTGACGTTTCTGAGGGTCGTCTCGCAAAACTCCGGCCGCGACTGTTGCGGGCGGGCGCGACCAATGTGCAGCCCATGCGCATTGATTCGGAGGCGGATCCAAAGCTGAACCGACTCTCGAAACGCGCGGATCGTGTACTCGTCGATGCCCCCTGCAGTGGTACCGGTACGTTGCGGCGCAACCCTGATCTCAAATGGCGGCAAAGCCTTCGCGATGTCGCCGAACTCACCGTTCGTCAGGGCGCTATCCTTGCGGCCGCAGCACAATTGGTCAAACCAGGGGGGCGTCTGGTGTATGCGACCTGCAGCTTGCTCGAAGCCGAAAACGACGGCGTGGCGCGAACATTTGCCCAAGCCCATCCCGACTTTGTGGCCGTGGACGCCGATCCGGGTGGCGCCGGACTTTCAACGGGTTTTCCCGGAGCCCGGACCCTGTTGCCGCATCTCGAGGGGTGCGATGGCTTCTATGCTGTCGCTTTT
>Ga0209598_10002699_pt1 | contig 13718 bp, 10 predicted proteins | sample M_140807_EF_Meta_FD_187317 | JGI IMG/M metagenome (GOLD analysis project Ga0209598, IMG submission 187317) | Freshwater microbial communities from Lake Montjoie, Canada to study carbon cycling - M_140807_EF_MetaG (SPAdes) (version 2) | ecosystem: Environmental > Aquatic > Freshwater > Lake... | reverse complement strand
CAGGCGTGGGAGTCAACCCGCACCATGCCACGCCTTTGGCCTGGGATGCCCAATTTGATGCGCCTGTTTTGAGCCATGGCAAACCTCATGTTCCCGGCGGCTCATCGTCTGGGGCCGCCGTATCGGTGGCCACGGGCGCCGCATTCATTGGTTTGGGTTCAGACACCGGTGGGTCCATTCGGATACCGGCCGCGCTTAACGGCTTGGTTGGCTTTAAAAACACAGCCCGCCGGGTGCCTACCCAAGGTGCCTTGCCTTTGTCGACCACCATGGACACCGTTTGCGCCCTGACCCGTAGCGTGCGAGACGCGGTGTTGGCGCATGAAATATTGTCTAGCAGAAGGGTGCCCCGTTTTAGGCGTGCCTTGTCAAGCTACAAATTTGCAGTTCCCACGTCTCTCATGTTGGACCAGGTGGCGCAAGGCGTACAAAGGGCTTGGGAGAGAACACTGTCAAAGATCTCACAAGCGGGCGCGCAGTTGGAAGAAATTCCGCTTCATGAACTCAATGAATTGGAGGCGCTTTTGGCCACCGGTGGATTCAGTGCCGCAGAAAGTTATACCTGGCACCGGCATTGGTTGGACCAGCATGTTGAAGCCTACGACCCCAGAGTGGCGGCGCGAATCTTGCGCGGCAGCGCCATGAAAGCCCATGAATATTTAGATTTGGTAAAGGGCCGAGCTCGATGGATTGAGCGCATGCAACTCGCCTTGCGTCACTTTGATGCTGCGCTGTCCCCAACAGTTCCCATCTATGGGCCAACGCTGGAAAGTGTGGCTCCGGGCCCAGCCCATGACGTTGAGTTTTTCAGGGTCAATGGTCTGCTGCTTCGCAATACCAGCGTGGTGAACATGCTTGATGGGTGCGCGCTATCGCTGCCCATTCATGAGGCAGGTGAATTGCCCAGCAGCCTCATGCTGTGGCATGGACCCATGATGGATGATCTGATACTGAACAGCTCGTTGGCCGTAGAGAAAGCCTTGAGGTCCGCCTAATAAAGCAGCGGCTGATCGCCGTTTATCCGCGTCCCGCAAACGGCATCTTGGTGGCCATGACGGTGTGAAACATCACGTTGGCCGACAAGGGCAAGTTGGCCATGTACACCACAGACTGCCCCACGATAGAGACATCCATGAGCGGTTCAGCCTTGATGTCGCCATTGGCTTGCGGCACACCTTGGGCCATTTTCATGGCCATGGGCGTGGCGGCATTGCCAACATCAATTTGGCCTACCGCAATGTCGTACACACGGCCATCCAATGATGCCGATTTGGTGAGGCCCGATACCGCATGTTTGGTGGAGGTATAAGCAATGGAAAAGGGGCGCGGGGTGGTGGCTGAAATAGAGCCGTTGTTAATGATGCGACCGCCCATGGGGGTCTGGTCTTTCATCACCCTGAACGCTTCACGAATGCACAAGAACATGCCGGTGAGGTTGGTGTCAACCACGCCCTTCCACATCTCCAAACTCAAATCGTGCAACGGGATGGCCGGGGTGCCAACCCCTGCATTGTTGAACAGCAAATCAACTCGTCCAAACGCTTTGACACATTGTGCAAACAGATTGGCCACAGCCGCTTCTTGGGTGACATCGGTTGGCACGACCAATATTTGGGCGGGACTCTGAAGATGCGTTGTGGATGCCAAGGCCTCGACCTTCACCTCTTCCAAATTGTCCACCCTGCGACCAGCCAACACCACGGACCAGCCGTTTTGCACCAAAGCCAGCGCCGTGGCTTTTCCGATGCCTGAACCTGCGCCCGTGACGATGGCTACTTTTGAAGACGGCGCAATGGCGTTGCTGGATGTGCTGCTCATGACGAAGCCCCCTGTTTTCAGCGTCTGGTTTTTCTAGCTTGACTGGATTTCTTTTTGCCTGCCGCTTTGGGGGGCAGTCCTTTTTGCGGCTGCGGCCCCCGCCGATTGGGTGAGCTCAAACTTTCCATTTGCCTGGCATTGAAAGGGCGGGCCTTTGATTTGCCTTTTGAACCCTCATGGCCGGCATGAGAGCCTGACTTGCCAGCCCCCTTGTCTCTTAATTGTTTGGCACTGAACTCCTCGGCTGGGTTGACCAATCGGAAGTCAATTTTGCGGCCATCCAGATCAACTCGGCTCACTTGAATTTGGACGCGGGTGCCAATGGCGTAACGAATACCGGTTCTTTCGCCACGCAGCTCTTGTCTGGCTTCATCGAATCGGAAGTATTCGCCGCCCAGTTCGGTGATGTGAACCAAGCCTTCCACATACAGCGCGTCTAGGGTGACGAAAATTCCAAAACTGGTGGCCGATGTGACAACGCCGGCATATTCCTCGCCCAAATGCTCGCGCATGTATTTGCACTTGAGCCAGGCCTCGACGTCTCGGCTGGCTTCATCGGCGCGGCGCTCATTGGCACTGCAATGCAAGCCAGCAGCCTCCCAAGCCTGTACCTCGGCAGGGGTCATTTTGATTTGCGGCGTATCTTCCATGCGCGCGCCGGCTTTGTTTTTTTGCAAGCGCTTGGCCAATTTGGCATGCGCCTCGCCTGGCAAAGGCAAGCTGGGCAATTGGTATTTTTTCTTTCCCAAGATCGCTTTGATCACCCGGTGCACCAACAAGTCTGGGTAGCGCCGAATGGGACTGGTGAAGTGCGTGTAGGCTTCGTAAGCCAAACCAAAGTGACCGCTGTTGATGGGGGTGTAAATGGCTTGTTGCATGGAGCGCAGCAGCATGGTGTGAATTTGCTGTGCATCAGGCCGCTCTTTGGTGGCCTGAGCTATGTGTTGAAACTCACTGGGCTTGGGCTCATCGCTGACGGTGTAGGGCAAGCCCAGCGCTTTCAAATAATTGCGCAGCAAATCTTTCTTCTCTGGCGTGGGGCCTTCATGCACCCGAAACAAACCAGGGTGCTTGCTCTGATGAATAAAGTCTGCACTGCATACATTGGCGGCCAACATGGCCTCTTCAATGAGCCTGTGGGCTTCGGTTCGAACACGCGGCACTATTTTTTCAATGCGGCCGTTGTCGTCACACACAATTTGTGTTTCGGTGGTTTCAAAATCCACCGCACCGCGAACGGCACGCGAAGACAACAAGGCACGGTAGACATCGTGCAAGTTGAGCAAATCATTCACGCGCGCTTTGCGCTTGACAGCCTCAGGGCCGCGGGTGTTGGCCAAAATGGCCGCCACCTCGGTGTAAGTAAACCTGGCGTGGCTGTGCATCACTGCGGGGTAAAACTGGTAGGCATGAATGTCACCTTTGGCGGTGATGAGCATGTCGCACACCATGCACAAACGATCGACATCTGGATTGAGAGAGCACAGGCCATTGGAGAGTTTTTCGGGCAGCATGGGAATGACACGCCGCGGAAAATAAACGCTGGTGGCTCGGTCGTAGGCGTCGATGTCAATGGCGCTTCCGGTGTCGACATAGTTGCTCACATCGGCAATGGCCACCAACAAGCGCCAGCCTTTGGTCTTGCCAATTTTGGCAGGCTCACAATACACCGCATCGTCAAAGTCGCGTGCATCTTCACCATCAATGGTGACCAAAGGCACATCGGTTAAATCGATGCGATCTTTGGCATCTTGAGGCCTCACTTTGTCGGGCAACTCACGGGCCAAATTGAGACACGCTGCAGAAAATTCATGGGGCACGCTGTATTTGCGAACGGCAATCTCAATCTCCATGCCGGGATCGTCGATCTCACCCAACACTTCTTTGACTCGGCCCACGGGTTGACCAAACAAGGCGGGCGGTTCAGTGAGTTCAACCACCACCACTTGCCCAGGCTTGCCAGCCCCTATGCCCAGTTTGGGGATGAGTATGTCTTGTCCATATCGCTTGTCTTCGGGGGCCACAATCCAGATGCCGCCTTCATTCAACAAACGACCAATGATGGGTTGCGCAGGCCTCTCGACAATCTCAACCACGCGACCTTCAGGCCGGCCTTTTCGGTCTTGTCTGACGATTCGAACCTTGACGCGATCTTTGTGCAACACAGCACGCATTTCGTTGGGCGGCAAGAAAATGTCACCGTCGCCATCATCGCGAATCAAGAAGCCATGGCCATCGCGATGGCCTTGCACGCTGCCTTCGATTTCGTCGAGGAGTCCAGAGGGTTGGCTAATTTTTTTGATATACAATCCTTTGTTGTTCTGAAAGCCCAGGTGGCGGAATTGGTAGACGCACTAGTTTCAGGTACTAGCGAGTAACTTCGTGGGGGTTCGAGTCCCTTCCTGGGCACCAAATTTTATAAAAAGCTGCACGGTGTGCAGTTTTTTTTTGCCCCAAAATATGCCACCAAATTTGCCCCCAAATATGCCCCCAGAAGTTTTCATTTCTAACTTCACATTTTCCATCTACAAAACATCTTAATGGATGTTAATGACAAGCTTTTGAGAACAAGGTGTTAGATGGGCAAACCCACCAAATCATGTCCTTGAACGCCCACAATGCGGGCCTTGGTAAATTCGCCCACCTTGAACGTTTTGCTAATTTTCTCGGGGGGCAACAAAAGCACCATGCCGTCAATTTCTGGGGCATCTGCATAAGAGCGGCCCTTGCCGCCTTTTTTGCCCAAGGCCTTGGCCGAGTCCACCAACACCTGCATGGTGGCACCCACTCTGTTTTGCAAACGCTGAACAGACACCTCTTCAGCGACCGCCATAAAACGTGAGCGGCGTTCTTCCCTCAATTCTTGCGGCAACATGCCTGGCAAATCATTGGCTGTTGCCCCTCTAACAGGGCTGTAAGCAAAGCAACCGGCCCGGTCAATTTGAGCTTCACGAACAAACTCCAGCAGATGTTCAAACTCTTCTTCGGTTTCGCCCGGAAAGCCTGCAATGAAGGTGCTTCGAACGACCAATTGGGGGCACATTTCACGCCACTTTTGAATGCGCTCTAAATTCTTTTCGCCACTGGCCGGCCGCTTCATGCGCTTGAGCACATCGGGGTGGCTGTGCTGCAAGGGCACATCCAAATAAGGCAAGACCAAGCCACTGGCCATGAGCGGCACAATGTCGTCTACGCTGGGGTAAGGATAGACGTAATGCAAGCGAACCCACGCACCGTATTTTTGCGCCATCTCGCCCAAGTTTTGAACCAATTCAAGGGTGCGGGTTTTAACAGGCCGGCCTTCCCAAAAGCCAGTGACATATTTGACATCGACGCCATAAGCCGAAGTGTCTTGGCTGATCACCAACAACTCTTTCACGCCACCTTCAAATAAAGCCTGCGCTTCTTTCAGCACATCGCCAATGGGGCGCGATACCAGATCGCCACGCATGGAGGGAATGATGCAAAACGTACAGCGGTGGTTGCAGCCTTCGCTGATTTTCAAATAAGCATAGTGGCGGGGTGTGAGCTTGAGGCCTGCCGTGCCAAATGTTTGCGGCACCAAATCCAAAAAGGGATCGTGCGGCTTGGGCAAATGCGCGTGCACGGCGTCCATCACTTCTTGGGTGGCGTGAGGGCCGGTGACGGCCAAGACACTGGGGTGCAATTGACGCACCATGTTGCCACCGCCCTCTGCTTCACGAGCGCCCAAACAGCCGGTCACAATGACCTTGCCATTCACGTTCAAGGCTTCAGAGATGGTGTCTAAACTTTCTTTGACCGCATCGTCAATGAAGCCACAGGTGTTGACAATGACGAGGTCGGCGCCCTCAAATGTTTTGGAGGTTTGGTAGCCCTCAGCGCTCAGTTGGGTCAGGATGAGTTCTGAATCGGTCAGGGCTTTGGGGCAACCTAAGCTGACAAAGCCCACCTTGGGGGATGCGGCAGATGCGGGCGTGGGGAGCTCAGAGGTTGGGGAAGCTTCAATTTCAGTCATGAAGCAATTGTCCCAGTAAATCGGTCAAATTTAGCCGCAAGGGGCGTTTGATTTCAGGGTTTTAAGCCCAAAGCTGACAAAAATTGGGCGGTTTGTTTTTGCATCTGCTCTTGCATCTGGCTCATCATGTTTTGAGACTGATGTCCCATTTTGGATTGCATCAGCATCAAGGATTGCAAGTTGTTTTCCAAGTAAGAACCCATGTAGCCTTGCATGGAATGACCATAAAACCGAATGATGTTGGCCAAAACGACTTCCGTGAACATGGGCGCTCCTGCAGACTCCTCTTCCAAAATGATCTGCAAAAGAATGCTGCGTGTGAGGTCATCGCCTGATTTTGCGTCCTTCACCACAAAGGCCTGCCCCGCCATGACCAATTGCTTGATCTCGGTCAGGGTGACATAACTGGATGTGGCCGTGTCGTACAACCTGCGGTTAGGGTATTTTTTGATGGTCCGAAGGGCCATTTGTTTGGGCTGCGCGGTGTCTGCTGCATTGGCTTGAACGCCCTCCTGATGTGCATCTGCAGACCTAGCCTGCGATGTTTTGGAAGTGGATTTTCTGGCCATGATGAGATGTTTGTATGCTGCACTGCAATAGATTCTAAGTTGAACCCATCGACCGCCAACCGCGGAATTACCCTCAAATGAACGACACATTGCCTATACTCATTAAAGTCAATTTGTCTACACCCAACCATGAACACGCTTACTCTTTCAATTCGCAATCTATCTGGCTCACAAGTTTTCTCAAGTCTTGTGCTTTTTTCAATCAGTGTTTTAGGGAGTCCCTCTGCCATGGCCATAGAAGAGCCCCGATATACGGTGGTGCACAAAGCGGGTGCTTTTGAAGTGCGCCAATATGCCCCTATGTTGATCGCTGAAACCTTGGTGGACGGCGACATGGACGAAGCCTCCAACAAAGGTTTTAGAAGAATTGCAGACTACATTTTTGGCAACAACCAAACCACCGCTTCCGGGGGCGCAAGCTCTTCTTCCAAAATAGCCATGACCGCCCCAGTGACAGTTGAGCCACAGTCCGAAAAGATCGCCATGACGGCCCCGGTCACCCTGAGCGCGGCAGGGCAAGAAAACACAATGACCGCCAGCAACAAATGGCGCGTGCACTTTGTGATGCCCTCGCAGTACACCCTGAGCAGCATTCCGAAGCCCAAAAATTCAGAGGTGACCTTGAAAGAAGTTCCCGGCAAATACTTTGCCGTGCACAGCTATACGGGGCTTAACAACTTCTCTAAAGTGCAGGCCAAAACCGATGAATTGAGCGCTTGGGTTCAAGAAAAAAAACTCAAGAGCATGGGCAATCCACAGCTCTTGAGATACGACCCACCCTGGACGCTTCCCATGTTTCGACGCAACGAAATCATGTTGGAGGTCTCAGGTTGGCTTCAACCCAGCGGCACTGATTAACTTACCCCATTTCTCTTTTTCACTGGCGATGAATGACTTAAGTTCTGTGCCAGACTTCATTTGAGGGTCGACCCCCATTTGAAGTAATTTGGCCTGAACATCTGCACGTTCAAGCGTCTTGTTGATGGTGGCTGACAAGGTTTGAGCGGCTTCGGCCGGGATTCCTTTGGGCGCAAAGATGACGGTCCAGCCAACCAGCTCGTATCCCGCAACGCCCTGTTCAGCAATGGACTTAACCCCAGGCAACAATCGACTGGATGAGGCAGAGGTCACGCCCAATGCCTTTAACTGGCCACTTGCCACCTGCGCTTGCAATGAAGCAATGGTGTCAACCATGTAATCGACGTGGCCGCCCAAAACGGCTGTGATGGATTGAGCGCTGCCCTTGAAATCGATGGGCATCATGACAGATCCACTGCGAACCTTGAACAATTCATGCGCCATGCGGCAGGTGGTGGTGGACACCGCCGTGTTGAGGGCGTCAGGTTTGCTGCGCGCTGCGGCAATGAGGTCTTGAATATTGTTGACGGGATTGCTGCTGGCCGTCACATAGACCAAAGGCAAGATGCCAACCATTGCAATGGGTTCAAAATCGGTTTGAGCGTCAAATCCTGGTTGGCTGAAGAGGTAGCCGTTGGCTGCATGGGTGGCATTGGTACCGATCATGAGGGTGTAGCCGTCTGGTGCCGATCTAGCAGCCATTTGAGTTCCAATATTGCCACCTGCACCGGGACGGTTGTCGATGACCACAGCTTGTTTGAGCGCGCGCGAAATTTCATCGGCCACATAGCGTCCCACAATGTCCGTGCCCTGCCCTGCGGCATAGGGGATGATCATTTTGATGGGTTTGTTGGGGTAGGCTTGGGCTTGGGCTTGGGCTTGAGCAGGAAACAAGCTAATTGCTACGCTCAATAAACCCACTGTGCCAATACCGCGCGTCCAATGTTTGAATGAAATCATGTCTGTCTCCTTATTTTTAGATGCACTTTAACTTTGATTCACGCTGAGTGGTGCATTCTGACTTCTCTACACCCCAAAAACTTGCTACTTTGCACCACCATCAAGGCACCAACAACTACTTTTCATCAAGGATAAACCAACCTGGACGATCAATTAAATAGGCAAAACAAAACAATCGTTCAGAAAAACTAATTTTACTAAGTAGGCTCTAACTCCTAAAGTGATGTTCATACAGAAGATGAATGAAATCAAGCAAAGGAAATTTATGTCGACATGGGCTGTGATTGAAAATGGGGCGCCACTCCAACAAATTGAGCAAAAGCAGAGAGAGCCTGTTGGCACGGAGGTCTTGCTCAAGGTGACCTATGCTGGGGTTTGTCACTCAGATCTTCATTTCTGGAAGGGCTCATACAACATGGGCGGCGGCAAGTTTATGAAGTTGAGTGAACGAGGTGTTGTTCTGCCTCGGGCACCCGGGCACGAAGTCGTCGGTCAAGTGGTTAAATTAGGGCCTGATGCACAAGGCGTGAAGTTGGGTGATCAGCGCATTGTGTTTCCATGGCTAGGTTGCGGGCACTGTGAAGTCTGTCAAAGTGGCAACGACAACCTTTGCACGCAGTCAAGTTCTATCGGCATCATGCATGACGGTGGCTTTGGCGATCATGTTGTCGTGCCTCACTCTAGGTATTTGGTTGATCCAGGCCCTGTTGATCCTGCCTATGCCGCCACGCTGGCTTGCTCTGGGATCACAGTCTATTCAGCGATCAAAAAAATCATGCCTCTTTCGCCAGAAGAGCCCGTTGTTTTGTTTGGCGCTGGCGGCTTGGGCTTGGCAGCCATCGCCATGCTGCGCGCACTGGATCACCTCAACATTGTCACGGTCGATGTAAATCCTCGAAAAAAGCAAGCCGCTTTAGATCAAGGTGTACGTCATTTTGTTGATGCCTCGCAACCAGACTTTGTAACCCAAGTTTTATCTCTGACAGGTGGGCCAGTCAAAGCGGTGATCGATTTTGTCAACATTGATTCAACGGCCCAAAACGCTCTGGAAATGCTGCAAAAAGGTGGCAAATTGGTGTTGGTGGGTGTAGGGGGTGGTCAGATTGTTGTGTCGCTGGCGAGCATGATTTTTAGGCCTCGAACGATCCAAGGTTCAGCCACTGGCAATCCACAGGACCTTCGAGATGTGGCTGCACTTGCGCAGTCTGGGAAGCTACAACCTATTCCTGTGACGCGAATGCCAAAAGACCAAGTCAATCATGCAATGCACCTTTTAGAAGAAGGTCAGGTCAACGGACGCATTGTTTTGATCGACTGATACGCAGGCCAAGCATTGCGGCGCCCATGAAAAAAGGTGATGCTGTATTTTTACAGTGTCATTTTTTAATTTCAAAACCTTTGTAGCCATTGTTTGCAATGGCCGTACATTCCTCCCTGTAGCGTCCAACACCCCCCACATAGGGCATGAACACGCGAGGTTTACCTGGCACATTGGCCCCCAAATACCAAGAATTGGCATTCAGGAACAAAGTGGCATTGGCAAGTTCGTTGACATGCGAGACCCAATGATTTTCAGCTTCCTGTGTCGCTTCAATCTTTGCGCATGCGTTTGAAGTCAAATGTTGAATGCAATCACTGATCCACTCTACATGCTGTTCAATGGATACCACCACGTTGCTCAATACAGAAGGACTGCCAGGTCCGGTCACCATGAATAAATTTGGAAATCCTGCCGTCATGAGACCCAAATAAGTCAGAGGCCCCGCGCGCCACTTGTCCGCCAAGGACAATCCGTTTTGGGTTCGAATGTCAATGTTCAAAATCGCCCCAGTCATGGCATCAAATCCGGTTGCAAAAATTAGCGCATCCAATTTGTATTCAGCATCGCTCGTCGTCACCCCAAATTCGCTGATCTCTTGAATGGGGGTGCTTCGAATGTCTACCAGTGACACATTTTCTCTGTTGAAAGTTTCGAAATAATCAGTATCCAAGCACAGGCGTTTGGTGCCAATGTGAATGTCTCTGGGTGTGAGTTTTTCAGCCAAGGCAGGATCAGCCACACGTGATTGAATTTTTCGACGTGCAAAGTCTGCCGCTGTTTCATTGGACTCAGCCACCAGCATAATGTCTTTGTAAGTTCGGGTGTAGGCCGTACCTCCCGCCTGCCATCTCAATTCGTAAGCTACTTCACGCTCTTGAGGTGTGGCTTCTAAGGCAGAAAGTGTCGGCACAGGATAACTTGCAACACCTGTCGGACTGACTCTTGCACGTTTTCTTAAGTCAACGTAGTTTTGTTTGATGTCTTTGACTTCAGTTTCTTTCAATGGTCTGTTACCAGCAGGCAAACTGAATGTAGGGGTTCGTTGAAATACAAATAAATGCTCAGCTTGCTTAGCCACTTCAGGAATCGTTTGTATGCCTGAAGAGCCCGTGCCAATCACGCCCACAGTTTTCCCTGTGAAGTCAACGGGTTCATGCGGCCATAAACCCGTGTGGTACGAAGGACCCTTGAAGAGATCACGACCTTTAATTTCAGGGGGCTTGGCAGCCGACAAACAGCCCGTGGCCATGACGCAAAACTGTGCATTCACAACTTCGCCGTTCTCGGTGGTGACAGCCCATCGGCTTGAGGTCTCGTCATAAATAGCCGAGCTGACTCGGGTGTTGAATTGAACATCACGCCTAAGGTCAAATCGATCAGCCACATGGTTGATGTATTTGAGGATTTCTGGCTGCGTTGCATAACGCTCTGTCCAGTTCCACTCCTGCTGAAGCTCTTCAGAAAAGGAATAGGAATACTCCATGCTTTCAACATCGCAACGAGCCCCAGGATAACGGTTCCAGTACCAAGTTCCACCGACATCACTGCCCGCCTCGAGCACCTGAACTTGAAGCCCCATGCCACGCAAGCGGTGCAACATGTAAAGCCCTGCAAACCCAGCACCCACAACCACCACGTCAGCATTGGATTTCAACGCAGTTAAATCTTTGCTTGTGCCCGTTGATTGACCTGACATCGTTTATCTCCGTAAATTCTGATTGGTTGTGATCGTTCGGGCACGCCGATTTGCATGCCAATGCCAAACCGAATGCAATTGAATGCTGCACGCCGGTATGTGCATGCAGCATCCGATTTCAAATTTATAAAATCACAACTTGCAATCTGAGCCAACTGGCGGCGTAACCTTGCTCATGGCTTGAACTTCTTTCAAAGCAAAATCACCTTTGCCTTCGCCCACCTTGATGGCACGCGTGATGACCATGGAACGAAGAATTTGATGATCCGCTGCTCGCATTTCTACGTCGCCCGCAATGGTCGAGGTTTTCAAACCAGCCAAGGCAGCGCGAACAGCAGCCGTATCTGTTGATTTAGCGTTTGCGATGGCTTGGTGAATCATCTCAAATGAAATGTAGGTGTCTGCATCGACAAAAGTCGGCTTGCGCTTGAAACGTGCCTCAAATGCTTTGACAAATGCAGCATTGCGTTCACCCGGCATGGACCAGTAATAACTTTGGGCAGAAAGAACGCCGACTGTTGTGTCGCCTTGTGCTTCGATCAGCATTTCATTGGTCGAAAACACAGAAAACACAGTTTTGTATTTGGCAAACAAACCGAAAGGTTGTTGTTGTTTGGCCAAAGTCACACCAGCTGAACCTGGATAAAGCACCATCAGGCCCTCGGCTGGATTTACCAACAATTGAGAAATAAAGCTGCCGACATCAGGCGCGCCGGGTGGAGAAAAGACCACTTTCTGAACTTTGCCACCATTTTCTTCCACCAACTGAGTGAATTTCTTGGCATAGTCGTGCCCAACAGCGTAGTCGGCCATGTACAAATCCCATGTCTTGGCTGGATTCTCTCTCAGCAATGAGCGCAGGCTGTTGACAAAGGCTGAGTCATTGTGACCGACACGAAAATAATTAGCCTGGCAGTTTTTGCCTGTCAAATCATCTGCAGCAGACGTAGTGTCAACAAAAATAGCATTCATGGCAGCCAGCTTGGGGGAAAGTGCCAATGACGTACTGGAACTGCTCAAACCCGTAAAGATATTTGCGCCTTGTTGCTCTACCAATCGATTGGCAGCCGCCAATGCTGCGGCAGGTGTTCCCGCATGAGACTGGGACACCAGTTCATACTTGCGGCCTAACACACCTCCTTTGGCATTCAGGTTTTCAATGGCCAATGTTGCGCCATCCTTGATAAACGGCGCGAACACGGCAAACGGACCAGAGTCAAAATTAATCAGGCCAATTTTGACCGTTTCTTGCGCAACGGCATTGGCTTGGAAAACCAATGTGGCAATAGCTGCTGTGAGTATTTTACGAATCATGAGAGTCTCCTTTGTTAAATTAAAAAGCCAAGGCAGCTTGATGCTGCTCTTTATCGATGTCCTCAGTCAATCCCTGATCAATGATTTCGCCTTTGGCCATGACGACAAATCGTTGACTGACTCTGCGCACCAAATTCAGGTGCTGCTCCACCATCAAAAGTCCCGTGCCTTCGGCACGAATCTCATTGAATATGCGCGCCAATTCATCGACCAACACGGGCGACAAACCTTCAGAAGGCTCATCCAACAAAAGAACGCGAGGATTACCCAACAGTGCGCGTCCCACAGCCAACATTTGTTGCTGACCACCACTCAATGCGGTACCCATCTTGTATTGACGTTCTTCTAAAACAGGAAAAAGTTTGAACACCGAGCGCATGTCCCACCGACCAGGGCGGCCCGATGCAGCCCCCAATCGCAAGTTGTCACCCACCGTCAAATGCGGCAAGATCATTCGGCCCTGTGGCGAGACTGTGACCCCTTGCTTTGCCGCCATAAAGGCGGGCATGCTGTTGAGTGTTTTTCCGTCAACTTCAATGGCACCAGCGCTGATGGTGGTTGCGCCAAAAAATGACATGATGAGGGTTGACTTGCCTGCGCCGTTTTTGCCCACCACGGCAACCGATTCACCCTCGTGAACCTCGAGGTTGACATTGCGCAAGACCACGGACTTGCCATAGCCAGCACTCAAACCTTGAACGCGAATGAAGCTCATGCGCTCGACCCTAGGTAAGCAGAGATGACATGTGGATGACGCCTGACTTCGGCAGGCGTTCCGGTGGTTAGCAATTTGCCCAAGTCCAAAGCTGTGATGGCATCGCAAAATTTAAACACCGCTTCAACATCGTGCTCCACGACCAATGCTGTGACATTGCGTTGACGAACAACCGCCAACAAATGTTCAAATAACTTGATGGTTTCTGCGGTTGACAGTCCTGCAGCTGGCTCGTCTAGCAACATCAGACTGGGTTGTCCCACCAAGGCCAATGCAATGTCAACACGACGTTGATCACCATACGCAATGCTGTCGGCCATCAAGTCATACATGGCATTGAGTTCTAGCGTGTCCACAATGCTGTTGAGGTCGGTTTCTCCCAGGTGCAAAGCAACCATTTCCAGTTGTTGCCCCACTTTAATACCAGGAAAAATACTGGTCCGTTGAAATGAACGCGACATGCCCATTCG
>Ga0209598_10002696_pt1 | contig 13720 bp, 3 predicted proteins | sample M_140807_EF_Meta_FD_187317 | JGI IMG/M metagenome (GOLD analysis project Ga0209598, IMG submission 187317) | Freshwater microbial communities from Lake Montjoie, Canada to study carbon cycling - M_140807_EF_MetaG (SPAdes) (version 2) | ecosystem: Environmental > Aquatic > Freshwater > Lake... | reverse complement strand
TGGATACCTTTTTGACGGTTTTGTGGAAGCCCTAAACTCACGGTGACTTTTTCACCCGTCCATATTTCCGCGCACGGTAATACGAGCCCCTTTTTCAGGGCCCCAATGCTGGCAGTAAGCGTTGCTTTCACGGCAACAGGACCAACTGGCGTGCCAGTATCACCGTCTAGCCCGCTCGGGATATCAACGGCAAGCACTGGCAACCCCGAACGGTTGATGGATCGAACAATGGTTGAAAAGGGCGCTTCGAGCGGCCTCGTTAGCCCTATTCCAAAGAGGGCGTCAACAATGCAACCAGCACCCTGCAAGATTTGATCCAATTCAAGGCCATCGGCGGAAACCAGTAGGGGGTACCCTGCTGCGATTAGGGCACGTGCCTGTACCAGGCATTCGGGGGTGCAGCGTTCAATGGCACCCAAAAGTACAGTGCGCGTTGCAATTCCTGCCCCATCAAGGTGGCGGGCGATCGCCAAGCCGTCGCCTCCATTGTTGCCTCGGCCAGCAAAAACCGCGATCGGAGCCGGAAAAGTACCCGGCCGGTCTATGAGGACTTGGGCAATATTTCGTGCCGCATTTTCCATCAGCACCAGCGATGGTAAACACAATGTTTCCATCGCCCAGGCTTCAATAGCTCGCATTTCAGCCACAGATACAACCGGCGGATTGGTAGAATTGGCAAACATTCTGAATATTCCTGATTATTTTTTGCACTGGGTTGAATCGTGACCTACTACCTTCCATGTGCCACTGGCGTGGCACTTCCCGGGATCGGTGCCATTTTACAACGAATTCTGAACAATTGGTGTCATTGTCTTTGTTTGCGGATGGGATTTGGGGATTCGTAACTTGTTTCTTGGCATTGGTTTGCGGAGAATTTGCAATTCATTGTCCGGATTGTGCTTCAGATCTCGCTTACTCTGGTGGCACAACTTTCTGGTTTTGGGTTTATTGAGGAGTCAAGTTCATGAGCTTTTCTAACAAGACTTTCTGGGGACGATCGGCAGCCAACAATTCCAATCGCTCTTTCGGATCCAAGCCGCGATCCGGCAACCGACAGAAAGCATTGGCACTTGAGCAGCTTGAAAGTCGGGAAGTACCAACGATTAGCGACTTGCTTCCAACAGTGTCCGAGCTGTTGGCCAGCGGGGCCACGGTGCAGACGCAGAATCTGACGCTCGACAACCAGCAAAAAGTGACGTACGCCGCTTCAAATGGTGTACGCGAAGTCGATCTGTATCCATTCACACCGGCTTGGTCAGGCACCTATCGGTTTACTGCTGATCAAAAACTTTCCTCCATCGACACCGTTCTGGCGGTTTATGACGCCAATGGCAACCGCATTGCCTTGAACGATGACATTTCCATGAGCAACCTGAACAGCGCTGTTAATCTGAATTTGGTCGCGGGCGGAGCTTATCAAGTCGCTGTGACCAGTTACGACGATATGGCAACAGGCGGTTACACTCTTGGTGTGTCGGGATTGTTGCAGGAAGATAAGTGGGAAAACAATGACACACTCACAACTGCGACTAAGCTGACCGGAACCACAGGCATCAGCCTGACAGCCGTTTTGGCGGATGCACACGACTATTATCAGTTCACCCTGACTGGAACAACCAACGCCGGATCATCGCTGGATATCGATTTTGACAATTCCAAGGGCGATATTGATCTGCGGCTTCTCGACTCCGCTGGCAATGTGCTGAGCATCAGCAACGGCGTCACAAACAGCGAAATTATTGACCTCTCCGGTCTGAAAGCAGGCAAATATATCATCGATGTTTCTGGCTACAACGGGGCATACAATCCAAATTATGTCCTGAATCTTAATGCGGGCGTTATGCCAGCGGCAGTTGCAGGCGATGCCTTCGAACCGAACAACACTCTGACCTTGGCTACCAAGCTTGGCACTATCGATTCCAACAAAGTTTGGTCCAACCTTTCGATTGGCAAGAGCGATGTAGACTATCTGCAATTCAAGTTGGGTGCCACCGGGACAGCCACCAGTGAAGTGCTTCTGGACTTCATGCATTCACAGGGCGACATTGACGCTGAACTTCTTAATTCCGCGGGCAAACGCTTGGCTATTTCCCAGTCAACCAGCAATCAGGAACGGTTCAGCCTCAATGGCCTTACCGCTGGAACATACACCATACGTGTTTATGGTTACTCCAATGCCACAAATCCAAACTATAGTCTGACAATCAACAACACTGCTCCAATCACTCCGCCCGTCACCCCGCCAGTCACTCCGCCCGTTACCCCACCGGTCACTCCACCCGTTACCCCGCCTGTAGTTCCACCGGTTTCCCAGAATTCATGGACGGTTATGGTCTATATGACCTCGACCAATCTTGCTCAATTCGGGTTTGCCGATGTCAATGAAATGGAAGATGCGCTCACTCGCATGGCACCGGGTGTGCGCTTCACTCTGTTCTGGGATCAATGGAATCAACAGTCTTACGCCACTGGCGGTGGCTCACAGGCTGCATGGGGAACTGCTGGCCGCGCAGTGCTTCAGGCTGATGCCAACATGAACTCCGTGGCGACCTCTTTTGAGATTATTGGCGAGCGCAATACGGGTGATCCTGCAACTTTAAGAGATTTCCTGACTTGGAGTCAGACAGCAGCACCAGCCCAAAACTACGCACTTGTTATGTGGAACCATGGTGGTGGCCTTTCAGGTGTGAATTTTGATGATGAATCAGGCAACGATAGCATCAGTATTGCGGATCTTCGGACAGCAATTACGCAATCGCAAACCACGCTTCAGGTGCTGTCCTACGATGCTTGCCTCATGGGCATGGCTGAGCAGGCGTATGAGGCCAGAGGCTTGGCCACGGTTCAGGTCGCATCGGAAGAAGTGATCGATGGACCTGGCTACAATTACCGAACCGCTTTCCAAGCACTTCAAACCAATCCATCCGCAGTGACTGCCCAGTCGCTGGCCCAAGGTATGGTGCAGAGTTTCACCACATCGTATGCGGCAGATGGAAGTTCTACTTTTTCAGCCATCGCCAGCAACAAGATGGATGCCGTGGCTACCAGCCTGCGTGCCTTTACCACCGCGGCAACCAGTTTGACTGCGGCACAAGTGACCACCCTGAAAACTATTTTGGGTCAGGTCACGCATTTTGATTTTCCTGAAAACGTGGATCTCCAGCAGTTTATGCAGTCCGCGTCTACCAACGCATCGTTGCCTCAGGCTCTGCGAACCGCTGCTGGTGGGGTTGTGACCGCTGTTAGCCAGTCTGTGCTTTACCTGATGGCAGATGCGCGGCAAACCAAGGGGCTGGCTATCTATTTGCCTACTTCGGCCGCTCAGGAAAATTCGAGCTACGGGCTGTATTCCAATTTTGAAGCGGCTACAGGCTGGAGCACGTTTATCAACCGTATGCTGGGCAGGTCGGCAGCCACACGTCTTGGAACTGGCACCGGCATGACACGTGGTGCCGCGCAACGTGGTTCACATCATCATCGCGGTGCCGGTGGTGAGGCCAGCCAAGATTCAGGATTGTCCAGCGTGTCGCTGGCACTGGCCCCTGAATCTTCTGCACGTGTCCAAGCAAGCGATGCGACTTTTGTGGTTTCCACAACCTCCCGCAACTTAGGCATTCAGGCGATCGGTGCAGATTCGCAAGGCGCGGCAGTTGGAAGTGTCGCAACTTCGCCTGCAACCCGTGCCATCGACAGCCTCTTTGCCGGACCGGTGGATTTCCTCGGCCGGTTGGATGACACTTTCAGCATGAGTGTCTGATGCGATTGAAGAAAAAATCAAATCAAGGGGCGGGGTGGTTTGACCATCCCGCCTCGTCTCTTTTGTTGAATTCCATCTGTCAACAGCGGAAATGCACGGACAACGAAATGACTATCAACGCCGCAGCGAGTAGTTGATAACCGCTTTGCCCAAGGTTGCTGCTCCGTCAAAATCGTGGCCTAGGCAATCGGGTGACTTGGTACGTTCGAGGGCGCAACCAAGGTCGAGCGGGCTGTAAATCAGAACCCATCGGCCTTGCCAACGGACACCTTCAAGCCGTGGGGGACCGGGTTCAAAACCGGGGCTTGCCTTGCCGCCGGGAAGCTCCCGCTTTCGCCGCACTTCTGTAATGCGGGTACCGTTCAGCTCGGCACTGTAAAGCTCGTCATCCAGTGGTATAGGTTCGAGTTTCGGGCGTGGCATGCCGGGGGGTACTTCGGCTCCTTTGAACAGTTCGTCAACAAAAGAACGGAAAGCGGTATCGAATGTCTTGGACCCGCAGCATGCGTCTGCCAGCAGCATTCCGCCATTTTCCAAAGAAAATCGCAGACGCTCAAGGCGAGCTGATGGAATTGAAAACGCCTGTCTGCCATGCATGTAGAAAAACCGGAAGTCGAGAATCTGCTCGGCATCGGCGGGTAATGTGGTTGGCTCAGGTACCACGTCGAGGCCAAGCTTTCGCGCCTCAAGCATTAAGTGGCGCATGGCCTTGGGGGCTGGTTGCCAATCTCCTTCATGCCTGATTTGCACGGCCCGCAGAAAGCCTCGGCGCACGGGAATCTTGTCGCCGCCGCGAGCTACTTCCACTTCTGTCAGCCGGGGGCGAGGGGGTTCAAGCCCTGTCGCGTACGCCACTATGCTGGCGCCCAGCTTGAAGGCAATTTCGCCGCGAGGGCTTTTGGTGTCGCCGGCTTCCCAGTACCCGGCAATGGGTTTGGGTAGATAAAGCAGGACAATTTTGCACCCTTGCGAGATGCCATATACGGGGAATGTGTCATCTGGAACAATGAATTTTCCCGTGGCAGTCCAGAGTGGATGGCCGGGTGGCAAGCGGAACAACTCGTTGTCCGGGTAGAGTTCTTTGACCAACGCCTTGAATTCTCCGTCGAATTCGCCCCTGCCGCAGCATGCTTCCGCTACAACGAAACCGCCATTGGAAAGGTACTCTTTCAGGAGTTCTTTTTCGCGGCCTCCGGGAACCCGGGTGTGGTGGTTGAAGAAAACAATGGGGCTACCAAGCAGTTCGTCTGCCAACGCCCTGATGCTATCGGCGTCGTCTGCTTGGGCCTGACGAACATCGAATATCTGCCACGCCAAAGGAATACCCTTGAATACTTCCTTGCTGCAGAAGTCTGTCAGATTCCGCATATCGGAGCGTTTGTTGTTCCAGCCATCACCCACATTGTGAGCCAGCTTGGAAACCAGAACGGGAGTGCGGCCCTTCGAGAGAAACAACAATGAAAAACTGGTGGCGACCACTGGCCAGTTATCGAGTCCGGTGGCAGCCTCGCCGGCTGTGTAGCCCCAAGAGCCGTCTCCTCGTTGCTGGTTGACCAGGTATTTGGCCCCAACACGGTACCAATCGTGGCCGCCTATGAAGCGTTGGCCGGTTAAGCGTCCTGCTCGTTCGATGCCATAGAGGCCATAGTAAACATGGTGCAAGCGGCGAACAGCTTCCCGATTCATTGTTCCGGGGAAGTTGGTGCCTATCCAATCGAGTGCCTGGCGGACTGGGCGGATTTCGTCGTAAAGCCCGCAGTTGAGTGCGCTGCCATCGGCTTGCAGCATCGCTTTGCCCGCTTGAAGGTCCATGCCGCAGATCAGCAGGTTGCAGAGACCTGCTGTCGTCATGGTCATGGTGGTGAACCCGCCACCGCGGTAGGTCCAACCGCCATCGCGTTGTTGCGATTGCAAAAAGTACTGGCGAATGGAGCGGAGTTTGTCGGGGCTGACCTGATACCCAGCGACAAGCGCTTCATGAAGACCCAACAGTGCATATTGGGTATTGGAGTTGTCTGGCAGAGCACCATCAGCGGTATAGCTCCAACCAGCGATATTTTGCTGTTTAACCATGCTACGTTCGAGCCACTTCACATTAGCTTTGATCCGTTCGGCGTCTTGCGGTTGGGCAGCGAGGCAAAAAACCATGGTTTGCAAGCCAACGGTGTAGGTTTGATCCGGTGGCAGGCCGCGTAAATACTTGAGGCCGCGCTGAATCATCTCGTCTTCGGGCGGAATACCCGATTGCATAAGAGCCAGCATGGCGAGGGCAGTCCAGCCGCCTTTGCGAGCACCGCTTTCGGCATCAACTTCCCAGTTTCCGCGGCCCTTTTCCTGATCACGCAGGAAGCGAATACCCTTTTCGATGGACGCGCGGACCTGATCAACCAATTTAGGCTGTGCCATGGCGGCCTGAGGGGCTACCAGCAGGGCCAAAGCCACGCCCAGCATTGGCATGCGCATCATTCAATCCCCGCATCGTTTCGTGGCACAGAAGACTCAACCCATTATTCATCCATCGGCATTCGATTGCCAACCCTGAACTACGCCAAGACTGGCTGATTCCAATTCCAGCGACTAGGATGAAAGAAGTCGCCAGGGGTGCCGACCGTTTTGGTCGGCTGAGAGCACACCCTCCGCACCTGATCCGGGTCATGCCGGCGCAAGGGAGCGCGACGGATCGTTGCACGGTCCTGGCGTATGCGCACCTTGCGTCAGGAGAATACCATGACTCAGCTCGAAGCGGCCCGCAAAGGGCAGATCACACCTGCCATGGAGTTTGTGGCCCGCAGGGAGAATCTAGAACCAGAATTGATCCGCTCGGAAGTCGAACGCGGGCGTCTGGTCATTCCTGCCAACATTCACCACCTGCAAGGCCGCCTCGAACCCATGGGCATCGGCATTGCCACGTCTTGCAAAATCAACGCCAACATTGGCAACAGCGCCGTCACCAGCAAGGTGGACGATGAACTGGAAAAACTGCACACGGCCGTTCATTTAGGCGCCGACACCGTGATGGACCTTTCCACAGGTGGCGACATCGACCTGATCCGCCGAGAAATCATCGCGGCCTCACCGGTGCCCATCGGCACGGTCCCCATGTATCAGGCTATTAAAGATGTCAATGATATCGGCGACCTGAAAGTGCGTGATTTATTCGACATGATCGAACGTCAGGCGCAGCAGGGTGTCGATTACATGACCATTCACGCGGGCGTTTTGCTCGAGTACCTTCCGCTCACAGCGAAGCGAGTGACAGGCATTGTGAGCCGTGGCGGATCGTTGATTGCGCAGTGGATGCTGGTGCGCCATGAGCAAAACCCTTGGTACACTCATTTCGATGAGCTGAGTGAAATCCTGCGGGCCTATGACGTCACTTACAGCTTGGGCGATGGTATGCGTCCCGGGTGCTTGGCAGATGCCAACGATGAGGCGCAGTTTGCCGAACTCAAAACATTGGGTGAGTTGACGCTAAAAGCATGGGAGCATGGTGTGCAGACCATGATTGAGGGCCCCGGCCACATTCCGATGCACCTGATCAAAATGAACGTGGAAAAACAGCGTGAAATGTGCCATGAGGCGCCGTTTTATGTTCTGGGACCATTGGTAACGGATATCGCCCCCGGCTACGATCATATCACTTCAGCCATTGGCGCCGCCATTGCTGGTGAGGCGGGGGCCGCGATGCTTTGTTATGTAACGCCCAAGGAGCATCTGGGCTTGCCCAATAAAGACGATGTCAGGCAGGGCGTGATCGCGTACAAGATCGCGGCTCACGCTGCTGACATTGCCCGTGGCCGAAAGGGCGCGCGCGACCGCGACGACGCCTTAAGCAAAGCGCGATTCGAGTTTGATTGGAACAAGCAATTCGAATTGTCGCTCGATCCTGAAACAGCCCGGCGGATGCACGATGAGACGTTACCGCAAGAGGTATTCAAGAGCGCGAAATTCTGCAGCATGTGCGGCCCTAAGTTCTGTTCGATGCGCGTGACCCAAGATATTCGCCGTATTGCCGAGGAGCAAGAAGCCAAGAAGCGTGTTGAGTTGACGCTGTCCTGATTGCAAGAGAAAGAGTCGAAACAAATAACCGCATGCCGAGAGGCTTGCGGTTATTTTCATAATTCAGACCAACTGGAATATGATCGGAGCAATTGAGAGTGGATAGCCCGAGATTTTTTTCTTCTGGTTGTCCTGATCAGATGTCCGCAACCAGAAATGAAAATGACTACGCCAAGATTGGTTACTGGTGCCTGGGGAGTGGTTGGATTCATCAGTTCAGGATTTGTGATTGAAGTAGGCGACGCGGATATTTTACGCGGTATTTTCCACCCTGATCGCAACTTGCGGACGAAAGGAATATCGGCCATTGCATGATCGATAGCTCCAATTGTTGAAGTTGCTGCCTGAATGGCTGGCTGAACCGCTTGCAAGACCAGATCAGACGCATCTTGGACCCCCGGCAAGTCGAGGATTGGTTGAACAATATGATTCACAGAGGCAAAGATGGGAGCAACACACACTCGCAACCGGAACATGATTATTGCTGACCAATCGTTGAAACTGCCTTTCAAATCAACGTCGCTAAGCCACCAAGGGAGAATTGATGCCGAATCTGTTTCTTGTGGTGATCCAGAATTAGACGCAACCAGCACGCCCATCGGATTGATAGTGGATGTGACAGACGCAAGCAAGACAGCGTAAGTTGATGTTACTAACGTTGGATCAAGTCCAGTGGTCGTAGTGTTAGGAATTTTGGGGTCGATTTTCACAACGGGATCTATCGGTGACACACTGATCAGAGGCGGATTTGGCTCAACAGTTTTGTTTTCACCAAACAATACCAATTCCAAACCGTTTGTACCGACTTCTGGATAATCGATCGATTGGAGCGTTACAGAGCCATTGCTGCCAATCAGTGCTGCTCCGCCGAGAACTCGTCCTCCTCCAATACCATAAAGTGTCATCGGGAATGATGATCCTTGGGGATTGGCAATGACAATCAGATCCAAATTGCCGCGAGTGCTGATATTTCCGTTGGTTAGACCATTCACAATGCCGGTTTGCTCACGTGTTCCAATGGCTTGACCTGAACCATCAATCAATATGGAGTCAACAGGATCCAACCACACGATCAAAAAAGGAATTCCAGTGCTAAAAGATTGAGATTGTAGTGTGTGAACTAGGTTTTGTGAAACAAGATGGTTGGCAAACATGGCACGGCTGCGGTTAGCTCCAACTGATTGCAGCGCAAGCCATTGAGCCGAAAAACTGTCGTCGAGCGTGGCACCAATCTGGCGCATCAGGTTGCTGCCAACAAAAAGGGAGTTGCTGGCATTCGAAAGCGAAACGGAAAATGAGTAGGAACTATTGGGCACGCCACGCAGGCTAAAGAACACAGTTTCACCCGCTTGGGCTTGAAAGTCCCCTGAAAGGTTATGGTTGTCATCGGTGAAAAAATTGCCAGCATTGACCCCGCCTTCTTGGCGGTACATGCGGATTACAGTAGCCGACCTGATCGTACTGTGGTCACTTTCTAGATGGTATTTGCCAGTGGATGGGGCTGTGAAAGACCATGTGTCTGTGTCGGAAAGTGTGTTAAAAATTGGATTATTAGCACCAGCGCCAAAAGCAATGAATCGTGAATTGATACCATCCAGGATCGGAGTTAAACATCTTGCTGTCAAAATAGTATCGCCAGCCTCATCATTTGGAATAGCAGATGCGGAGCTTGCGCTGATCGAGTACGCAAATGTAGATGTTCCGTAACCTTGAACATGTGCATGAATCTCGATACCGATCGGAGCATCGATTTCAATTATTCCATCAATTGATCGGGCCAATTCATTCTCGTTAGCATCAGTAATGAAGAGGATGGTGGAGGAATTTTTGTCCTGCGTTCTCAGATCAAATCGAATTCGACCTGTTCCAGAAGTCCGGACAGCGAAATAGTCGTCATCGCCTGAATATTGAATGCGTCGGGAAACAGAAGAACCATCGATTGATAGTTGTTCTGGAAGTCCAAACAGTGGGCCATTGGCAACATCATCAAATTGACGATCGATGGATAGCCGGTAACCCCCCACTGTTCCGTTCTGGCCCGCTATTTGCAGATAAATTGTGCTGTCCTTCGCGACTGGAATCGTAAAGGAGTGTGGGATATCGATACCATCTTCCCAAGCAAACCGATGGCTTACTTGCATAGTCGCATCTAAAACGGCCAGAACAGGATTTAGTTGGCTGTTTCCAAAACCAAAAGAAGATTCTCGTTCAAGACGAATAGTGACCGCGCCACCAGATGCTGTGGTGTCTAATCGATAGGTGTCGACATCATAAGGCACGATAGTGGGATCGGCATGAGGTCCCATTATGCTCCCATTGATACACCCGACAACCACGCCCGTGGCGCCATCAAACTGAATGGTCGGTGTTTGGTTATCAGGTAGAGACGGTGCCTCATCCCGATTGGGATCGAACGGCTGAGGGGCGGAGGTGGTTGTAGTGTGAATCGTAAGTTCATAAGAACCTGTTGAGTAGGAGCTATAGCCTTTGCATTCAATATAATAAACAGAACCTGATCGCGCTTTGAAGTTGCCGATCAGAGCGTTGATTCCAGAACCTCCGTCGTCGTCGTAATATAAAACAGAACCTTTGTCGTCTAAGATCCGTAGGTAGGGATCTAATTTGGTGTCAGTGGCGTTCAATGCGAAGCTGACCTTGCATGATTCCGCCGAGGACCATTTATAAACATCAATATCGCCGCCCGGGTTTATCGCAGCTTTCACGACAATGTCTGTTGATGTGGATGAGATTAATGTAAAAGCATCATATTTTGCGTCTTTAAAGTCTGAATATTTGGATGGGGCATCATTTGTTGAAACGGTTGTTTGAGAATCGGTCAGATTCCATGATAAGGAATAACTGCCGATTGATGCGCTGTATCCGCGGGCGACAAGATAAACGGTCTGATTCTTGCTGACAGGGACTATTACCTGACTGTTCAGAGTTAAACCATAGTCGTCATTAGAAGCAATGGGAGCCTTGGATCCGGTGGAATCATATATTTCAAGAATTGGATCGAGGCTACTGGCGGAATCGAGATTTATGGTTAGCAATCCGTCTTTCGTGGAGGTGTATTTGAACGCATCTTGATCGTAACATGTCTCTATTGAAGATTTTATTGAACCGTTTATGTTTGGTTCGATCATTAGTGGCAAAGTCAGATCGCCAATATCATTGGTCGAACCTTGGGTTTCCCCAGCTATTGTTAGAGTATATTTACCCGTTGTTGATGAATATCCCTTGGCTTCTGCGTAATAGTTTTTTCCGCTGCTAAGATTGATGGTCAGTTGGCTATTCAATCCAGGTCCTGAATCGTCATCGCTCGCAAGTGAATTTCCTGATTCGTCGCGAATGGTGAGATAACAATCAAGAAAGCCATTTGAATCACTATCAAGATTTATTTTATAGGACTGACTTGTTGGAACCGTCAAGCGGATCCAGTCCTTGTCGCCGGATGAATCGATTGAGCTACTAATGGATGATGATTTTGTTGCTGAACAATTCAATTCTGATTTTGTGGAAATCGAGTCGGCAACTGAGTCGGCAATGTTTGAGCCTGACTCCGATAGTGAAACGCTAATAGCATAATCGCCGGAACTATAAAAAGATTTATTATCGATGTAAATAGTTTGGCCTGCGGTAAGATCTGCCACACTCGATGTTCGCGATTCGGTCAGATAGGCCAGATATGGTGATGTGTAGTTATTGGTGGAGTAAACGTAACAATCGTACATGACTGAACTATTGCGCCGAACCATATTAACCGTGTATTTCCCAGAACTGGCAGCAGTGAAGGAAAACGCGTCGCGGTCAGATCGTGATTCGAAGGATCCATCAAACGGCATGGAGTTCAGTTGTTGAACAGTTCCTGTTGGCACATCATCACGTGCTTTCATGATCGTTAGCGTGTATTCACCTGTGGAACTGGGACCCATGGCATCAAGGCCTGTGGCATAAATGATTATTGAGCTGCCTGCGGCCAGCTCCTGATTTGTTTCGCTCGAACCATACTCACTGAATAGTCGAGGCAAAAGTGATGAGTCATTCGATGCGATTAGGTTCAACGATACTGTGACCGGTTCTGTTGTATCGTTGTAGATCGTGTAAGGATCCCGATCCCCTGACTGATTGATTATACCTGTTCGTAAAATAACTCCGGCTTCAAGTTTGCTGGCATAAATTTTAGAATCGTCGGCCAGCGTTTCGCGGCAAATGGTTAATTCATATCCACCCGTCCATTTTCCATCGCCATGAACATAAATATCAAAATATCCAGACGCTAAAGCATCAAATTCAAGCCAACGACCAGATCTCTGAAACTGCTCGCGGTCAGAATTGGCTGGCCCTGATGAATCCGTGATAAATATGAATTCATTAGTTTGCGTGGAAGTGTCAAGAAGAATCATTATTGATGCGAATTCGGATTGTATAGGCTTGGCGACTACTGGACGAGCATAAACAAGATAATGGCCAGCAGCAGGGATGAACAATCGGTGTTTGATTACATCATCTGGCAAAGAGATGACCGAAGTATTTACGGATTGTATTTTCGTTGGAAATGGTTCGATTTGCGTTAGTTCTAGAGTGATATCATAACGGCCCAAACTTCTTTGAGCGGACGAGCTTTCAAAGTGGTATGTCTCGCCTTCAATGACAGGAATAAAAAGTCTTGAGTTAAAAGAATTTCCGTGATTATCATTTGACAAGAGTTGATTGTGCCGGCTGTCATACACGGTTAAGAAGGAATCCAGTGAATCATTGCTGAATGCATTCATGTTGATGAACGCTTGACCAGTATTAGGGGCGGTCCACAAGAACAAGTCTCTGTCTGTTTCCCAATCGATGCCCCCACTCAATGACCATTTTGCACTATTTAATTGTTGTAGTGGTGCGGCGTTGGCTTCAGAATCGCCATAATCGTCATGAATTTGGCTTATAGTAAAATTATAAGAGCCAATGCTTCCTGTGCTGCTTGCATAATAGTAGAAAGAATCAATGTCGAAATAGTATACCTGTCCTGCGGTGACTGAAAACCCTGCGGATACCATTCCCCCAGTTATGGAAGTGTATGTTCCGTCGAGATAATATCCCTCTGAATTTCTCAGAACAAGATCAGGTGCTAATTGAGAGCCTATGTTGGGTATAACGCTCGCCTGGACACCACCAGTTTCAGGCGCAACCCATGAAAACCAGTCGTGATCGCCTGCTGTTTCAATCGTACCGGAGACAGACCATGTATTGTTGGCGATTAAAGGCAAGGGGAAAGCAGTTGCCGCAGTCGATTCATAATCGTCTTGGATAATGACCAGTCGAACATCATATGTGCCGGTAGCAGTTCCAAAACTCTTGGTGTCAATGAAATACGTTTGTCCCGCAACCGCTTGCCAGGTCAATTGAGAATTCGTTCCCGGTCCAGAGTCGTCATCGGTGAGTAATGATTCTCCCGATGCATTTCGTAGCGTTAAGTAAGTATCTACAGACGAGTTGTTTGCAGCATCGAGATTGATTTGAATGGAACAATCTTTTGTTGCAGTCCACGAAAACCAGTCGTGATCGCTTGTGGTTTCGATAGAACCGGATACTGCCCATGTATTTGCGGTGGTTGATGGTAATTGAAAAGCAGTAGTCACGGTTGATTCGTAATCATCTAGGATAATGACCAGTCGAACACCATATGTGCCGGTAGCAGTTCCAAAACTCTTGGTGTCAATGAAATATGTTTGTCCCGCAACCGCTTGCCAGGTCAATTGAGAATTCGTTCCCGGTCCAGAGTCGTCATCGGTGAGTAATAATTCTCCCGATGCATTTCGTAGCGTTAAGTAAGTATCTAAAGACGAGTTGTTTGCAGCATTAAGATTGATTTGAATGGAACAATCTTTTGTTGCTGTCCATGAAAACCAGGCG
>Ga0209598_10002692_pt1 | contig 13735 bp, 2 predicted proteins | sample M_140807_EF_Meta_FD_187317 | JGI IMG/M metagenome (GOLD analysis project Ga0209598, IMG submission 187317) | Freshwater microbial communities from Lake Montjoie, Canada to study carbon cycling - M_140807_EF_MetaG (SPAdes) (version 2) | ecosystem: Environmental > Aquatic > Freshwater > Lake... | reverse complement strand
CCGTTAAATACGGTGAAGTAATACCAGGTGGTTGCAGCAGGCGAAGCCATTGGCGTTTGCGCTGTTGAATCACTTAAACCCGCAGCAGGACTCCACATAAAACCTGTTGCTGTTGCCATGCCGTTATACTGACCGTCGAGTTGTACAGAATCATCCGCACAAATGGTTCTTACCTGTCCAGCATCACCAATCAAAGTTGGACGTACTGTTACCAATACTGAATCTGCATAAGACGGACAACTATTGGAAGTAACCACTAAAGTATACCAGGTAGTATTAGGCGGTGAGAAATTTGGACACACCAAGGTCGAGTCATTCACCCCATAATTTGGACTCCACGCAAATGAATATTGAGGTCCCGCAGAAGTTGCAATTCCGCAAGTTGACATGGAGTCATATTGACACACTTCAAAATCCGGGCCCGCATCAGCTACCGGACGCGGACGCACGGTATAAGTCAAACAACTTAAAGAATTAAGTGTTGTTGGATCAGAAGAACATCCTGTTAACAAAGAAGTCACAACAGCACAATACACAGTTGTGGTATCCGGAGTTGCATAAGTAGTAAGACAGGTGTCGCAATACAAACCTGTGGAAGGAGTCCATTGTACACTATAACCACCGACAGGATTTAGAACCGTAGCAGTAATAAAGTCAGCAACATCGGTAGGGCAACGCCATTCGTCCGCGCCAACATCAACAACAGGAATATCTACCGGGGTTACAACAACAGAATCAATGTTGCTTATACAACCATTGTCACCAATTACATAGAAATAATAGGTCGTTGCAGAATCTGGATTGGCAGTTGGATCTTCCACATAAGTATAGTTCAAAGAACCATTATTCGGTGCCCAAACATAGATATAAGGTGCAATACCACCAGAGGCAGTACCATCCAATTGAACGCCACCAGAACCAATACAGAAAAACATATCAGGTCCTGCATCTGCAACAGGATTCTGATCAATTTGAACAGTTACAGATCCTGAAACCACGCATCCATTATTGTCAGTTACAATACCAGTGTAAGTTCCGGCAGGGAGGTTGGTTGCAGTTTGCGTAGTTTGAGGAGGATTGGAATTCCAGTAGTAGGAGTAAGGAGATGTTCCGCCTGAAGCAACTATGGAAGCCGAACCGTTTCCAGTCTGACTGGCACAATTAGCATTTACAGCAACCAATAAATCTATTACAAGTTCTGCTGGTTCATTTACAGTAACAGTGGTGGTATAAGAACAATTATTGGCATCCAAAACCACAACAGTATAGGTTCCGCCAGAAAGGCCAGTTGCCAACGCAGAAGCTTGTGGTGGCGTACTATTCCAGGCATACTGATACGGAGCGGTTCCACCATTAATAGAAACAGAAGCCGTTCCATTTGCACCTCCAAAACAGGTTACATGGGTCACCTGAGTAGAAAGTGTTACTGCCGCAGGTTCAGAAATAGTTGCAGACTGAGAAGCAGAACAACCAAGAGCATCAGTTACCAAAAGGGTATAGGTACCACCTGGAACATTGCTCAGGTTTTGGGTTGTTTGAGGAGGCGTGGAATTCCAGACATAACTCAGTGGATTTGTGCCACCTGTGATGTTCACTGTAATTCCCCCATCATTGGAACCTGCACAGGAAACGTTATCTACAGCAGTGAAATTCAGGTTAATACCCGGACTTACAATCACTGTTACTGAAGCCGTATCCAAACTACAGGTAGAAGGGTCAATTGAATTTACAGTATAGGTTGTAGTAACCGTAGGGAAAGCAAAAGGGTTATATATGGAAGCATTGCTTAGGCCGGTAGCCGGCGACCAAGTAATGCTGCCACCACCGTTGGCAAATAATTGAATCGTATCACCCCCGCAAATAGAAGTATCATTTGAAACACTTAATGTTCCGGAACCACATGGAGAAACTGAAAAGCTAACAGAAGCGATAAAACCATTGCCGGCAACCAGAATTTCCCCAAGTGTTTGTCCATTACATACATCATAAACATCTGCGCCTACATAAACGGAACCAATTTGATTTAAAGCATAATCAAACATCAAAACGGAATCGGGCGCACCTACATAAATGTTACTGCAAGGGTCACTGCAAATACCTCCAATTTCATATTGTACTCCTCCCGGAACAACAGCTGAATCGAGCAATGCTCCGGTGGATTTATCCCTGCGATAAACCGTTTCTCCGTCGAAGGTGTAAATAGAGCAACCTACCGTAGCACCATTGTGACCAGAGAAATCTTCATCTGCATAACTGGGATCTACTTCCGAAAGGGAATACCCTGAATTTACACTCCAAACCTGGGAAAGTGGTGAGGACGCAACCTTCCAGAGTAGATTGTCATTGTAAAAGTTCGGAGAACCGGAACCACTATAGGCAAAAGTATAAGAATCCCCAGTAATGGTATCTATAGCTAAATCACGTAGTTCGGAAGAACTGTTTGATGGGTGCGCATATTTAGGTGCATAATTTCCAGTAACCGGGTCGATATGAAAAATAATAGGGGTTAACCCACCATTTAAGATTTCCATACCAATAACCGTTAAAGAATCTGAAATTGGATTCATCAAAATCCTGTATGTCTCAATTGTGTAGCTATTTGGACCCGAACTTACATTAAACAAAGAGGACGCAGAAGAATCTAATTTTATACACTGGTCTCCCCATGGGCCGTAGATAATGTAAATATTTGCTGCGGAATCAAGGCAAAAATCACCGTAATAGCCATTTGCAGCAGTATTATAAGTCCATAAAGCAGAACCCGTTGGGGTATATTTTTTCAACTGATATGGATTGCTTCCACCATAAGCATAAATAAACCCAGCAGCATCCATCGCAATATCAAATGCCTTGTTGTTATAATTCAACGTGATACTGGTTGTCCAAGGGTCAATAATCAAAGGTTTTGACGTATCATAAGGATCTACCTCAAAGGAGATAATATTTCCTTTCAGGGAAAAATGAGTTCCTACTTGGTTATTCTTGTCATTTTCGTAGAATGAAAAGGGTTTTTCATCGGTAATGGTTTCGTGTCCGGTACGAATTGATAGGTTGCCATCAGCATTAAGGTCAACGCCTTTTACGCCATTCCATTTCATTTTAATTAAGGAAGGATCGGCACCTGGCGCCACTCTGAAACTGTATTTAATGCCACCGCTTCTTTCCAGAGAATACAACAGGTCGATACCGGGATACAGATCTTTGATGCTGATTTGTTCAAAACCATTCGTTCTGAAGGTTTTGGAAGGATTTTCTGGATCTGTGAAGGTGAAATATTCAGAAACTTTCTTTTCTGAGATTGCTTTAGCATCCGGATTTGCGCCTATCCATTCAAGGGTATACACATAAGTGTCAATTTCCCGGCCTTCAGTTTCCCCCTTTTTTTTCCTTTCCCTTTCTTTTTCCTCATCTTCTTTTTCAACCCTGATGTCTACTATTTTCATGTAGTTGGCACCAAAAAGAACGGTTTCTTTACCTATTCTGGCTCCGAAAAAAGGCATGGCCTCTTTTTTCTTTTCGGCGGTCACATAGGCATTGTACTGTCCCAGATTTTCAATGAAAACTGGGTTCGAAAAAGGGATGGTAAAACTGGGCTTTTTACCCCTGGTTCCGGATTCACCACCCGCAAAAACAGCAGGAGGGAGCCCCAAACCAAGCATTAGGAGCAAGGTTAGGAAAGGAAAAGTGCAGGATTTCAGGAAAGTACGCAAGGAAGAATAATACTTTGTCATGGCAAAACACACTAAGTTAAATCTAATTCCCCAGCATGGCAAATTATAGGCTCAAATCCCAAAGGATAGGACAAAATCAAATATTTACCCTTTTCAGGAAAAATAATAAAACCCTACAGTATTAAACACAAAAGGCCATCCTAAGACAGCCTTTGAGATAATTTTAATTGCGAAACCTATCGCATCAGCGTCACATTGCCGGAGTAATTCCTATCTCCAATTTTCAAGGTGTAGAAATACACGCCATCGCCAGCAGTGCTGCCATTGAGGTTGGTGCCGTTCCAGGCTTCGTTTTTGTTGGTGGTTTGGAAAAATTTGGTGCCGTATCTGTCAAAAATCTGCAGCAGGAAGGCTTCATCGCCGCCGTAGTTGGTTAGGAATCCGTCATTGAACCCGTCATTGTTCGGGGTAAATACATTGGGCACAAACAGCTCGGGGGTAAAGACCGTGTAAGGTCCTTTTTTAATGGTGCTTTCGCAGCCATTGGCAGATTTGATGGTCAGGCTTACATAATAAACGCCCGGCTTCACGAAGGTATGATTTGGGTTACGGTCGGTAGAGGAAACGCCATCGCCAAAATCCCAGGTCCAGGTTATTGCACCAAGCGATTGGTCATAGAAGGATACGGTACTGTTGTTGGGCAGCGATACTTCTACCGGAGCTTCCGGAGTGGAACGGAAATCAGCAGTTCCTGGCGTTTCAATGGTGATAAAGTCAGTTTTGGTAATCGTATCAGCACAACCACCCTGAGCAATTGCAACTAAGGTTACCGGATAATTTCCGGATTGCAGGTAGGTGTGTACCGGAGAAGGTTGGTTACTAATGCCACCATCTCCAAATGTCCACTCATAGGCAACTCCATTTGCGGAGAGGTTTAGGAAGGCAACGGTCAGGTGCGCACAATCCACTGTTGAAGAAGCTGTAAAGGCAGCATTCGGAGTGGTAAGCACTCTGAGTTCAAGGGAATCTGTTCCCGTACAACCATGTTCCGAAACGGTGAGTACGTACGTCGTAGTGGTATCCGGTGAAGCAAGCGTATTGGCAGAACCAGGAGTTGATAATCCAATAGGAGGCGACCAGGTAAAGATGGCAGAACCACTTCCACCCGTTGAGGTTAGCTGAGCAGCCTGACCCTGACAAATGGTGTTGGTGTCTATGGCTGTGGTGATGTTAAGTCCCGGTTTTACAGTCACCAGAACCGTATCTATATCAATACACACATTAGGATTGGTGCCGGTATAAACAGTTAAGGTATACAGCGTTGTGGTATCTGGCTTAAGGTTTGGATTTAACAAAGCTGCATTCTGTAATCCGGAAGCAGGTTGCCAGAGGTAAGTGTACGGAGGAAGGCCTGAAGTGGCTGTTGCCAGCGCAAATTGAATGGAATCGCCTTCCGGACATAATTGTAAATCAGGACCAGCATTGGCAATTGGAAGCGGATTTACGGTTACCTGAACGGAATCTGTTATGGAAGGGCATAAACCATTGTACACCGTAAAGTAATACCACATGGTTGCTGGAGGGGAAGCGATAGGTTTCAGGGCAGTGGAATCACTAAGTCCTGTGGAAGGTGTCCAGATAAAATGCGTAGCTGTAGAGGAACCGCTGTATTGCCCATCCAACTGAACAGAATCTAAAGCACAAATGGTTTTGATCTGACCTGCATCGGCAGTTAAGGTAGGCCTTACCGAAATGAGCACGGAATCAGCTACTGAAGGACAGCCGTTGGAAGTGACAACCAAGGTGTACCAAGTATCATTTGGCGGAGAGAAAGTAGGGCATACTAAGGTAGAGTCATTTACTCCGTAATTAGGACTCCAGGCGAAGGTGTATTGCGGACCGGCAGAGGTAGCAATACCACAAGTTTGGATAGAATCAAATTGACATATTTCGCGGTCAGGACCTGCATCAGCAATTGGATGCGGACGAACCGTAAAGGTCAAACACGCCTGGGAGTTGAGGGTGGTAGGATCGGAGGTACATCCGGTGAGTAGGGAAGTAACTACCGCACAATACACTGTGGTGGTATCTGGTGTTGCATAAGTAGTAAGGCAAGTATCGCAATACAAACCAAGGGAAGGACTCCATTGTACACTATATCCACCGATAGGATTCTGAATGGTAGCCGTAACAAAATGAGAGGTGCCATTATCGCAACGCCACAAATCAGGACCTACATCTACAACCGGTAGTTCATTTACGGTAACTATCATAGAGTCACTATTGCTTTGACAGCCATTTGCACCAATTGCATAAAAATAATAAGCAGTGGTTGAGTCAGGATTTGCAATAGGGTCTTCCGCATTTGGATTGGTAAGTGAACCATTATTTGGACCCCAAACATAGATGTAAGGTGATACGCCACCAGTTACAGTTGCATCCAGACCAATTCCACCTGCGCCTTCACAGAATTCCATATTTAAACCAGCATCCACTATTGGAGCTTCGTCAGTTTCAATAGTAAACGTAGAATCAATCATACATCCTGTTGCATCGGTTATAGTAACGGTATAGGTTCCTGCCCCCAGATTTATGGCAGTAGGTCCTGTTTGTACGGGACTTGATGACCAGGATATTGCATAAGGTTGTGTTCCACCAATTAGGCCAATTGAAGCTGTTGCAGTAGGTAAATAATTGGGACAGATAACATTCGTTTTAACCAAATTTGTGATGGCATACACTGGAGGAGAAATTACAGTTCCGGAATCCGTAGCTGTACATCCATTGTTATCTGTAATGATTACCTGATACACACCCGGACCAAGGTTGGTGATGAAAGGTGTTGTTTGAATAGGATTGGTATTCCAGGCATAGGAGTAAGGTCCTGTACCACCGGATACAGCAGCACTTGCGCCACCAGAAAGATTGCCATAACAATCTATTGGAGAGGTGCTAACCGCCACCGTTAAAAGCGCAGGCTCTGTTACCTGAATCTGATTTACTGCAACACAACCATTGGCATCCGTAACGGTAACAGAATAAGTTCCAATGGCTAGATTGGTTATGGTTGAAGTGGTTTGAATTGGACTTGTATTCCAGGAATAGGTATAAGGAGCTGTACCACCAGAAGGAGTTGCAGTAGCGCTACCATTTGTATCTCCAAAACAGGAAGGAGAAATAGCACTCATGGCAATTGCTAAAGGACCTGAAGGTTGGGTAATTAGAATACTATCCAATACAAAACATTGGTTAGCATCTACAGCCATTACCTGAATGTATCCTGCAGGCAAGTTGCTTACCTGTGTTCCTATGGTTACCGGAATGGTATTCCAGTAAAAGGTGAGAGGTCCTGTTCCGCCGGAACCAATCACAGTTGCAGTTCCGGTTGAATCCCCGAAGCATAATATTGGAGTAGATGAAAGCGAAAGCGTAATTGGTGCAGGTTGGGAAATATTAACGGTAGCATTCGCCGGGCAGCCAAAGGCATCGGTAATTGTAACAATATAAGTGCCTGCCAAAAGGTTAACAGCGTTAGGGCCTGTCTGTACCGGAGTTGTATTCCATTGATAAGTGTAGGGAGGTGTTCCACCAACTGCACTAGCTGAAGCTGATCCACCAGGCAAATTATTACAAGGGGAATTGATTCCAGTTGCAGAAGCGGTAATGGGCTGAGCAGGTCCACTTATGTTAGCCGTATCAAAGGAAGTACAGCCATTTGAATCTGTTACGGTAACAATGTAATTTCCAGCAGGGAGATTTGAAATTGTCTGTGTGGTATCGCCAGTGCTCCAGAGATAGGTAAAGGTTCCTGTTCCGCCAGTTGGGTTAGCTGTTGCAAAACCGGTGGAATTGCCAAAGCAAAGAGGACTTGTAACAGTGAAGTTGATAACGATTTCATCGGGCTGGGTAACCGTTACCACGAAAGAATCCACACAATTATTTGCATCGGTAACATACACGATATAATCTCTTGCATCTAGATTAAAGGCAGTATCATTTGCCTGAACCGGATTAGTATTCCAAAGATAGGTGAAGGTACCTGTTCCTCCGGAGGCTATGACGGATGCAATTCCGGTAGTATCGCTGTTACATAGTGGAGAAGTCACAGAACTTACTATGCTGACACCACTTAAAGGTTGGGTTATCAGTACCGAAGATTGTGATTGGCAATTGTTAGAATCTGTAATGGTAACAGTATATAATCCGGAACTTAGGTTAGTTGCTGTTGCAGTAGTCTGAACGGGTGTTGTGTTCCAGCTATAAGAATATGGACTTGTACCACCTGTAGCAGTTACTTGTGCGCTTCCGGTACTTGCACCAAAACAGGTTACATTAGTTTGACTTAAAGTAAGACTTAAAGCAGTTGGTTCTGTAATTATGATGGAATCCAAACTGGTACAACCTAGGCTATCGGTAATGGTGCAGATATAGGATCCAGCGGATAGTCCGATTACGGTTGCGCCAACCTGCATCGGAGTAGTATTCCAACTATAGGAATAAGGACCTGTTCCGCCGGAGGCGCCTATCGTTGCCGATCCATCTGAACCCCCAAAACAGCTTACATTGCTAATAGAAGAAAAGCTGGTTGTTACCGGTGCGCCTGGACCAGAAATAGCAATTGAATCTTGTATTATACATCCATTACTATCTGATGCCGTAACCACGTACATACCAACCGGAACGTTGCTTAGTGTATCACCAATAGAAACAGGATTTGTGTTCCATTGGAAAGTAAATGTACCAGTACCTCCATTTGCAATTGCAATTGCAGACCCGTCGCTTGCACCAAAGCAGTTAACCGGACTTGAAGTCAACTGAAGAGATATGGCATTGGGTTGAGTTACAGTAACTGAGTCTGTCATAACACATCCCAAACTATCTATTATAGAAACGACCCAAGTTCCTGCGGGTAAGTTAAAGGCTGTGTCACTGTTTTGAACTGGAGTGGTATTCCAGCTATAGGAGTAGGGTGAAGTTCCTCCGTTTACCTGAGCTACTGCCCAACCGTTATTTCCTCCAGGACAAGAGGTTGCGGAACTTTGTATTGTGGTTGATAATGCATTCGCAGGTTGCGCAATAGTTACAGTAGTATCCTTGCTACATCCTAGTGAATCAACAACAGAAACAATGTAATTACCCGCGATAAGATTTATGGCTGTAGGTCCGGATTGAATTGGAATGGTATTCCAAAGTATGGTGAGTGGGGGAGTGCTTAAGGCAACACTCACTGTTGCATTCCCATCATTAGCTCCGAAACAGCTTACATTTTGTTGTGAAAGAGTCAGATCTGGTAAAGGGAAAGCAGAAAGTGTAACAGTATCTGGTTGAGACGCGCAATTGTTAAAAGAGCCGGTAACAAATACTATGCTGTCCGCATTGACTTGCACCCAAATCAGAGAATCGGTACTACCAGTACTCCAGAGATAATCAACAGCACCTTGCACTTGCAACTGAATAGAATCACCAGCACAAGCGCCATTGGGTGCACTCAGATTCACCACTGGAATATTGGAAACAAGCACAGGATAATTTGTGGAAGGACCTGCACAACCATCTAAAACTCCTGAAACAACATAAGTTGTGGAACTTGAAGGAATCACAGTTATAACTGAATCGGTGCTCACAGGATTTGACCATTGGTAAGAATCAGCACCAGTAACTGTCAACACCGTACTGTCTCCGGCACAAATGCTGTCATTGCCGGTAACAGTTACCACGGGCAACGTTTTTACTTGAACTGTAAATGCTACCGGCGAACTGCCACAAATATTTGTTGAGGAAGTATCACTTACGGTATAAGTTGTGGTTGAGGAAGGTGAAACAAAAATGGTATCGTTGGTATCGCCAGTACTCCATTGGTAAGAAGTGCCTCCCGTTGCAATAAGCATTGCTGTATCACCCGGACAGATAGAAGTATCACCAGTTAGAGTAATTGGAGTTCCATTTGCAACAAATATTTGTATGGTAATTTGGTTCTGCCCAATCAGAGGACAATTGTTGTCAACCGCAGTTACTAAAAATTGATTTTGTCCAATATCCGCCAAAGTTGGAGTCCAACAAAACATAGCTGTTGGATTGGTTCCATTCAGGGTATCAAAAGTGGTTTGAGAAGGGTCAGAAAATGTAGCACTGCCAATATTTCCGTCCCAGAATAATTCCATGGTTTGAGAAGCGGAATCGTCATCTGAAGTGAACAAATAAAAACAAATACTTTGTCCGACACAAACAGTATCAATGATATCAGTTGTGTTGTTTATTCCTGAAATTACCGGCAAATTATTCGTTCCGCAATTGATTACTGTAATCTGCATATCGCGCACCACAGTTCCTATTGGTGTTCCGTTTCTCCACTCCGTTACTTCCACACACATTACCCCAATTTGTATAGTGGTTGGTAACATAGTAATGTCACCTGTCAAAGGGTCAATGCTTACCGAGCAAGTTGTTCCCATGGGAGCAGTAGAAGAAAATCCTGTATTGTAGGTTACTGGATCAGAAGCTGAAGTTTCATAACAAGAAATCAGGGCGTAGGAAAGTGAATCTCCATCCACATCATAGGCGCCTTGGTTGAATGTAAATTGCTGGTTAAGACAAAGGTACGGTACCGGAGGATTATTAAATACCGGTGAGCTGTTACAAGGGCTTAGTCCCGGTTGGATAACCGTATTAAAGGTGCCAATTGAATTTCCTGAAGCACCTGATGTAATAGAATAATTTCTGCAACAAGTTGACCAGCCAATTTGGTAGTTACATCCTGCGCCAACGCTACAAAAATCATAGTCATCAATATAATATACTTCACGAACCCCATAAAGGATTGCCGAAGAGTTGGTGCATTTGGTAGAGGTTGTAGGGCAAATCGGAGTAACTTCTCCAGTTGAAACAAACACCCATCCAGTTAAATCAGAGGGTTGACTAACACAAAAAGAACTTGTTGCAGCCGTTGGAGTAAATGAAATGGCAGGTGCCGGATTGCCAGAAGAAAAAGTAGAACAGTCGTAATAGGTTTTGTGGTGAATCCTGTAAACGCAGGTGTTGTTGTTGTTTGGATCACACTGATAGGTAATATCCACCCCCATATAGTGGGAGGCTTTTAGTGCAAATGGCAGACAAATACACAAAAACAGTAATAATTTTTTCATAAGGGATTTTGACTGATAATTTAAGGACGGTGTTTAGGTTCAAATGTCCAAAAATTTACTGCAAAATTACACAGTGTGTATTTCTTAACTGTTTTTAAAACCCTTGTTAATGTAAACAGATTGTTAAATTTTGGTTAATCTAATGTTATCAAGTTAAAAAAATAAAAGATGTTCTCAGGAAGCATTACAACTCTTGGAATTCCCATACAGGGTTTCCTTTGGTTCCTGAATCATTGTAAAAATTAATGAATCTTAATTTATAGAAATATCCATCGCTGTTTTTTATCAAGTAGTTTATATAGGAATTGGTGATATAAATGCTACCATCAAAATCTTTCCATCCATAACCTATTGCATTTACATCGGATGTTAAATTGAATTTTCCGGTATCAGCAATTGTAATACCCGAAAAAGGTAAAACAGAATCTGCTGCTGCAAGTGTTTTGTATCTGTTATGCAGACAACCTGTAACAAGGTAAGGCTGGTAGGGTTCATAAAAGATATGTAAGTATTGGGTAAAGCAAATATCCCAAGAATCTTTTGGAGGTTCAACAATAGGTACTTCTCCGTTCTCATTCAGCAACAGGAATACAAAATTGTACTTTGGGTCTTTGGTTATGGTTTTGGTAACATCGTTTGATCCGTCAAGGTTAGCAAACCGCAGGGTATATTGCGTTTCTGTAACATTAAGGAAAACAACTTTTTTAAATCCCAGGGGTAGACCATTTTCATTATATCCTCTGTCAATTAAAAATACAGTATTCGAATTTCTCCAGTCTCCAATTGCTGTTGAGTCCAGACTTCCGGAAGGATAATCCCAAGTTCGATTGTTAAAGAATCCAACAGTATCTGAAACAGTCGAAAAATCCTGAATTCCTGTATTTCGGGCAAACATCGCCTTGGATGTATTCAAAATTACTCGAAAACCTTCCGCACTGCTTTCAAATCCTAAATCCCATGAGGTTTTAAGATTCTGACTAACTACAACATTGTTTTTTAAATTGTAAAATATTTGCCATTTATAATTGGATTCCATATTTACTGAAGCAGTAATTAAACTACCTGGGTTATGCTTTTCTACAGGTAATTCCTGATGCTTGCATGAAAGTTGAATAGTAAGTAGAAGCAAAAAAAGTAAATAAAATATTTTATTCATATGATAATTATTGTTTACTGTTTAAATTGAAATCCAGTTTAAAGAAGAAGCTTCTTCCCATTCCAATTTGAACATTGCTTTGAGCCGAAGTATGCGGACCGGATATTGCATTCCCAGTAATATTGGTTACATTAAATAAATTCCGGATACCAAATCCTAAATTAATTTTCTTCTGATACAATGATTTTGAAAAGGATATATCAGCAATGCTATAATCGCTGATTGAAGTTTTAATTTTTTCTTCTGTTTCTGAAATAGAAACGGCTTGAGTTTCGCCAGTATATTTATAAAAAACAGCAAAAGAGCCATTTATTTTTGAAATAGTATAAATAAAACTTGTTTTAATTTCTGGAGAATATAAAAACTCACTTTTAGTATTTGATTGTCCTATGTGATTATTCACACCAGTCAAAGATGCACCAATTACAAGCTTAATTGGGTTAAAGGAAATTTCTTCTGAAACCTGTATTCCCACAGATTCAAATTTTTCAATGTTCAGGTACGAAAATTGGGTGGAGGTGATTTGAGCTAGCGAAATCATATTATTGATAGAATTATAAAATATTGAACATTCAGATCTGAATCCCAGGAACTTTTTACTGTGGCCAACAGACATAGATGCAATAAAATTATTTGATGTTTCTGCAACCAAAGCCGTGTTTCCCTGAATATTGTGATTGATATCTACAAAATAAAAATACAGTTCCTTCAAAGAAGGAGATCTGAAACCTCTGGCGTAAGAAAAGCGCAAAGTTCCCGTCGGGGTAATTTTGTATTTTACATTAACAGAGGGTACTACTGGAGCGGTATAGGAATTATTATATATGAATCTAATTCCCGGCTTTACCGTTAGTCTTATATTTGGAGTATACTCAGCAGTGCCAAATAAAGCATAATCTCCGATTTCTTGCTTTTGGTCTTTTATTCTTAGTCCGGTAGCAGACTCATAATTGATGTCATAGCCAGTTTCAATGTTTAGTTTTGTGGAAGGTTTGGTCTGACTTATATTTCCACGTGACATAAAATTCGAAAACACACTGGTATCCTGATCACCGGAATTATTGGTCATCGTCTGATTGATGGTTGTTAGGTCGGTATAATAGGTATTTTTAATTCTCTTAAAATAATTATAACTGGCAATAATATTGGTGAAGTATTTTTCACTTAGCTTGCCACCAAGGGTTAAGGAATTGTTTATTCTGTAAGTGGAATAATAATCATCAAATGCTGTTTCATAATAGGGGAGCAGAGGCATTCCTTTGTTTGTAATTTGTTCATAAAACACATCTCCGGTGTATGCTAATTTTAATGAGCTATTATTGAGTTTATTTATATTTAAGGATTTACTGAGGAGTAGAGTTCCGAAAAATTGTTCTTTAGCCTTCCAGTCTTTAAATCTTGTTGAATCGGCTTTAGGTTGAAATTCATAGCTGAAAGGATTGTCAGTTTGCCTCCAGCCATCAAAGTAATTCCTACCTCCGGATACTGCCAAGGTGTACTTGTTTTTCGTAAACCCTATTCTGCCTGTGGTATTAAATTGTCCTGTGCTTTCGTAATAGTTATTGGATGAAATAGAAAAGGTGTTTTTCTGTGTTTTTTTAGTTATTATATTTATTGTGCCGGCAAGGGCATCAGTACCATAATTAACTGACAGCGGACCTTCAATGATTTCAAGATGATCCGTATTGTTCAGATTAATTTGTGAAAGGTCAATGTTTCCATTCATTCTCCCAATGATGGGAACTCCATCTATTAGAATTTTTACA
>Ga0209598_10002686_pt1 | contig 13769 bp, 9 predicted proteins | sample M_140807_EF_Meta_FD_187317 | JGI IMG/M metagenome (GOLD analysis project Ga0209598, IMG submission 187317) | Freshwater microbial communities from Lake Montjoie, Canada to study carbon cycling - M_140807_EF_MetaG (SPAdes) (version 2) | ecosystem: Environmental > Aquatic > Freshwater > Lake... | reverse complement strand
ACGGTGGATGACCGCGAGTTGATCGATTTCGTAGGAACATGGGGACCGGCGATCCTTGGTCATGCGGCCGATCCAGTCATTGAGGCGGTGCGTGAAACGGCGGGACGTGGATTGAGCTTTGGCACTCCGAATCCTCTGGAAGTCGAAATGGCCGAGACGATCTGCCGCATGGTGCCGTCGGTGAAAAAAGTGCGCATGGTGAACAGCGGCACCGAGGCCACCATGAGCTGCATACGCCTCGCCCGAGGGTTCACCGGCCGATCCAAGATCATCAAATTCGAGGGCTGCTATCACGGGCATGTGGACTCGCTCCTTGTCAAAGCCGGCAGCGGCGCGCTCACCCATGGCAACCCCGATAGCGCAGGCGTGCCGGAGGCGCTCGCAAGGCTCACCGTCACACTCCCCTTCAACCACGCCGCGGCCATCCAGTCCGCCTTTGCGGCGAATCCGGGAGAGATCGCGGCAGTGATTATCGAGCCCGTCCCTGCCAATGCCGGCCTTTATCTGCCGGAGCCAGGCTTCCTCGACGGCCTGAGAGAAATCTGCACACGCGAGGGCGCTGTTTTGATATTCGACGAGGTCATGACCGGCTTCCGCCTCGCTCCAGGCGGCGCGCAGGAGATATTCAAAATCACTCCTGACCTCACGGCGATGGGGAAAGTCATTGGCGGCGGCCTGCCGGTGGGAGCCTTTGGAGGACGGGCAGAAATCATGGACTGCCTCTCACCAGACGGCCCCGTTTACCAAGCAGGAACACTTTCTGGAAATCCCATCGCAATGGCGGCGGGTCTTGCCCAGTTGGGCGAAATGGAGCGTATCGGCGGTTGGGCTCTCCTCGAAAAAACCGGGGCGGCCTTCGAGGCTGCCACGCGTGAAGCGATTCAGGGCCTTCCCCTCGCCTTCCAACGGATCGGTTCGATGTTTTGTCTCTATTTTCAAGAGGGGCCGGTGCGGAATCTCCAAGAGGCCATGGGCAGTGACCGTGCGCGCTTCGGAAAATTCTTCCACGGCTGCCTCGAGGACGGTGTTTACTTTGCGCCATCGCAGTTCGAGGCGGGATTCCTGTGCACAGCCCACTCCGCAGCGGACATCGAGAAAACGGCAGATGTGATGAAAAAGAATCTGGGCCGTGTTTTTTGAGGTTACGCCGCCTTATGCCACATGTTAGAAAATGGGGCATGACAGCATTGTTGGCACTAGAGGATGGACGGGTTTTTCATGGCGAGTCTTTCGGAGCAGAGGGCACGGCCACTGGCGAGGTTTGCTTCAACACCTCGATGAGCGGCTACCAGGAAATCCTCACAGACCCTTCCTATCGCGGCCAGATCGTGGCGATGACCTATCCGGAAATCGGCAATTACGGCGTGAATGACATCGATGTGGAGAGCGATACCCCTCAAGTGCGCGGCTTCGTGATCGAAGAACTCAGCCCTGTCGTCAGCAGTTGGCGCTCGGATTCAGACCTTGCCGGATATTTGAAAAAACACGGCATTCAAGGCATCCAAGGCATCGACACGCGCGCCCTCACCCGCCATCTCCGCACTCGCGGATCCATGCGGGCATGCATCACCACCGAGACCACTGATCCATCCAAGGCCGTGGAAATGGCCAGCAATGCCTCCTACGAAGGTGTGGATTTTGTCAAAGAAGTCACATCCACCGAAAAACACCAGTGGGACAAGGAAAGCCGCTTGAGCCGGGAGTGGATTATTCGCCCAGGTTCGGAAACCTCGGTTGATGCCGACGAAAAAGGCAATGTCTTCACCGACCTGCCTCCAGCCACCCACACACTCGCCGCGCTGGATTTTGGAATCAAAAAGAACATCCTCCGCTCACTCCGGCAGAATGGCTTCGATGTCACGGTCCTTCCCGCAACAGCAACCGCTGAGGAAGTTCTCTCTTTGGGAACGGATGGAGTTTTTCTCTCGAATGGCCCTGGGGATCCCAAGGCTCTCGACTACGCCCGTGAGACGGTTCGTGGTCTGATCGGCAAGAAACCCCTCTTCGGCATCTGCCTCGGCCATCAGATTCTCGCTCTCGCTCTCGGAGGCAGCACCTTCAAGCTCAAGTTCGGACATCGTGGAGGCAATCAACCGGTCAAAGACCTCCGCACGGGTAAAATCGCCATCACCTCACAAAATCACGGCTATGCCGTCGATCCAGCGTCTCTGCCATCCGATATCGAAGTAACCCATGTGAACCTGAATGACGGCACAGTCGCCGGTCTGCGCCACTTGAAACACCGCGCATTCAGCGTGCAGTATCACCCCGAAGCCTGCCCGGGCCCGCACGATGCCGACTACTTTTTCGCCGAGTTTGCCAAAGAAGTTGCCGCATCAAAAGCCACCGCCTAATAATTTCACCATGGCAAAGCTCCAGATTTTCTTCCCTGATGGCTCCGAGATCACCCACGACCTCCCGGAGGAAAAAACATCCGTCGGTCGTATCGCTGAAAACCAACTGCACATTGCGGATGACTCCGTGAGCAGTCGGCATGCGGAGATTATTTTTGAGAATGCCAATTTCTATGTTCGCGACCTCGACTCAACAAATGGAACGTTTGTAAACGGCTCGAAGATCGAAAGTGCAGGCCTCAATCACGGAGACGAAGTGCGTTTTGGGTCGGTCGCCTGCCTGTTTCTTTCAGAAAACGCTGGCTCAGCCACGACGCCGGAAGATGCAGCCAGCGAGGAGCAAAAGCCAGCAAGCCAGAGCATCAGGCCAGAAAATTTCATCAACTCCTCGCCCATCCCACGCAACAAAAACGGCAAGGATCTGAGCCCTCTCGCCGTCGCCTCAGCGGCACTCATCGGCATTCTGGCCGCAGCGGCTGCGCTCTACTTGATTTTTCAAACTCCGGCTTAAGCCCGCTGGATAAGCCCGCAGCACTTTACCGCCATGGAAGAAAATTCCCAAAACGAACTCCTTGCCGTCCGTAGGCAAAAATTGGAAGCCCTCCGCGCCGCTGGTATTGACCCGTTTGGCCAAGCCTACGAGACGACGGGCGCCCCCGGACAAATCCGTGCCGCTTTTGCCGAGGGACAAAAAGTTCGCACCGCCGGACGCATCACAGCCCATCGCAACATGGGTAAGAGCCACTTTATCGACCTCTCGGACAGCTCAGGACGCATGCAGGTTTATCTAAACGCCAAGGAAGTCGGCGCGGAGACGATGGCCATTTTCGACCACCTCGACATCGGCGACTTCATCGGCGTCGAAGGTGAAACCTTCGTCACCAAAACCGGCGAACCGAGCATCAAGGCGACCAGCTTCACCGTTCTTTCCAAATCCCTGCGACCCCTCCCCGACAAGTGGCATGGGGTTCAAGACACAGAAATCAAATACCGCCAGCGCTACCTCGACCTCATCTCCAATCCCGAGTCGATGGAAGTCTTCCAGAAACGCATCGCCATCGTCCGCGAAATCCGGCGCTTCCTTGAGGACCGTGGCTTCATCGAAGTCGAAACACCCATGATGCAAGCGGTCCCTGGAGGTGCGGCGGCAGCCCCCTTCAAGACCCACCATAACGCGCTTGGCGTGGACCTCTACCTCCGCATCGCACCGGAACTCTACCTCAAGCGACTTCTCGTCGGCGGATTTTCCAAGATTTTCGAACTCAACCGCAACTTCCGCAACGAAGGCATATCCCGCCGCCATAATCCCGAGTTCACCATGCTCGAAGCCTACTGGGCCTGCGCCGACTTCGAAAAAATGGCGGAGCTCGTCGAGGAAATGGTCTGTCATGTCGCCCAGACGGTCTGCGGCACACTCCAGATCGAGCACAAGGACGCCGAAGGCAATATCCTCCGGACGATCGATCTCACCCGCCCTTGGCGCCGCACCGACTACGCGGACCTTATCAAAGGCGTCGTGCCGGACTGGTATGAAAGAACACCTGATCAGCGAAGGGCCTGGTGCGTCGAGAACCACATCGATGTCACCCACTGCCAAGAGGACTTCGAGCTCACCCAGCACGTTTTTGAAAAGCTCGTGGAGGAAAAAACCATGAACCCTCTTTTCGTGACCCACTGCCCGAAGGAACTCGTCCCCCTCGCAAAACAAAACGCGGCGAATCAAACCGTCGTTGATGTTTACGAACTCGTGATAAACGGCCAGGAAATCTCGCCCGGCTACTCCGAACTCAACGACCCCGACATCCAGCGCGAACGCCTCGAGCACCAGAGCGGCGGCGAAACCCAGAAGCTCGACGAGGATTTTCTCACCACACTCGAATACGGCATGCCACCAGCAGGCGGCATCGGCATCGGCATCGACCGCCTAGTCATGATGCTGACCGGCGTCGAAAGCATTCGCGATGTCATTCTCTTTCCTCACATGCGCCCGCGCGCAGGAACCTGATCAACGCCGCGCGCCCCGAGCACGCCTGCCACACCAAGCCCCGTGAAACGAATCCTCGGCCTGTTCCTGTTCCTCATAGCCATGCAGATTCCCGCCCGTGCGTGGGAGGTTGTCATGCACGAGGGGCGCCGCCATGTGCCAATCGAGGATGTTTCCAAGTTCTACCGACTTCGCGACCCATTGGTGAACGGACCCGCCTTCACCCTGAGTGGAGCCTCCAAAACGATTCGCGGCCGCGCGGGGACTCGAGAAATCTACATCAACAATGTCAAATACATCCTCTGCTTCCCTGTGGAGCAGAAAGGCGGCCGCATTCTCATTTCGGCGATGGATGTCACAAAAATCATCGAACCGGTCATGCGACCGGGCCTCATTAAAAACGCCCACGCCGTCAGGACCGTGATCCTGGATGCCGGTCACGGAGGACACGACAGCGGGGCCAATGGCCAGCGCGGCATTGAAAAAGAGGCCGCCCTGGATGTCGTGCTCCGCGCCAAGCGCCTGCTCGAGCAGAATGGCTACACCGTGCGCCTGACCCGCTCGAGCGATGTCTTCATACCGCTTGAAGACCGCGCCGCATTTGCCAACCGCTTTCTGAATGCCGTCTTCGTTAGCGTCCACTTCAACAAAAGCGGTGGCGGTGGAGCCTCGGGCATAGAGACCTTCGCACTCGCCCCACGCGGCGTGCCCTCGATGGATGAAGAAAATTTCAGCTACAGCGACCTGAAGCTGCACCCCGGCCATGGACAGGATGCTGAGAACATCGCCCTCGCCACGGCCCTTCACTCCTCCATGCTCCGCCACATGCGCCTCACCGACCGGGGCATCAAGCGCGCGCGCTTCGTCGTGATCCGGGACATTCGTATTCCTGGCGTGCTCCTCGAGGGCGGCTTCATGAACCATCCAGTGGATGGCAAACTGATCGCATCCCCCGCCTATCGCGATGCCTTCGCCCGAGCCATTCTCGAAGGTGTGGGCCGCTACCGCAGCGCTGTCTCGGGAGAGACCAGCTACCAGGCCCCATCCGCGGTCGCCTCTGCCACCGATAAAACCTCGATCCCCGACTTGCGCCGCAACGTTTCTCCACTTGGAATGCATCCCATGCTGAACGAAGCTGTCCAACGCGCCGCAGATTCGCTTAAGACCCAAGAATCAACCGCACAGGAAACCCAACCGGATGCTCACTGAAAAATCCACCGACCCCATCGGAGTCTTCGATTCCGGCATCGGCGGCCTTACTGTTGCCGCCGCGCTGCAGAACCTCCTGCCTTCAGAAAATATTTTCTACCTCGGTGATACAGCCCGCGTTCCCTACGGCGGAAAAAGCCGCCGCACCGTCGAGCGTTACAGCATCGAGATCGGTGGACTTCTCCTAGCCGAGCGCGCAAAAATAATCGTTGTAGCCTGCAACACCGCATCTGCGCTTGCCGTTCCCCGCATGAAGGAAATGTTCAAAGTTCCCGTGCAAGGAGTCGTTGCCCCGGGAGCAGCCGCTGCCGTGGCCTCCACAAAAAATAAAACCGTCGGAGTCATCGGCACACGCGCCACAATTGCCAGTGGTGCCTACGAACACGCCATCCACTCGCTCGACGCCGACATCCGGGTCATCAGCGTAGCCTGTCCCTTGCTTGTGCCGCTCATCGAGGAGGGCATGTTCGAAGACAAGGTGACCGACCTCATGCTCGCCCGCTACCTTGCTCCGCTCCTCTCCGCAGGCATAGACACGCTCGTCCTTGGCTGCACCCACTACCCGCTCCTGCGCGAAGCCATCGCCCGCATCGCAGGCCCCGCTGTAACACTCGTGGACTCGGCCGAAAACTGCGCCCTTGCCGTCAAAGCCCTCCTGGAAAAAAATACCCTCAACGCACCTCCCGAACGCCTCGGCAAACTCGATGTTGCGCTCACCGATGCAACCGAGCGCTTTCTCCGAACCGCTGCAAAAGCCCTCGACCTCGAAATCGGCGATGTCAGCCTCCGCTCAGTCCAGAGTGTCGAGAAGGCCTGAGAAGGCTGCCGTTTCAGGCGTGGTATTCCTGCAAACTCTTCACGCTGTATCCATGCTTCAACATGGCGCGTATGGCTTGAACACTGGCTCGTGCAGCGCGCAGGGTGGTCATGGTCGGCACGCGGGCGGCAGTGGCGGCGCTGCGGATTGCGACCTCGTCCTCGCGCGGCACTGCCCCATTCGGGGTGTTTAGAATAAACTTCACCTGGCCGTTTTTGATCGAGTCCACGACATTCGGACGACCTTCGCGGATTTTGAGCATGACGGGAACTTTAAGACCGTTTTTTGCAAAATAGGCGGCGGTGCCGGTGGAGGCATGGACTTTGAGTCCCAACTCAACGAGGTCTTTTGCGACTTCGAGAGCGGCGGGTTTGTCGGAGTCCTTGACGCTGATGAAGACATCCCCCTTCAGCGGAAGTGCGGGTTGTGCGGACATCTGACTCTTGGCATAGGCGATGCCGAGGTCGGAGTCGATACCCATGACCTCGCCGGTGGATCTCATTTCCGGGCCGAGAATGATGTCGATGCCGGGGAATTTGATGAATGGGAAGACGGCTTCCTTGACGGAGTAGTAGGAGGGAATGACCTCCTCGGTGAAGCCGAGTTCGCGAAGGGTTTTCCCAGCCATAACCTTGGCGGCAAGCTTCGCGAGCGGAACGCCCGTGGCCTTGCTCACAAAGGGGGCCGTGCGCGAGGCACGAGGGTTGACTTCGAGAATGTAAACGACCTCGTCCTTGACGGCGAATTGCACGTTCATGAGCCCCCGCACCTGCAACTCGATGGCCATGGCTTTAGTGGCGCTTTTGATTGTCTCCAGAACTTGTGGCGAGAGCGAGAAGCTGGGAATCACACAGGCGCTGTCGCCGGAGTGGATACCAGCCTGTTCGATATGCTCCATGACACCGCCGATGACGCAGATTTCACCATCCGAGATGCAGTCCACATCGACTTCGGTGGCATCTTCTAGAAAGCGGTCCACGAGAACGGGACGCTCGGGACTGGCTTCCACAGCGGTGCGGATATAGCGGCGAAGGTTGGCTTCGTCGTGAACGATCTCCATGGCACGGCCGCCCAGAACAAACGACGGGCGCACCAGCACGGGATATCCGATCCGGGCGGCGACATCCACAGCCTCCTGCTCATTCGTGGCGGTGCCGCCTTGGGTCTGGCGCAGACCGAGTTTATCAAGCATCGCGGAGAAATGTTTCCGATCCTCCGCCATTTCGATGCTACGGGGCTGTGTGCCGATTATGTTGCAGCCATTGGCCTCCAAGCCTGCGGCGAGGTTCAGAGGCGTCTGACCGCCGAACTGCACGATGACGGCATCCGCCTTTTCGCGTTCATAAATGTTGAGCACATCTTCCAGCGTGAGAGGCTCGAAGTAGAGCTTGTCACTGGTGTCGTAATCAGTCGAAACGGTCTCGGGATTCGAATTGACCATGATGGTTTCCCAGCCGAGTTCCTTGAGCGCAAAAGCGGCGTGCACGCAGCAGTAGTCGAACTCGATGCCTTGCCCGATGCGGTTGGGTCCACCGCCGAGAATGAGCACTTTCTTTTTATCGCTGGCGCGTGTTTCGTCCTCGTCGCCGTAGGTCGAATAGTAATACGGCGTGAAGGCCTCAAATTCTGCCGCGCAGGTATCCACGAGACGATAAGTCGGCACGATGCCAGCGGCCTTGCGGGCCTTGCGGACCTCGAGCTCGGTGGATTTCGTAAGATGGGCGAGTTGGCGGTCAGAAAAACCAAAACGCTTGGCGCGGCGGAAGTCGGCGGCTCCAAGCGGCGCCGGCAGTGCGGCAAGGCGCTTCTCCTCCTCCACGATGAGGCGGATGTGCTCAAGGAACCAACGATCGATCGAGGAAAGCTCGTGGACCTCTTCCACACTGAGACCAGCGAGAAAGGCATAGCGCAGAAAGAAAACCCGCTCGGCGCGCGGTGTGCGAAGCTTTTGACGGATCATTTCGACATCGGGCTCGATATCCTTGCCATCAGCTCCGTAGCCGAAGCGGCCGATTTCAAGGGAGCGGAGGGCCTTCTGGAACGATTCCTTGAATGTGCGTCCAATGGCCATTGCCTCGCCCACGCTCTTCATCTGGGTGGTGAGGGTTGGATCAGCCGTGGGGAACTTCTCAAAAGTGAAACGCGGAATCTTGGTCACGACATAGTCGATCGCCGGCTCGAAGCAGGCCGGGGTGACGCGGGTGATGTCGTTTTTCAACTCATCCAGCGTGTATCCGACAGCCAGCTTGGCGGCGATTTTGGCAATCGGGAAACCGGTCGCTTTCGATGCCAATGCGGAACTGCGAGAGACGCGGGGATTCATTTCAATAACGACCATGCGGCCGTTAGCAGGATTAATGGCGAACTGGATGTTCGACCCTCCGGTTTCAACACCGATGGCGCGTATGACCGCGAAGCTGGCATCGCGCATGGCCTGATATTCCTTGTCGGTGAGCGTCTGGATCGGCGCCACCGTGATCGAGTCGCCAGTGTGCACGCCCATGGGATCAAGGTTCTCGATCGAGCAGATGACCACACAGTTGTCAGCACGGTCGCGCATGACTTCCATCTCGAATTCCTTCCAACCAAGCAGCGATTCCTCCACCAGCACCTCGCTCACGGGTGAGAGGTCGAGGCCGCGGCGGCAGATTTCATCAAGCTCCTCGCGGTTGTAGGCGATACCGCCGCCAGCACCGCCGAGAGTGAACGCCGGGCGAATGATGAGAGGAAACGTGCCGATCTCGACCCCGACAGCGCGCGCTTCTTCAAGCGTGTGGGCGACACCCGAGCGGGCACAGTCGAGACCGATCTCGATCATGATGTTTTTAAAAATAAGCCTATCTTCGCCGCGCTTGATGGCCTCGGCATTTGCACCGATGAGGCGTGCACCGTGGCGCTCGAGGGCCCCATTCTCTACTAGCGCCATGGCAGCGTTCAGAGCAGTCTGACCGCCTAGTGTCGGCAGGACGGCATCCGGCTTTTCACGCTCGAGGATTTTTTCAATGACCTCTGGAGTAATCGGCTCGATGTAGGTCCGCTGAGCGAACTCCGGATCGGTCATGATCGTCGCGGGATTCGAATTCACGAGCACGACATCATAGCCCTCCTCGGCAAGCGCTTTGCAGGCTTGAACGCCCGAGTAGTCGAATTCGCAGCCTTGGCCGATCACAATGGGACCGGAACCAATGAGGAGGATTTTTTTGATCGAAGAGTCTTTCGGCATGGCGCGGGACATTATGCGAACCCCGTCCCGCAGGGCAACGAAATGGTTCGACTAAAAATCAGGCACGCTTCAGAACAAAAATATGGAACAACGCAAATACAGCACCGGCACCAAGGGTCGCCTGAAAAAACACAGCGATGAGTGCCGCGAATTCATCCGCTCACACTCCCCGAGCTTCAGCCTAGCCAATGAATTCATAGAATCCATCGACCCGGAGCGTGAGGATAGCGCTTGGCAGCGGTTCATGTCCCCCGAAAGCGTCCTGCCGGAACTCGAGGCTTGGCTGCAAGGCGAAACCCCACCGCCACCAAAAAACTCCCTGCATCCAAAAGTGCTCACAGCCGCCCAGCTTGCCGCCGAGGGCGGCGTTGCCGATCAGGGGTAGCATTTCCCCCGATGGCCCGGATCAGATAAAATCCAAATCTCAATCGGGCAAATGCGCACCCTTTTCTTGACCTCGGGGGAAGGCTTCAGTATTTCCGTGCGTCTGCGTCGCCGAAGTGCGCGTCGCCGCCCACACCATGAGAATTCTCCGAAACGTCAAACACCTCTTCATTGCCCTGCTGCTCCCCTTAGCCGCCCTCGCAACAGGCACCTCTACCCTTCATGCACAGCCAGCGGCAGAGTCCACCGGACCGGTCATTAAGGACATCGCGGTCGAGACAGTCGGCGCTCCCAGTATTTCCAAAGACCGCGTTCTCGCGAACCTCGCCACGAAGGTCGGCAAGCCCTACAGCGAGCGGACTGCTGAGCAGGATGTGCGCGCCCTTTACCAGACAGGCGGCGTTTCCAACGTGCGAATCTTTGCCGAACCTCTTGGCGATGGCGTAAAAGTCACCGTGCTCCTCCAAGGTCGCCCCGTGGTAGAGGAGGTCATCATCGAAGGCGCTCTAGATATCCCACTCAACCGCGTGCGTCGCGACCTCGGAGTGAAACCCGGGGATGTCGTAAATGACGAAAAAATCGAGCAGGACCGCCAGAAAATCCTGAGCCTTTATGAGGATCGGAATTACTCCGATGTGAACGTGCAGTATCGCGTGGAGGAAATCACCGGAAAAAACCGTGCCCGCGTCATTTTCGCCATCACCGAAGGCCCCAAGCTCATTGTGAAAAAAATCGTTTTCAACGGCAATGACTCGGTTCTTTCCAAGGACCTCCGGGCCGTGATGAAAACCAAGCCGCTCGATATTCTTACCTTCTTTAACAAAAGCGGACGCCTCACACCCTCGCAAGTCGAAGAAGACCGCGACTCCATCCGCACCCTCTACCAGAATAGGGGCTTTGCCGACGTGGATGTCGCCCAGATTGAAACTCAACCTCTGGAAAAAGGCGGCGTCGAACTGGTCGTTAACATCACGGAGGGCACGCAATACCGGGTGAACAATATCGCCATCGATGGCGTGAACATCGTTCCCACGGGAGAGGTTTCAAACCTACTCAAAATGAATGCCGGACAGCTTTTTACCCCTAAGGGTATGAGTGCGGACATCAAGGGCATGAGGGATTTTTACGGCAGCCGTGGCTATGTCGATATGACGATCGCTCCGGAGGTGCTGCCTGCCGGTCCCGGAGCTGTGAATCTCACTTACCGCTTGGAAGAAGGCGTCCAATCTTACATTAACCTTGTTAATATCCAAGGCAATACAAGGACCCAAGACCGCGTAATCCGCCGTGAATTGGCAGTGAAACCCGGCGAAGTTTACGATACGACGCTCGTGGATGTGAGCAAGAAGCGCCTGGAGAACCTGAACTACTTCTCCCGCGTGGAGACCCAACCCACCGACACAGTCGTGCCGGGCCGCAAAGATTTGAATGTGATCGTTGAGGAGAAACGCACCGGTTCCTTCAACTTCGGCGCTGGCTTCAGCACGATCGACAGCTTGATCGGCTTCGCTGAAATCCAACAATCCAATTTCGATATCACCAACTGGCCAAACTTCACAGGCGGCGGCCAGCGCTTCCGCATCCGCGCCCAATATGGTCTCCTGCGCCAAGATTTCGTCGCATCCCTCACAGAACCATGGTTCCTCGGCTTCAAGCTCTCCGCAGGCGCCGAGGTTTATTACCGAAATGCCGACTTCCTTTCGAATGTTTATGCTCAGGAAAATGCTGGCTTCGCCCTGCAAACACGCCAACAAGTCTGGCGCGCCCTTTCCGCCCGCACAGAATACCGCTTCGAGCGCGTCGTGATTTACGATCTGGGCGACGACCTCTACAACGACTATTATGGAGCCAATGGGGTATTTGGAGGAACCAGCAGCAACGGAAAATATGGCCCCGTCATCAAGGACTCCGAAGGCACCTACTACAAGAGTGCCCTCACCAGTTCGCTCGTGTGGGACACCCGCGATAGTCTCTTTCTCACCCGCAAGGGAGAACTCCTCGAACTTACTGGCTTCATCGCAGGCGGCCCTCTCGGTGGCACTGTCCAAGACTATGGCATCTCGCTCGAAGGCTCGAAATACTTCCCCCTGCCGTGGGATATGATTTTCATGGCAAAGGGCCAACTCGCCGTGGTCGATGGCTGGGGTGGAGGTGAGTCGAATGAAGACGACGGCTATGGAAATGGCGTTCCCATTTTCGACCGCCTCTACTTGGGTGGCGCCAACAACATGCGCGGCTTCGATTTCCGCGAGGTCGGCCCTGTGGATGTGGACGACAACCCGATCGGCGGCAACTCACTGGCTTACGTTACTCTAGAACTCACATTCCCCATCATTAGCCGCGTGCGCGGCGCGGTCTTCACGGACGCCGGTTTCGTGAACTCGGACGCCTACGATTTCGGAAGCTCAGGCGCCAATGTGGACATCGGCTTGGGTCTGAGACTCGATCTACCAATCGGCCCAATCCGCGTCGATTATGGCATACCAGTTATCTATGACAGCTGGAATGGACCTCCCGGAAAGTTCAACTTCAACATCGGATACCAATTCTAACAACAAGGTTGCAGATACTCTGTGACCTTGACCAAAAACCCGCTTGAGTGCAATCTGCCCACGGGAATTTATTTTAACCCAATAACCAAAATACTAACCACAATGTTCAAACCACTACTCTCAGCAGCCATTCTCACCACCGCCGTGCTCGCGTTCGCACCATCCGCCAACGCCCAGATGAAGGTCGGCATTCTCGATATGAATGCCGTTTTCACCCAATACTACCGCACCAAAGATGCCGAAGCGAAACTCAACGAATCCCGCGCTGCCGCGAAAAAAGAACTCGATGACCGCCTCGAAACCCTCAAGAAGGCGATGGAAGAAATCAATAAAATCAACGCTGACCTCGAAAAACCCGAACTCAGCAAAGACGCCAAGGATAAAGCAGCCAAATCGCGTGATGAAAAAGTCGCCGAAGCCCGCAACCTCGATCGCGAAATCGCGGAATTCCGTGGCACCCGTGAGCGCCAGCTTCAGGAACAGTTCGTCCGCATGCGCAAAGACATCATCGACGACATCATGAAAATTGTTAACGACAAGGTCAAAAGCGCAGCCTACGACATCGTTCTTGACAAATCCGGCATGAGCATGGGCCAAGTCCCCGTTGTTCTTTTCTCAGCTCCGAATCTTGATTTCAGCAAGGATATCATCGACACGCTGAACAAAGATGCTGGTAAGACTTCAGCCGCCAAGAAACCCTAATGACTCTCCGTGATCTTGCCGGGCGTGTGAACGCCCGGCTCGCTCCGGAAGCGGGGGATGTCGAGATCTCAAATGTGGCCTCCTTGGCTGATGCCAATCCAGGCGACATCTCCTTTTTCGGAAATCCCAAATACATTAATGCGCTGAGGAAAACTCGCGCCACGGCGGTCCTTCTTCCCGAATCATTTACTGAGGAAGTTCCAGTGCACTGCCTGTTTGTGCCAGATCCAGCGGCGGCTTTTGCACAGATTCTGCCACTTTTCACCCCACAACCCATCGTTCGAGAGCCGGGCATTCATCCGACTGCTGTCATTTCGCCAGGTGCGGAGATCGGCGAGGCTTGTTCGATCGGAGCCCATGTGGTGATCGAAGCAGGAGCCAAAATTGGGGAGCGCTGTGTTATTGAGGCCCAGTGTTTCATCGGACAACAAAGCACACTGGGCGAAGACTGCCACCTCCACCCAAATGTCGCAGTTCGAGAGCGTTGCCGCATCGGCAGCAGGGTCATCCTCCATTGCGGCGTCGTTGTGGGAGCAGATGGCTT
>Ga0209598_10002684_pt1 | contig 13774 bp, 11 predicted proteins | sample M_140807_EF_Meta_FD_187317 | JGI IMG/M metagenome (GOLD analysis project Ga0209598, IMG submission 187317) | Freshwater microbial communities from Lake Montjoie, Canada to study carbon cycling - M_140807_EF_MetaG (SPAdes) (version 2) | ecosystem: Environmental > Aquatic > Freshwater > Lake... | reverse complement strand
CGCTGATCACCGAGACAAATCTGAGCGATCCGCGCCCGCTGCAGGGCCTGATCCCGTTGCACCAGCACTTCATCACCCACGTGAACCGTACCCGCTTCGATCCGACCGGCAAAACCACGAAAATCGGGATCGAACTCGGGAGCGCCGCGAATCACCCATTGCACCGGGAAGCGCAAAGGCAGCGCAGCCGCCCCTGAATCAATCACGCCGTTGCGCTCACCGGCGAGCGGGCGCTCAAGGATTTCAAGCAGCGTTAGCCCGTGATACCAAGCCATCTGGTCACCGCGGAAGACCACGCCGTCGCCAGTGAGTGCCGAGACCGGTACTGCGATCACCTCTGGCAATCCGAGGGGTTCGCACCAGGCCCTGAACTCTCGTGCAATCTCTTCAAATCGGGACTGCGACCAGTCGACCAGATCGATCTTGTTGATGGCGAGTACGATTCGTTTAAGTCCAAGCCAGCCACACACGGCCGCATGTCGATGGGTTTGTGGCAACAGCCCTTTGCGCGCATCGACGAGCAACACGGCGACATCGGCGTTGCTCGCACCGGTCACCATGTTTCGGGTGTACTGCTCGTGGCCCGGACAATCGGCGACGATGAACTTGCGCTGCGCAGTGTTGAAATAGCGGTAGGCGACGTCGATCGTGATGCCCTGCTCGCGCTCTGCCATCAAGCCATCGGTGAGCAGCGAGAGATCGGGTTGGGCCTGACCACGGCGCTGCGAAGCCGCTGAAATCGCAACGACCTGATCCTCAAAAACCGCGCGAGTATCCCAAAGCAATCGCCCGATCAAAGTGCTCTTGCCGTCATCAACCGAACCAGCCGTTACAAATCGGGTCAGCATTTAAAAGTATCCCTCGCGTTTGCGTTTTTCCATCGAGGCCTCGTCGGTCGCGTCATCCATCCGCGTCGCGCCCCGCTCGGTGACGCTCGACAGGAGGGTCTCAGCAATAATTTCAGCCTCGGTCGCAGCCGTGCTCTCGACCGGACACGTGCAGGTGATGTCCCCCACCGTGCGGAATCGAACCGGAATCCGCTCCACCAGTTCACCGGGTCCGGCCGGCGTCACATTCGTCACAGCGACGATTCGGCCAGCGCGGCGGACGACGTCACGCAGATGGGAACGATAAAGCGTCGGTAGCGCGATTTGCTCGCGTTCGATGTATTGCCAGACATCGAGTTCGGTCCAGTTACTGATCGGGAATACGCGTAAGTGCCCACCCGCCGACACCCTTGCATTCCAGAGGTTCCAGAGCTCAGGCCGCTGATTGCGCGGATCCCAGCGCCCAAACCGATCGCGCACCGAGAACACACGTTCCTTGGCACGAGCCTTTTCTTCATCGCGACGGGCACCACCAAAACAGCAGTCGAACCCATAAGTCTTGATCGCATCGAGCAGGGTGACCGACTGTGCTGCGTTGCGAGAGCCTTCGGGATCCGCCATGCGAACCCGCCCGGTGCGAATCGATTCTTCGACACTGGCAACGATCAGGCGTTCGCCAAGCTTAGCCACTTGAGCGTCCCGAAAGGTGATCACCTCCTCGAAGTTATGCCCGGTATCGACATGCATCAGGGGAAACGGAAACCGACCGGGCCTGAAGGCTTTTTCGGCCAGGCGCAACACCACCGCCGAGTCTTTGCCACCTGAGAACAACAGGACCGGGTTCTTGCGCTCGGCCACCGCCTCACGCAGGATATGGATACCCTCGGCCTCGAGATCATCCAGATGATCATTGGTCATTCGTGGGCTCCTGTCGACTCGCGTGCTCCTGTCGACTCGTGCGCTCCGGTCGAATGGAGACCGCACTCCCGGGCAGCCTCTTGTTCCCACCACCAGCGTCCGGCCCGTACCGCCTCGCCGGGGGCAATGGGCCGGGTGCACGGTGCACAACCAACACTCGGGTAGCCCTGATCGTGGAGCGCGTTGACCGGAACGTCATGCTTCGCTAGAAAAGCGTCCAGCATTGCATCCGACCAATCATGCAGCGGCGCGCACTTCGGGATTCCGGTGAACGCGTCGTGCGCGATCGGCTCGATCTCGCCACGCATTTCGCCATGAGCGCGACGCAACCCGGCAATCCAGACGGACTGCCCTTGCAGCGCACGGCGCAGCGGCTCCAACTTACGAATTTCACAACAATGCTTGCGCTGAGAAACACTTTCGCGAAATCCATTGATGCCGTTGATGGCCACCCATTGTTCAACCGCGGCCGCCTCGGGAAAAAGCACTCGAATTCTCAGACGATATCGTTCTTCGGTTTGCGCAATCAGATCGAGCGTCTGCGGCGGTAAACGCCCGGTATCGAGCGTAAAAATAGAGATCGGCAACTTTTCGCGGGCAATCAGGGCGGTCATCGCCTGGTCTTCTTTGCCCATACTTGACGCGAGCGCTGCGGGGCCGTAGGCGATGGCTTTTCGAAGCCACCCAATCGCGCTAGCCTCAAAATCAACAAGATCAGGCGTGGTCTCAGGCGTTGGGGCTAGCCGCTCGACCCGGCGCCAGAGCGGCAGAGTCTCATCCCACGACGCCTGATAGCGGACCCGATCAGCGGTCAATGCGGTAACGGTCGCTTCGAGGTTCTGGTCGTCTCGCAAGGCGAAGTGATCAAAACCCACTCGTGCCATCGCAAAAATCTGATCCTGCAAGACATCGCCGACCGCCCACAAAGGGCCAGTCCAACCGTAACGAACCCGCAGACGCTGGGCGATCGTCAGGCCGCGACCATCGGTAAATTTGGGGAACCGGGCAGCCAAGGCGTCGAACTGATTCAGATCTGCAGCAACGGTGTCTGGATTTTCGTCAGGCTGAAACTCCAGGCCCACACGCTGACCCGACAGGGCGGCCGCCTGCTCTCGCCATTGCGCCAGAGTCAGCCAGGTCAAAGCTGGGTCAACCGCGAGCACCTGACCTTGGCGGTTAATGTGTTTCTGCATAGACCGCCTCGCGAAAAGGAACCTGCCCGATGCGGGCCAGCGTTTCGTTAAAACGCTCATCACGAGAAACCCGTTGCGCCAGGTAGGTACGGACCACTTTCTCTACCGCATCGGGTACTTCTTCGGCCGAGAACGAAGGGCCAATCACCTTCCCAATCGCTGCCTCGGGACCCTGCGTCCCGCCGAGTGTCACCTGATACCACTCCTCGCCATTCTTATCGACCCCAAGAATGCCGATCTGGGCAATGTGGTGATGCCCACAAGAATTGATACAACCCGAGATATTGAGTTCCATCTCGCCGATATCGAACAAGTCATCCAGGTCTTCGAAGCGGGCCCGAATGGCCTCGGCGACGGGAATCGAACGCGCATTCGCCAGCGCGCAATAGTCGCCACCGGGGCAGGCGATCATGTCGGTCAACAGTCCAATATTGGGTGTCGCCAGCCCGGCCGCCTTGAGCGCCTCAAAGAGGCTTGGCAGGCTGGAACGGCGCACATCGGGCAACACCAGATTCTGGTGATGGGTGACGCGAATCTCCCCAAACCCATGTTGTTCGGCGAGGTCGGCCACCAATCGCATTTCAGCCGACGTGGCATCGCCCGGAGGCTTGCCAGCACGCTTGAGGGAGACCGTCACTGCCGCATAGCCGGCCTGCCGATGCGGGTGAACATTGCGGGTCATCCAACGCTCAAAACCAGGCTGGGCTTGGACCGCCACGCCCATGGCCTGAGCATCGGCGGCCAGGGACTGCTCATCTGCAGGCAAATAGGGTGGCGGGGCAAACTGACGGACGACCCGCTGGATCTCGGCTTCAGTCAGTTGACCAGGGCCGCCTGCGAGCCTCGCATACTCCGCCTCAACCGCACGTGTGAAGGCTTCAGCCCCCATCTCCCGGACCAGGATTTTGATGCGGGCCTTATAGGGATTATCACGACGACCGTCGGCGTTATAGACCCGCAGAATCGATTCAACATAAAGCAATAGTTCTGGCGCAGGTAACCAGGTTCGGATCCGAGTTCCGATGACTGGCGTGCGTCCGAGCCCGCCGCCGGCCCAGACCTCAAACCCCACTTCGCCAGCAGGACTCAACACTGCCCGTAGACCAATGTCATGGACCTGAACCGCGGCACGATCGGCCTCGCTTGCAGTCACCGCAATCTTGAACTTCCGCGGTAAGGCCGAAAACTCGGGATGAAAGGTACTCCATTGGCGCAAAATTTCGCACCAGGGCCGCGGATCAAGAATTTCGTCGGGCGCCACACCAGCGAAATGATCGCTCGTCACGTTACGCACGCAATTGCCACTGGTCTGGATCGCATGCATCTGGACCTTGGCGAGCGCCGCCAAAATATCGGGGGTGTCTTCGAGCCGGGGCGCATTGAGCTGCAAATTTTGTCGGGTGCTGAAGTGACCCCACCCTTCATCCCATCGCTCGGCGATATCACCGAGCGCCCGGAGTTGCCGCCCCGAGAGGGTCCCGTAAGGAATGGCGATGCGCAGCATGGGCGCATGACGCTGGATATAGAGCCCATTCTGCAGGCGCAATGGCCGAAATTCCTCTTCGGACAGTTCGCCGGCCAGGAAGCGCCGAGTCTGGTCGCGATAACGCTCGACGCGGTCGTCCACGATGCTTTGATCGTATTGGTCGTATTGGTACATAGGGAGAGCTGGCTGGAAGTTCCGCAGCCGAGCAGTGTCCGTTGTTTTGCGTTGCGGGGAAACCAATTCGATCTGCTCTATTCATTACCAAAAAGCATTTATAATCGGTCATAAGACACCTAAAAGCATGAAGCCCCATGAATCTCCAGCGCCTGCGCTATCTTCGCGAAATCGCTCGTCGAGATCTAAACCTCACGGCGGCGGCTGTGGCACTGCACACCTCTCAACCCGGTGTCAGCCGACAGATCCTAGAACTCGAAGAAGAATTGGGCTGCCAGATCTTCGAGCGTCGAGGCCGTCGACTGACGAGCCTGACCGAACCGGGTCGTGCAGCGCTCGCGATCGCCGAGCGTGTGCTCGACGATATCGAAGCCCTTCGTCGCGTCGGTCGTGAATGGACCGACAGCGCGGCCGGCACACTGACCATCGCGACCACCCACACCCAGGCCCGCTACACCCTGCCCGCTGTGGTGGCAAAGTTCCGACAAGATCACCCCCGCGTCACGGTCACACTCCGCCAAGGTGACCCGGAACAAGTGGTTCGGTCAGTCCTTGAGGGCAAGGCCGACCTTGCGATCGCGACCGAGGCGGTCAGCCGGGTTGAACAACTGCGGGCGACCCCTTTCCTGGAGTGGTCGCACGTCGCGGTGATGCCCCCGGAGCACCCACTCGCCAAGGAATTCTTCAACCAATCCGGAGGCACGATCAGCGTCGCTAATCTGGTCCAATTTCCCCTTCTGACCTACGACGCAGCCTTTGCCGGACGCAACACGATTGACCTTGTCTTTGCAGACGCTGGGCTATCACCTGAAATGGCGATCAGCGCCCTGGACGCCGATGTGATCAAAACCTATGTACGCCTGGGATTAGGCGTCGGACTTATTGCTTCGGTCGCATTTGATCCGATTGCCGACCAACCTTTAATTGCATTGGACTGTCGTCACCTGTTTGGGACCAAAACCAGTTTTGTTGCCTTACCGGCCGACCGAACCCCGCGGCGATTTGTGACCCGCTTCGTTGAATTGCTCACCGGAAAGCCCCTCAATCACGCTTGAGCGTGTAATGTTCGCATCGGGAATTTCAGCGCCCAATCTCCTGTCTTATTTGTTTAACAAAACCCCTGGGAATTCAAAATGCTTAAAGGCAAAACGGCACTCATCACTGGCTCGACAAGCGGAATCGGCCTCGGAATCGCAGAAGGCCTCGCAAAAGAAGGCGTTAACCTAGTTCTGAATGGATTTGGCGATGCCGCCGAAATCGAAGCGCTCCGCGTACGTCTGGAAAATACCTATCACGTCAAAGCGATCTACGACGGCGCCGACATGAGCAAAGGCGAGCAGATCGAAGCGATGATGAAGCACGCCGCCGAGACGTTTGGTGGTGTTGACATTCTCGTCAATAACGCTGGCATTCAGCACGTCTGCCCGATCGAGGAATTCCCGGTCGCCAAATGGGATGCAATTATTGCAATCAATCTGAGCTCGGCATTTCATACGACCCGCCTCGCTGTGCCCTACATGAAAGAAAAGCATTGGGGCCGGATCATTAACGTCGCTTCTGCGCACGCACTGGTCGCTTCGCCGTTCAAATCAGCCTATGTCGCAGCCAAGCACGGCATCCTTGGCCTGACCAAGACCGTTGCGCTCGAAGTGGCGACCCACGGCGTGACGGTCAACGCCATTTGCCCGGGCTATGTCCTAACCCCGCTGGTCGAGAAACAGATCCCCGACACCGCAAAAGCCCGCGGGATGACCGAAGAGCAAGTGAAACGGGATGTGCTGCTGGCCGCGCAACCGACCAAACAGTTCGTGACCGTTGAGCAGATCGCTGGCACCACGATTTTCCTGTCGTCGGATGCAGCTGCTTCGATCACCGGCACCCACATCGCCGTTGAAGGCGGCTGGGTTGCGCACTAAGTAAGCGCGAGCGGCCTGCGTCCAGACGCGGTCGCCGCTCGCAAAAAGCTGCTGCCCCTCAATTTTCTGAGCGAGGCAGCGGCTTTATTTTGGATCAACGCTGATTCAGCGACCATCCTCGCGGTGCACGTCATGCACCGTCATCCCGATCGCCTGATCTGGCAACTTGAGCCAGTCCGGGTGAGATAGCGTCCGGCGTGCATCCTCCAGACCTGCGGCCCAATGCTCGCGCATGGTCCACTTGGAGAATTCGTAGTCTTTGGAATCACCCTCGTAATCAGCGTGATGGTAAATCAGCTGTAATACGTTGACTTGCGGGGTGTCCTGAAGCTCTTCCAGCATGGCTTTGTCTTCAGACGTCCACTTGGCGGGGTCGATCCGACTCAGGGCGTCGCGCAGCTTGATCTGCAAATCATGAATTTTCTTGTAACGGTTCGTCGCGTTACGGGTCCTGCTCGAAAACATGATGTCCTTCTGGCGTGACATCACTTCAGGCATGGTCTTGGGCAAATCCCCGCGCGCATTGAACAGATCAACCTGGAAGACCAGCGCCTGATGCAATTTATGGAGTTCAAGCAGGTACTGCAGCGGCGTGTTCGAGACGATTCCGCCATCCCAATAAAACTCGGACCCGATCCTCATTGCCGGGAAGGCTGGCGGCAGGGCTCCGCTGGCCATGATGTGCTCTGGGCCTAAACGCTCGAGCGCAGTGTCAAAGTATTTGTAGTTTCCGGTTCGAACATTGACCGCGCCAACACTCAGGCGATGGCTATTGCTATTGAGAATATCCCAGTCAATGAGACTGTTGAGGTGATCCTTGAGATCACTGGTGTCATAGTGGCTGGTCGCACCGGCCTGACCAGGAACCTGCTGCCACGGGCTCAACATTCTGGGCTTATAGAACCCCGGGATCCCGGAGATCATCGACATGAATGCACTCGTCATGTTGTGAAACGTGCGCATGTCGTCGTTCCCGGCCAAATGGCTTGCATAACCATGGTCGGTGACGGTTTCCCAGAACTCTTTGAGCTTGGTGACACGATTTTCGGGCTTGTTACCCGCAATAATTGAGGCGTTAATCGCACCAATGGAAACCCCTGACATCCAGTTTGGCTCGATCCCGGCTTCGCTTAAGCCCTCAAAAACCCCAGCCTGGTAAGACCCCAGTGCGCCACCACCCTGAAAAACAAGCGCAATAAACTCGTAATTGCGCACTAGGGAAGAGATACTTTCACTCTTAACTCGGACTGAATGTTGACTCACGTTTTAACCCTAACTAAAAAAATCAATAACGATAGGACTTCACTTTAAATGGTCCCGATTTGGAGACTCCGATATAAGCTGCTTGCTCATCAGACAATGCTGTCAATTGCGCACCGACCTTTTTCAGGTGAAGTCTGGCAACCTGTTCGTCAAGCCGTTTAGGCAAGGGGTGAATCTGGCCCACTTGATAATGTTCAGGGTTTCTAAACAGGTCGATCTGTGCAATCACTTGATTTGTAAATACTCCGGACATCACAAAACTCGGATGTCCAGCGCCACAGCCCAAATTCACCAGACGGCCCTCGGCCAGCAGAATAAGACGACGGCCATCGGGGAAAACAACCTCATCCACTTGAGGCTTGACGTTTTGCCAGGTACAACCACTGGCCTCACCCCGGATCGATGCAATATCGATCTCTTCATCGTAATGGCCCATGTTGCAAAGGATGGCCTCATCCTTCATCTGGTCCATATGGGCCCGGGTAATAACCCGAGTATTTCCAGTCGCCGTGACAAAAATATCGCCCTGCGAAGCAGCCTGATCCATCGTCACCACGCGGTAACCCTCGAGCGCGGCCTGTAGCGCACAAATCGGGTCGATTTCAGTCACCCAGACCTGCGCAGACAACCCGCGCAGGGCCAATGCGCAGCCTTTGCCGACGTCACCGAAGCCAGCAACGACGGCCACTTTGCCGGCGATCATGACGTCAGTTGCCCGTTTGATCGAATCCACCAGGGATTCCCGGCAACCGTAGTAGCTATCGAATTTCGCTTTGGTGACTGAATCGTTGACGTTGACCGCGCGGACTTTGAGGAGCCCATCACGACTAAGCTCCTCGAGGCGCAAGGCGCCGGTATGACTCTCTTCGGTCACGCCAATAATCTGGTCGAGTTGGCGCTGGTACCACCCCGGGTCCTCGGCAAGCCGCACTCGAATCGCATCGAAGAACCAGCGCGCCTGATCCGAGTGATTGCGCTCCAGGATCGACGGATCCAGCGCCGCCTGCGCACCGACATGGAGCAGAAAAGTCGCATCGCCGCCGTCGTCCAGAATCAGATTGGCTGCCCCGTGAGGGTTGTCGTCCGAAACTGGGAATTCAAAAATGCGATGCATGTACTCCCAATAACGAGCAGGCGACTCACCCTTGAACGCAAAAATATGATTGCCACGCGCAACCAGCGCAGCCGCGGCTTCGTCATGAGTTGACAACAGGTCGCTTGAGGCCCAACGAACGTCCGCCCCCAAGTCGCGGAGCGTCTCGACCAATACCGCGGTCTGGATCGTCATATGAACCGCCCCGGCGATCCGGGCACCCTCAAGGGGTTTTTCGTTGCCAAACTCAGAACGCAGGGCCATGAGACCCGGCATTTCTTTTTGTGCGATTCGAATTTCCTTACGCCCAGTGTCCGCGAGCGTCGGATCGGCAATCCGAAAATCGGGCAGGAACTCGTCAAATCGATCCAGTTGTGTATCCATGTTAATTCGCCGAAAAATCCACCAAAAAGGGCAGATAGGAGGGTAACGCGTTTTGAAGTCGACTTGACGACAACGACTTACCGACCATAACGATTGAATGGCCCACATCTTAAGACCGATCGTCCGCGCCAGGCCACCGATTCTTCCCTCATTCGTTGACGACGCGATCCATTGGGCGCTTTCTAAACGAACCTCCAACTCGCCCGAGTACTTATGCCCTTGACCCTGAGCAGATCCTTCACGCCTAACCCACCGGCATCCGCCAAACCGATAACCGACGGCCCACCGATTGATTGGCTGCGCTATGCCGGGCATCAGGCATTTAACCAAAGCACCATGGCCGTTCGTTTGAACTTCGACTGGATGCGCCGAATGATTCTCGACGTTGGCAGTACCGCAGCGCAAATCGCTCCAAATCCAGGGGACTGGACCGCCAACTGGATCACCTTGGGGATTCGCCATCAAGCCAACACCTCGGCTCTGACGCGCGCCCTCAAGCGCCAATCTGGTGCTGCGCTCAGGGCCTCGCTTAGTGCCTCAGCCAACGCCTGTCCCAGTGCCTCCGTCAGCGCCTCGCCGACGCCCGCTGCAGACGATCGAGCACCGCAAACCATTCCGGCTCGGTCGGTGGACGTTCAATAACGATTCGTTCTGCACCAATTTGATCGAATTCGCGCAACCGGGCGTAGAGCGACTGCTCAAAATCCACCGGCAACTCGGGGGCGCGATGCCAGATCAAATTCAACCGGGCGGCCAAGGCAATCGGCCGCTCGCGACGTGCCCACACCACGAAGGGCTCGCCGGTATCGGCAATCACCCCTAGCCGAAACAGGAATGATTCTGCGGCGATCAACTCAACTGGCGTATCGGGCGCGTAATGCGAAGGCATGGAACCCGATACGCGCGGCGCGCTAACATCGGGCGCAGCGAGAGAGGCCCCCAATACGGACTCAATCGCAGAGGCTTGGATGCGCCCTGGACGCAGCAGTGCGGGCTGCGATCGGCTTAAATCCACGATTGTGGATTCGATCCCGATTTCAGCGGACCCACCATCCAGAATCCATGAGACTGAGTCGCCCAGATCCGCTCGAACGTGCTCTGCAGAGGTCGGACTTACCCGTCCAAACCGATTGGCCGACGGCGCTGCAACGCCGTTGCCACCGAGCGCTTCGAAGGCTTCGAGCAAGGCCTGCGCAACCGGATGCGACGGGCAGCGCAAGCCAATCGAATCCTGTCCGCCGCAGGCATACGGCGGGGCAGCATCCAACCGAGTAAGGATGAGGGTCAGAGGACCGGGCCAGAACGCGTCGGCAAGTCTTTGTGCCTGACTGGTCCAATGCGCCCAGTCGAGCGCCATCGATGGTCCGGACACATGCACGATCAGCGGATGGTTCGGTGGGCGTCCTTTGATTCGATAAATCGCCGAAACCGCATCGGCATTGCGCGCATCTGCACCAAGGCCGTAAACCGTCTCGGTCGGAAAAGCTACGACCTCGCCTGTCTTGAGGGCACGGGCTGTTTCGAGAATCGTCACGGCCGAATCAATGCGACGCACCGAGCCGCTTTGCAATCTGCATGAGCGTCGCGGCCGCACCCTTCCCAAGTACGGTGACGTGCCCCATCTTGCGCCTAGGGCGTGCCTCACGCTTGCCGTAGAGATGTAATTTCGCCATTGGCTCAGCCAGGACCGCTGACCAATCCGGTTCGGTCGTTTCCCAGCAATCGCCCAAGAGGTTCAGCATGGCCACCGGAACCAACAAGTCGGTCGAGCCCAACGGCAGGCCGGCGAGCACCCGAACCTGCTGCTCAAACTGGCTGGTTACGCTGGCATCCAGCGTCCAGTGGCCTGAATTGTGCGGTCGCGGCGCAATCTCATTAATCAGAATTGAGTGATCTTTTAGAACGAAAATTTCGACGCCGAGAACCCCGGTGTAATCGAGCGCTTGCGCGACCCGTAAGGCGGCGTTGATCGCTGCCGCCTCGATCGACGGATCCACCAAGGCCGGGACCGCGGACGTTGCGAGAACACCATCGCGATGCACATTGCGGGTTACAGGCCAATGCCCAAGAACACCATCGAGCCCTCGCGCCACCATCACCGATACTTCGCAGGCCAGATCAATATGACGCTCTAGAACGCATTCGATCACGCCCCCGGTGTCCGAACTGAAAAACTCCGCAAGCGCGGCCAAGGCTGCGCCCCGATCGGCGACCGCCGCTTGCCCCTTCCCGTCGTAACCAAATCGTGCGGCTTTGAGAATGCCGGGGAACAGAGATTCCGGAGCATCCAGAACGTCCTGGGCACTCGCAATCACAGCATAGTCACCGACTGGCAGACCTGCCTCGCACAGAAACGATTTTTCAGCGATCCGGTTTTGTGCGATCCCAACGCAATCGGCACTAGGCGCGACCCGAATCGCTCGAGCAAGGAACCTCAAGGCCTCGGCTGGGACATTCTCAAATTCGGTCGTCGCTGCAGCACAGGTGCGTGCAATCTCGGCAAGGGCAACCGGATCGTCGTAATTTGCCTGCAGATGACGATCGGCCACGTCAGCGGCAGGGCATTCGGGCGCGGGGTCCAGCACACAGACCCGAAATCCCATGGTTTGAGCAGCCATACAAAACATTCGGCCGAGTTGCCCGCCGCCCAACACCGCCAGCCAACTGCCCGGCGCAAGGCCCGCCAGTTTCATCTCTTGGAGGTTGCAGGCGAGGGCGAGGGCGAGGGCCCGGGCGGCACAAGCATCGCCGCAGCAGCCGCAGTCTGTTGCTGACGAAACCGGGTCAATGAATCCGCCAACACGGGATCGGTCGTCGCCAGGATTGCGACCGCATGGAGTGCCGCATTGGCCGCGCCCGCCTCGCCGATTGCGAAGGTCGCGACTGGAATCCCGCGCGGCATTTGCACAATCGAGAGCAACGAATCCTGACCCTGAAGATGTCGCGAGGGTACGGGCACGCCCAAGATCGGGACGATGGTCTTGGCTGCGAGCATGCCGGGCAAATGCGCAGCCCCGCCCGCCCCAGCAACGATGGCGCGCAGGCCGCGCCCCTGCGCGGATTGTGCGTAATCAAACAAGGTGTCGGGCATGCGGTGCGCCGAGATCACCCGAGCCTCATAACCAACCCCAAATTTCTCGAAGATTTCAACGGCGTGGCGCATCGTTTCCCAATCGCTTGCGCTGCCCATCACGACGCCCACTCGAATCGCGGAGTCACTCGACAATCTGAACAGCGCTTCACGATATTTTTCCGCGGTTCGGGCGACGATATCGGGCGGCAAATGCGGCGCCGGCGCCTGCTTATCCCAAGGCTGACTCTCCAGCCAGTCACGCACAAACTGCTTATCAAATGAGGGGGGAGACTGACCAACCACCCACGTATCTGCCGGCCAGAAACGCGAGGAATCGGCAGTCAACACCTCATCCATCAGATGAAGGGTACCGGCCTCATCAAGACCAAATTCAAACTTGGTGTCCGCAATCAAAATCCCGCGCGTTCGGGCGTATTCGCAAGCGTCGCGATACAGGGCCAGGCTAACCGACCGGATCTTCTCAGCCAGAGGCTCGCCAATACGATGCACCATCTCCGCAAACGAAATGTTCTCGTCGTGCGCCCCGAGATCGGCTTTGGTCGCTGGCGTAAAGATGGGTTCTGGTAGGCGCTCGGCCTGCTGCAGACCAGCTGGCAGCTTAATCCCACAAACCGATCCATCGGCCTGATAATCCTTCCAGCCAGACCCGATCAAATAACCCCGCACGACGGCTTCAACCGGAATCGGCTGCAATCGTTTGACCACCATTGCACGGCCTTTGACCTGCCCTTGTTCGTCCGGCGCGACGACTGATTCCGGCGCTATGCCGGTGAGGTGATTCGGCACGATCGAAGCCAATCGATCGAACCAGAACTGAGCCATCGCATTCAGTACCTGACCCTTGCCAGGGATGGGTTCGCTGAGCACCACGTCAAAGGCCGACAATCGATCAGTCGTGATGATGAGCAAGCGATCGGTGCCCAACGCGTAGATGTCGCGCACCTTGCCGCGTCCAACAAGCGGTAGCGAATGGAGCGAAGATTCGAAGAGCGCGGGTGTGGAGAATTCAGGCAAGTGATTCAACCTGGAACATTCGATAAGCTCGCAATTCTCGCATGCCCTGAACCACAACATGCCAAACCCATCAAAGGCAATCATGACGGTGATCCCCGCTTTGACCCAGTCTGCGGCCAGTCGGAAGCGACGCGAAATTCTGGCCCGCTCGCTGGCCCTGAACCTCTCGCTAGCGTTGCCGATGTTCGCCCCGGCCATATCCGAGGCCGAGGACGCAACAAAACCCTTTCCGCCCGACGATGCCTTGCGTGAGGCCCGGCGCCAGGGCCAAGGCCGCTTCCGGTGGTTCGGTTTGACCGTCTACGATGCCGAACTCCTGTCGACCCAACCCCTGCGCGATGATCAGTGGCCGCAACAGACATTCGGACTTCGACTGACCTACGCCCGCGCATTGCGGGGTGGAGAGATCGCG
>Ga0209598_10002683_pt1 | contig 13775 bp, 15 predicted proteins | sample M_140807_EF_Meta_FD_187317 | JGI IMG/M metagenome (GOLD analysis project Ga0209598, IMG submission 187317) | Freshwater microbial communities from Lake Montjoie, Canada to study carbon cycling - M_140807_EF_MetaG (SPAdes) (version 2) | ecosystem: Environmental > Aquatic > Freshwater > Lake... | reverse complement strand
CACGGTCGATAAAGCGCTGCACTTGGTCGCGCAGAGTCTGGTGTTCAGGGAGGTGGTAGATGTGATTCATGGTGCTGCTCATGTCATCAGAAAAATGGAAAAGTTGTATGGGATATGCGGCGAGAAACTGAAGTGACTGTCTAAGGCTTACATGCGGAAAACACCAAAACGTGTGTCTTCAATAGGGGCATTCAAAGCGGCGGATAGTCCGAGCGCCAAAACACGGCGTGTGTCTGCTGGATCAATCACGCCGTCATCCCACAAGCGGGCGCTGGCGTAATACGGGTGTGACTGATGGGCAAACTGGTCGAGCAAGGGTTGCTTGAACTTAGCTTCTTCTTCTTTGCTCCAAGTGCCGCCTTTGGCTTCAATGCCATCTCGACGCACTGTCGCCAACACGCTGGCGGCTTGCTCGCCGCCCATCACGCAAATGCGTGCGTTGGGCCACATCCATAAAAAGCGCGGGTTGAAAGCTCGGCCACACATGCCGTAGTTGCCTGCGCCGTAACTGCCACCAATGATGATGGTAAATTTGGGTACGGCAGCACAGGCGACGGCGGTGACCATTTTTGCGCCATGCTTGGCAATGCCGGCTGCTTCGTATTTACTACCAACCATAAAACCCGTGATGTTTTGGAGGAATACCAACGGAATGCCGCGTTTTGCACACAGTTGAATGAATTGAGTGCCTTTGAGTGCAGACTCTCCAAAGAGAATGCCATTGTTGGCTATGATACCGATGGGGTACCCATAGAGGTGAGCAAAGCCGCATACTAAGGTGCTGCCATATAGCGCTTTGAACTCATCAAATTCAGAACCATCTACCAGCCGTGCAATGACATCGCGGCAGTCAAAAGGTTTGCGCGGATCGGTTGGGATGATGCCATATAATTCTTGTGGATCGTATAAGGGTTCTCGACTTGCAATTCGCTGTACCGTGAAGGGTTTTTGTCGATTGAGTGCTTTGACGGCACCTCTGGCGAGGGCCAATGCATGCAAATCATTGTCTGCATAATAATCCGCAACCCCAGATTGACGACAATGGATGTCGGCGCCACCCAATTCTTCAGCGGAAATGATTTCGCCGGTGGCTGCTTTGACGAGAGGAGGGCCGCCTAAGAAAATAGTGGATTGCTTGCCGACCATGATGGATACGTCGGCCATGGCTGGGACATACGCGCCACCTGCCGTGCAAGAACCCATGACCACGGCAATTTGCGGAATGTTTTGTGCAGACAGACGAGCTTGGTTGTAGAAAATACGTCCAAAATGATCGCGATCTGGGAATACCTGATCTTGTAAGGGTAGAAAAGCGCCGCCTGAATCTACGATATAGATACAAGGTAAATGATTTTCTTGCGCAATTTCTTGCGCCCGCAGATGCTTTTTGACTGTTAAGGGATAATATGCGCCGCCTTTGACCGTGGCATCATTGATTGCAATCAAACATTCTTGGCCTGCTATTTTCCCCAAACCGGTGATGATACCCGCTGCCGGAACGGGATCAGGATATACTTGATAAGCGGCCAATTGCGATAATTCCAAAAATGGGCTGCCTGGATCGAGCAATTGAGCTAAACGCTCACGGGGTAAGAGTTTGCCTTGTTGTTGATGGCGTTGCCGAGCCGCTTCGCCACCCCCTTGTGTAATATCTGAAATTTTACTACGTAGTTCATTGACCAATGCTTGCATAGCGGCGGCATTGTTTTTAAATTCTTTGGATTGTGGGTTGAGTTGATTGACTAAAATAGCCATGGTACAAATCCTTTATTGGCTTAATAAACGTGATAAAGCAGCAATGATCCATATTACCCAAATGCTTTGAATCAAATATGAGGGCATTTTCTTTTTGATACCCCAATATACAGCGGTTGGAATGGCGACGATCACAATCGGTGTCAGCGCCAAAGCAAGGATATGGCGTAAATGCAACGCCACAGGCCCGGAATTTAATACTTCACTTAATGCATAATCCAGAGTGAGATCAATTTGGCTGACCCAGTCAGCTATTGTTTTAGTAAAGGAGGAAAAATAAATGGCACATAGCGTGAAGAAACAATATAAGCCATAGATGATATAGTATTGGGTGTATTGGCTTTTTTTACCGCGCTTCATTTTATATCCCTAATATTCTAGTTCATCCGAGCCGCGACCGTAAGAGACGCTGCCATTAAGTTAAGAGTTTCACCTTTCTCCTACGTCCCGCGGCTTGTCCGTGGGATCCAGAGATCTGGCTCTTAAACAAGACTGCTGGATCCCGCGGACAAGCCGCGGGACGTAGGCTGAGGTCTGAACTTAATGGCAATGTCTCTTACGGTCAAGGCTCGGTTATTCAATCAGTCGTTATACGAGTAATTCAATCGCCATTGCGGTAGCCTCTCCGCCACCAATACAGAGTGCCGCGACGCCTTTGGTTTTCTGCTGGGCGCGTAAAGCATGGATCAAAGTAACCAAAATTCTTGCGCCTGATGCGCCAATGGGATGCCCCAAAGCACACGCGCCACCATGAATATTGACAGTTTTTGGGTTGAGCTCTAAGGCTTTGGTTGCAGCCATAGCGACAACGGCAAAGGCTTCATTGATTTCATACAAATCCACGCTTTGACTGGTCCAACCAGCACGCTCAAGTACTTTTTTGATGGCAGAAATAGGTGCGATGGTGAAATTGTGGGGCTCCTGAGAATGTGTGCTTTGCGCTACAATCCTAGCCAACGGACGTAATCCTCGTTGCTGTGCCTCCGCAGCAGTCATGAGAATGAGACTGGCGGCACCATCCGCGATGGCGCTGGAGCTGGCTGGTGTGATGCTGCCTTGAGGATGAAAGCTGGGTTTTAATTGTGGCACTTTGGCAATTTTTTTCGGATCAGGATTTTCATCTTGCGAGACGATGATGTCTCCTGTCTTGCTGGTAACAGTAACTGGGGCAATCTCCGCGGTAAATGCGCCTGCGGCTTGCGCTTGGAGGGCGCGTTGCATGGATTCGATCGCAAACGCATCTTGTTGGGCACGATCAAATTGATATTCTTTAGCGGTTTCTTCTGCAAAACAGCCCATGAGCTTGCCTGGTTCGTAAGCGTCTTCTAAACCATCCAGAAACATATGATCTTTGATTTCGCCATGGCCTAAACGATACCCTGTTCGTGCTTTGCTGAGCAAATACGGCGCCGAGCTCATGTTTTCCATCCCGGAAGCCAAAACGATTTTGGCTGATCCGGCGCGGATTAAATCATGGCCGAACATCACGGCTTTCATGCCTGAACCGCACATTTTATTCAGAGTGGTGGCACCTGTGCTATAAGGGATATTAGCCAAAATAGCTGCCTGTCGCGCAGGCGCTTGTCCAATACCGGCTTGTAACACACAACCTGAAATTACCTCATCAATATCTTTAGGTGAAAGTTGGGCGGCGGACATCGCCGCTTGATGGGCGAAACCACCCAGTTTTGGTGCTGATAAAGTGGATAAACCGCCTAAAAATGCTCCAATAGGGGTTCTTTGGGCTGCAACGATGACAATATCTTCTGAATTCATTTTTTTCACTTTTTTACCTAACCTGGTTTATATTATACTTCTTGACAGGATTTGTGAAGGAATGATGGTGTACATCCTCTGTACGTGATAAAAATTAGGGTCTGTTGGCAATCCAGATCTTTTCGTATCTGTCTTCCCCGCGAAGGCGGGGAACTATGCTGGATAAGGTATTGTGCTACATCAAGTATGGTTTCCCGCCTTCGCGGGAATGACAGAGTTTTTTTGTATTTACAGAGGCATGTGCCGTACGTTCTATAATTAAAGGGAATAAAAATTCATGAAGCGATTAGTGCTGTGGGGCCACCATTTAGATGAATATCGAGATATGTTTGATTTGCCGCAAGCAGCGCTGGGTATGCGATTTTTAGAATTCCAAAGTGGTGTCAGCGCGTTTCAGGCTGATTTACGCAGTCAGGCTGCGCATTTGGTTAGTTATGATACTTGGTTTGATTTGAGCCAAGCGGATTTGCAACAAAAAGCGGAAGCGAGTTTTGCCGAACGTTTGACGCAGATTACGCAGCGATCCGAAGAATTTGATTTGAGTCGCTACGCAGGCAGTTTAGAGCAATTGGTGGCTTATCGACGCCAGGGTATGGCAGAATTTTTTCAAGATTATGATTTGGGGCATGCGGAAGGACGCTATCTTTTTGCGGCTCAAACCATACTGCCTTTTGCAGATTTTTTCTTTGATTATGCTTTGAGTGCACATCACTTTTTTTCTGCAACGGCGCCTCAGTCTGTGGATTATCATATCGAAACCATTGAAGAGTTGGCACGTGCGGCGAAAGAGGTACGGATTTTCCCGTTGGTTGATGCACAAGGCGTGCCGTCTGAATTATTGGGGCCGGTCATATTAGCCTTGCAATGCAAAAACTATGGTATAGAGGTGCGCAATGTGGCCTATCATTTGCAGCCTGGGGGGAATGCTATGTTGCGGATTTGGGCGCAGCAGTGTTCGGTGTGATGAGGTAAGAGCGCTATTTTTTGGCCAAGTCCCTAGGCGCTAAATTAACTCCTTTATCCTACATCCCTCGGCTTGTCCGAGGGATGTAGGCATGAGAAAAATCTTTACTGTATTTTCATATTCAGACTCAAATACAGCCATACAAAAGCAACCCCAGCATTCAAAGTAAACACCCCAGTTGCCCCAGCATGACTATAAAGTAGTCCGGCCAGCACGCCCCCTACAAAAATCCCTAAAAATTGACTACTGGAATACACACCTAGCGCACTGCCTTTGGTTTGGGGATTAGCTTGTTTGGAAATCAGGGACGGTAAATTGGCTTCCAAAAAATTAAATGCGACAAAATATAGAAATACAATGACCCCAAGCCAAATTAAGGAATTAGGTGCGACAATCAATGCGCATTGGCTGATACCAATGAGCGTAATGGCGGTGAGGAAACAAGCTTTAACCTTTTGATATTTTTCACTATAGAGCATGATAGGAATCATGGTTAAAAAAGAACCCACGATAACCCAGACATAAAAATGCCAGGATTGGGTCAGATGTCCTGCCCGTATATGCTGTTGTAGCGTCATAGGGAGGACATAAAAACTGGCGACTAAAATAAAATGCTGGAAAAAAATCCCCGCATCTAAGCGGAGTAAATCTTTATCGAAGAACACTTTTTTGAGTTGTTGGAGTGTGCTGATGGGTTTTTCAATAGGTTGTGTAGCTGTGGGGATGCAATGCAAAATTCCTAACCCCAATATTGCTAAACCCGCCGTGAGATAAAAAATGCCGGCTAAGCCTGCCACCGCAGCAAGGCTTGGGCTCAGAATGAATGCGATACTGAAGGATAGTCCGATGGTCGCGCCAATCACGGCCATGGCTTTGGTTCGATGGCGTTCTGCGGTGATGTCAGCTAATAAAGCGATTAAAACCGATCCAATTGCACCAGCCCCTTGGAGCGTTCGAGCGAGAATCATCCCGGCTATACTGTGGGTTTGTCCGCCTAAGATACTACCGCCGGCAAATAACAGCAGACCCAAGGTGATCACGGGTTTGCGGCCATAGCGATCAGAGAGCATCCCAAAAGGTATTTGAAATAGTCCTTGGGTTAAACCATAAGACCCTAAAGCCAGACCGAGTAATAAGGGGGTCGCGCCTTGGAGTTGATTGGCATACAGAGTAAAAACCGGGATGAGCATAAACAAGCCCAACATACGGAATGAAAAAATTGCGGCGATTTGAAAAGCGGGGTTTAACCAAGAGTTTTTCATGTAGTGGGTTCACGATTTGTAAGCTCGGATTTTATGCGAATGTGCGGCGGGATTCAAGGATAATTCAAATCATCTAAGGGAATGCGCTACATTCGCATAAAATATGTGCGATACCTTCCCGTGAGGAGAAGGTAGTCATGATAATTAACTTCTTGCCGTGGCTGAAGTTGATTCCGCTTCTGGCGGTTTCACTGAGTCAGTCTATAATGAGCAGCGATGTAAAAAATACCCTGACTAAAATTTTAGCTTTAGGCGCCTGAAAGGATGGTAAATGGTTAACAAAAATTTTCGAGCATTCAGTAGAAAATTCATTATAGTCAGGGTTACCATTATCCGCGGGATTCTCGAGTTGACTGCGAAAGCCATCCACTTTTTCTTTAATCAATCTACTTGTTTCGTCATGACCAAATTCGTCAATGCTGGCGAGAAATGCGGGAACCTGTTTGTTCCATGCTGTTAATGGATTGTAAGGTTCGGGCATTCGTTCCTGTTGGTTGTGTGACATATAGTTCACCATAAAGCGATTAATTCGAACGAATTATAATTTTTTTACAATTAATGTCCAGCTCCGCCCATATTATTTTTCAAAACTCTTTGTTACCCTATTACCAAATTTTAAGATTATCTTGGTTGGTTAATCCGAGCTGCTTCCTGATGGTCATGGCTCACTGCCATTAAGTTAAGACCTCAGCCTACGTCCCGCGGACAAGCCGCGGGACGTAGGGGAAAGGCGAAGATCTTAACCTTAATGGCAGTGCGGTCATGGCTCGGATAGCGCAATAAATCATTACAGAGAGGAAAAACATGCAAACATTGGCGTCAAAAGTCGCATTGATCACAGGCGGGGCACGCGGGATAGGCAAAGCGACTGCTTTAAAGCTGGCGCGAGCTGGGGCGGATGTGGTGATTGTGTATTATTCCAGTGCTGAGGAAGCTGAGCAGTTGGTGCAAGAGATTCAAGCCCTCGGTCGGCGGGCTGTGGCAATCAAAGCGAATGTGGCAGATGAGGCCTCTGTTAAAGAATTGTTGAAGCAAGTGCAAACGCATTTTGATCGTTTGGATATATTGGTTTCGAATGCGGCTTCGGGTGTATTGAAACCCGCTTTGAAGATGTCAACCAAACATTGGCGCTGGTGTATGGAAACCAATGCGTTGGCTTTGAATCATTTGGTGACCGCTGCCGAACCCATATTACAACCGGGAGGGCGTGTGATTGCCCTGTCTAGTTTGGGCGCGCAACGTGCGATTCCTAATTATGCCTTTATAGGTGCATCAAAAGCAGCGCTCGAAGCATTGGTGCGCTCTTTGAGCCTCGAGTTGGCGCCCAAAGGGATCACAGTCAATACGGTTTCGGCGGGTGTAGTCGACACAGACGCGTTGAAATACTTTCCAAATCGGGAGCAATTATTGGAAGAATATCAAGCGCATGCATTGGCGGATCGGCCTTTATCACCAGCTGATGTGGCCAATGCGGTCTACTTATTGTGTTTGCCCGAGGCAGATATGATTCGCGGGCATACTTTATTTGTGGATGCGGGGTACTCGATTGTTGGCTGAACTCAATACGGATATTTATTCCGTTTCTGAACTCAACCGCCAGGTCAAAGCGTGCTTAGAGCAGGGCATGGGGTTGGTGTCGGTGCAAGGGGAAATTTCTAATTTGACCAAGCCCAGTTCGGGCCATTGGTATTTCACCCTGAAAGATCAGCATGCGCAAATACGTTGTGTGTTTTTTCGACACAAACATTTGCGTAGCCATGCTCAGATGGGCAATGGGATGCAAGTGGTCGTTCGAGGTGGTTTAAGTTTGTACGAAGCACGCGGTGACTTTCAAATGATCGCGGAAACGATGACGGAAGCTGGTCTTGGTGATTTGCATCAGCAATTTGAACAATTGAAACAAAAATTGTTTGCTGGCGGTTTATTTGATGCGGCGCGTAAAAAATCCATCCCGCGTTTTCCGCGGACCATTGGCGTGATTACTTCACCCACTGGCGCTGCGATACGCGATATTTTGACCACATTAAGCCGGCGGTATCCTTTGGCCGCGGTCCAAATTTATCCGACGGATGTTCAAGGGAAGTTGGCAGCCCCGCAATTAGCCGCTGCGATCGGACTGGCTAATGAAGAGCGGACTTGTGATGTCATTATTTTGGCACGTGGGGGTGGGAGTTTAGAAGATCTGTGGGCTTTTAATGATGAAGCATTGGCTTATGTGATTGCTGGGAGTAAGATTCCGATTGTCACAGGCATTGGGCATGAAATCGATGTGACCATTGCGGATTTGGTTGCGGATCTCAGGGCACCAACGCCGACTGCGGCGGCAGAAATGGTGACGCCGGTTCTAGCGGATTTGCTGCTTGGCGTGCAAATTTGCGAAACTCGGATGGTACAAGCGATGCGTCGACTTTTGCAACAACAATCCTTGCGTTACCAATATCAACAAAAAAGACTCATTTCTCCGCGGCAGATGATCGCGACGTATTGGCAAAGATTGGATCATCGAGAATATCAATTACGCCAAATTATGGCGCATAAGCTGCAATCTGCAGGGCAGTCTTTGCAAAATATCTGCGGACGTTTGCACGCAATCAGTCCTTTGGCGACTTTGGAGCGAGGGTACTCCGTCGTGACCTGTGAACAAAAATTGATAAGCTCTGCTCAAGATATTGCAGTAGGGAGTCACATCACTGTGCGACTTGCGCGAGGGCAACTAGACTGTACCGTGTTGTCTAAAACGTTATGATTTAGGCACAACCCCGATCTCTGCGTTGGATCTTGTTTTGACCTCGGAGTTTTGCGCAAGTCATGCGGGGGCGTTTAGACTTATTAGGACTTGATTAACATGAAGATTTTAGATCGCTGGATGCGGTTTCGAGTGCTGATATTGTTATGCATCAATCTGGGTTGTGTGCCTCATGCTCAGGCAGCGGTTGGTCAGATGTTAACAGATTCTTTTTTTCAAAATCCGGCTGATTTGGGTCTGGTGAATAAACAGCAATTAACTTTGGGGAATGTGACGTCATACACGTTTCAAATGAATCTTGTCGAAGCGGCGGTCGCCTTTGCAGGACTGCAACATCAATTTACAGAGCAGTGGTTTGTAGAAGAAAAAGTATTTTGGTCAAATTGGACTGTGCAAAATAGTACAATATTAAAAAATACCACTCGAGGCTCGTTCAGCTATCCTACGAATTGGGGCGATACGTGGTCATATATGATGGCGACTGAGTATGCTTTTACGGATAAAGTAGCTGGCTTAGCGTCAGCGTTTTATGAAACAAATCCAGCGCCGAATTCAACGAATGCTATTGGATATCCGTTGGCACCGGCTGTATTTCTGTCAGGAGGGCTGGATATTGCCCTATATAAGAACTGGCGAATGCAATTGGTGTACGGATATGGTTTTTTTATTCCCAATGCTATTATTGATAATGGAAGTAGTACTGGAACGATAACAAATAGTACTCAAGCTGGGACGTTGCAGTTTAGTTATAAAATCTGAGTTAGGACTTACGCAAAAGGTAGCATACTAATTCGATCTCGGGTTTTTACGTAAACCTTGTGATTGTAAAATACTGGAATAGACACTATAGTTAATATCTGGATGTATCCCTAATCGATTATTCAAGGAGAGAAAACAATGAAACTGAAGCCAATTGTTGTTGTGATGCCAGTTATGTTTGCGTTGCTGACGGGTTGTAACACGATGAATTCATCATCAAATCAAAGCCAGTTTCCATGGTTGTTCGTCCCTTATCATCATCACCACCATAAGCATGCTGCTGGCACGCCTGGGAATATTATTGAGAATTGCATTAAATTAGATGAAGCAGAAATCAAAGCAGCTAATCTGGCTAAAATGAAATCCACATGCCCAATGGTAAGACGTTTTGCCGCTAATATGGTAAGAGATCACCATCAAAACTTAAGAAATGTACGCCGTCTGAGTCATGAAATTGGCGTTGCACCTACTATGAACTCTGATGCAATGCATATTGAAGAAACAAGCGCACATAAATATGCAGAGCTAAAAATGTTAAGCGGTTATGCTTTTAACAAAGAATTTATTGATTCAATGATTCATTGTCATCACAAAGCGTTGGCAATGCTAGACAGAGCCATCAACGACTCTACTAATCCAAAGTTAACTGCGTATCTCAAATCTACTCATGCAGCAGTTACCAAGCATTTGCATGAAGCAGAAGCGCTTCAGAAAAAATGTACCAGTAAATAAGAGTATCGCACCGTAGTACGTCATCCTGAGTGCAGCGGAGGATCTCTAATTGACTAGGTTTGTACTTAGTTCAGGAGATCCTTCGATGCGTTCAGCTATTTTTAATGTGTTTTTAATAATCATCCAGCACTAGTAAATTGAGGTACAGATAATCCTGTGTTAAAATCAGCGATTATTTTTGCAGCCTTGAGGATAGATCATGAATGTTGAGAGCGTATACCCTAAAGTTAGGACGATTATTGCTGATGTTTTAGTACTCGACGAAGAGGAAGTGACGTTGAGCAGTCGTTTAATTGGAGATTTGGGCGCGGAGTCGATTGATTTTCTGGATTTGGTGTTTCAATTGGAAAAAGAATTTGAGATCAAAATTCCTCGTGGTCAATTGGAAAAAAATGCTCGTGGAGAATTGAGTGAAGAAGAATTTGAAAAAACTGGAGTATTAACCGTTGCTGGTATGCAAGCATTACGTCAATATTTATCTGAAGTGCCTGCCGAACATTTCACGCCGAATATGAAATTGAATGAAATTCCTGCGCTATTTACAGTTGAAACTTTTTGTAAATTAATTGTGGCTGCTACTGTGGAACAAGCGGAAGCAGTTGGTGCACTATAAGATTAAGGGATCTTCCAATGCTTCATATATCCATTGAGCATCCCTAATGCGGTTTTTATTCGTTGATAGGATTTTAACCTTATCTTCTCCAACCGGCTCGGTTTGTGGAATCAAACACATCACGCCTGCTGATTTTTATCTATCCTCAGATGAATCAGGACGCCATTGTTTCATGTCCGCGCTGATTGGTGAAACGTTGGGGCAAATGACGGCTTGGGCTGTGATGAACCAAAACGATTTTCGTTTGCGTCCAGTCGCTGGCATTGTAGAGTCTGTTATCTTACAGCGAGCGGCTTATGTGGGTGAAACTTTAGAATTAGAATCTTGGATTGATGCATTGGATGATACCGCTGTTCAATATCATGGTGAAGTTCGTGTGGGCTCTGAATTGATATTTCGTTTAGAGGGCGCATTGGGGCCGATGTTGCCGATGGAGGATTTTATTGATCCCTTTCTCGTCCGTAGGCAATTTGCTGAAATCAATCGGCCTGGCGACTGGCCTTATCTTGCCACACCAGCACCGTTAGCGATTGCAGAGAGTCACCGACAGTTTGCTTTAGAATATGATCATATCACGGCCAGTGAGCCTGGCATCCGGATTTCTGCGGTGAAACATGTGACGCGCGCGGCACCGTATTTTCCAGATCATTTTCCGCATAAACCGGTATTACCCTTAACGGTTTTATTAGAATGTCACATGAATTTGGCCAAAGTGTTTTTGGCGCGGGCAGGGCTCAGCGGCCAATACCGAATTCATAGTTTGCGAAGAATTAAAATGAGCGATTTTGTTTACCCAGGCGATGTGGTGGTCTGTGATGTCACAGTAAAATCTCACAGTGCACACGAGTTGATCTTACGGTTCTGTGCGACGGTTGCGGGCAAACGTATGAATGTCCTAGAGATGGTTTTGGTTGGAACGGGAGATCAATGATGAGTGAGCGGCGCGTAGCCATTACGGGCTTAGGCATGGTATCTCCTTTGGGAAATAACGCTAATGAATCTTGGGCGCAATTGATGGCGCGGCAATCAGGTATTGCCCCCATTCAACAATTTGATGCCAGTGGTTTTCCAACGTATATCGCAGCTGAAGTCAAAAACTTTCAACCTGATCCTAGTTTGGTGACCAAGAAAAATCGCTTTGCCTCACGTTTTGTATGGTTTGGTCTGGAAGCGGCTTTGCAAGCTATGCGTGATGCGCACATTTCTCCTGGTGTGGACGGTGTGTTAGCCAATCGATTTGGCGTGGTCGCTGGCAGTGGTATGATGACCGTGGATTTTGACAGTTTACAACGATTTCAACAAATTTGTGCTGTAGATGGAAAGATTGACTGGTCTCAGTTAGAGACCCAATCGCAGGATTTTTATCAGTTGAGTGATTTTGCCAAACCGACTGCCAATGCGGGTTTGTCTGCTTTAATTCAGCAATTTGGTATACAAGGTTATGCCACCTCTGTGCATACGGCATGTGCTTCAAGTGGTCAGGCATTGGGCTTGGCGATGGACGTCATTCGGCGTGGAGATGCTGATTATATGTTGGCAGGGGGATTTGACTCGATGATATCTCCGTTTGGATTATCGAGTTTTTGCTTATTAGGCGCATTGTCTACTGATAATGCGACGCCAAACCTAGCTAGTCGACCGTTTGATTTGACCCGGAATGGATTTATTTTAGGCGAAGGCGCGGCTTTTTTAGTTTTAGAAGAGTGGGAGCATGCCAAGGCTCGTGGTGCCCATATTTATGCTGAACTGGCTGGAGAAGGGAACACTTTAAGCTCATATCGCATCACTGATTCTCCTCCAGACGGGAATGGTGCCTTGCAAGCGATTGCGCGCGCATTAAAAGATGCAGGGGTGAAGCCAGAAGATGTTGACTATATTAATGCGCATGGTACCTCAACCAAAATGAATGATCTCAGTGAAACAAATGCCATCAAAGCAGTATTTGGAGCACGAGCTTACCAGATCCCTGTGAGTTCGACCAAAAGTCAAACAGGGCATTTGATTGCGGCCGCGGGTGCTTTGGAAGCCGCTTTTTCTGTATTGGCGATCCAGCATGGCAGAGTGCCCATGACTGCTAATTTACACCATCCCGATCCAGACTGTGATTTAGACTATGTGACTGAAGGACCGCGTGAGCGTTCTTTGGGCGTCGTTATATCCAATTCCTTTGGGTTTGGCGGGTCTAATAGTTGCCTGTTATTTAAGCATCCAGAATTTGGGGGAACGCGATGAGTCAACCACGACGAGTTTTTGTAACCGGCGTAGGGGCGGTGACAGCGACGGGTATGAATGTGGAGGCCACGTGGCAAGCATTAGTTGATGGGCAACAAGGTCTGGGCGAATCGACACTCTGGGATCTGTCGACTTGGTCGCATCGCATGGTAGGGGAATTACAAGATTTTCAGCCGGCTAAAATGTTACCCGATCGTAAATTATTGAAAATGATATCCCGTCAAGATGTGACTGGGATCAGTGCTGGCATGCAGGCGGTATTGGACAGCCAAGTGATCGCGTATCGAAATCAACTCGATCCTACGGCTCAAATTGAATTTGCAGATGAGTTTGCCGTATACGTCGGCTCTCCTGGGAATAAATATTTTCAGCAATACGATTTTTTATCGGTCATGATGCATTCGCAAGGAGATATGCGAGTTTTTGCAGAGCATTTGTTTTCTGAAGTGCATCCGATGTGGCTATTGCGCATCCTACCCAATAATGTGTTGGCTTATCTTGGGATTACTTATGGTTTAAAGGGCATTAATCATAATATTACAAATCATGCAGTGGGCGGAATGCAAGCCTTATTAGAAGCACATGCTGCGATTGCTTCAGGTAAAGCGCAACGCGCATTGGTGGTTGGCTATGATTGGGGTGCTGAGCCACAAGCCTTATTTTATTATGATAAATTAGGATTAATTTCGGCGCAGGATTTAAAACCATTTGATGCGCAACACAGTGGGACTATTTTGGCAGAAGGGGCCAGTGCACTGATCTTGGAAAGCGAAGAAGCGGTTCAACAACGTTCTGCGCATTGTTACGCAGAGGTCATTGGAGGATGTACTGCAACGGAAGCCAAAGGGTTATTTGCAATCGATCCGGAAGCAGAGGCTTTGCAGGCATTGCTGACGCGAACTTTAGAGCGGTGTCATCTGTCTGCCCAGGATTTGG
>Ga0209598_10002682_pt1 | contig 13780 bp, 15 predicted proteins | sample M_140807_EF_Meta_FD_187317 | JGI IMG/M metagenome (GOLD analysis project Ga0209598, IMG submission 187317) | Freshwater microbial communities from Lake Montjoie, Canada to study carbon cycling - M_140807_EF_MetaG (SPAdes) (version 2) | ecosystem: Environmental > Aquatic > Freshwater > Lake... | reverse complement strand
TGATTTTCAAAAACGCACTTGGGCCACACGCCAGCGCCCATGGGTAGACCGATTGGCAAGTGCTTGGTTGATTCGCCGCTTCATTGACCCTCGGGCCAAATTTGTATGGTTGGAGCGCATTGAAGACTGCCCACCTGATGCTTTGGGTTTCGACTTTGATGGGGCAACTTTCACGCATATGGGCTCTCGCGTGACCTTTGAAGTCTTGGTGGCGAGCTTTGGCTTGGCGCAAGCTGCGTTGTCCCGACTCGGCTTGCTGGTTCATTACCTGGACGCAGGCGGCGCTCAACCCGCCGAGGCCGCTGGTGTGGAAAGCGTGCTTGCAGGGCTGCACGCATCCATCACCCATGACGATCAACTCCTGCAAGCAGCCAGCCTGCTGTTTGATGGACTGCTGCACACATTTTCTCAAGAGGTATCCCAATGACCGACAACAGGTCTCAAACGCCTGATTCCTCCATCGTGCCTTACACGCTGTGGCAACTCGTGACGTATTTTCTGCGTCTGGGCTCTTTGGGTTTTGGTGGCCCCGTGGCTTTAGTGGGCTACATGAACCGCGACCTGGTTGAGCAACGCCAATGGATCACAGAGGCTGACTACAAAGAGGGACTGGCTTTGGCGCAGATGGCACCAGGCCCGTTGGCGGCGCAGTTGGCCATTTACATGGGCTATGTAGATTATCGAATTTGGGGAGCAACGCTGGTAGGCATTGCCTTTGTGTTGCCATCTTTTTTGATGGTGGTGGCGCTGGGCTGGGCCTACGTCACATTGGGTGATCTGCCTTGGATGCAGGCCGTGTTTTATGGTGTCGGCTCCGCTGTGATTGGCATCATTGCGATCAGCGCCCAAAAGTTAACGACCAAAACCGTTGGCAAAGACAAGTTGCTATGGGCCATCTATGTGGTGATGGCCGTCAGTACCGTGGTGACACACTCTGAAATTCTGTGGCTGGTGTTGTTCGCGGGTGTGATCGTCTGGTTTCACCGTGCACCGCCCAAGTGGTTCCAAAACGGCAATGGCATGAACGCCGTGGCGATGACGCAACTGCCCGCTGTGACCAGCATCTTTGGCAGCATGGACTTGTCGCTTTTGGGTCAGATTGGCATTTTCTTTGCCAAAGCAGGGGCCTTTGTTTTTGGTTCGGGCTTGGCCATCGTGCCGTTTTTGTATGGCGGTGTGGTCGTTGAACACCAATGGCTCACCGAGAAACAATTTGTCGATGCCGTAGCCGTGGCCATGATCACACCGGGTCCTGTGGTGATCACCGTCGGTTTCATTGGCTATTTGATTGCGGGCTTTACAGGGGCCTGTGTGGCGGCATTGGCCACCTTTGTGCCTTGCTACCTCTTTACCATCGTGCCTGCCCCCTACTTTAAGAAGTACGGAAAAACGCCTGGCTTGTTGGCCTTTGTGGAGGGTGTCACAGCAGCAGCAGTGGGTGCCATCACCGGCTCAGTTATCGTGATTGCACAGCGCTCGATCATCGACATACCCACGGCCTTGATGGCACTGGGAACCACCTTTCTACTTTGGAAATACAAGAAGTTGACTGAGCCAGTGGTGGTGGCAGGCGCTGCGCTGCTTGGACTTGTTTTGTATCCCCTCACCCATTCTTAAAGTCAGGAGTGCCTCATGCCATCGATTTCTGTACCGCAACTGGCCATGCAACTGGAACATGGCGCAGCTTTTCGACTGATTGACGTGCGGCGCGCACAAGCGCTGAACTCTTCAGGTGCAAAAATCGCCAGTTCTGATTGGAAAAACCCTGCGCTTTGGCTAGATTGGAAAGATGAGATTGCACATGATCTTCCCATCGTGCTTTATTGCGCACACGGACAAGAAATCAGCCAAGGCCTCTCTGCAGCACTGCAGGCCATGGGAGCGAACGCCTGTCATTTGGAGGGTGGCATCGCTGCTTGGCAAGCTCAGGGGCATGCTGTCACGCCGGCTCTGCTGAGTCGGCCCTGAGAATTTTATTTTCAAGCCAGCACTTTAAAGAAGCCCGGCGACAGCGGCACCGACTGGAACCAACTGGCCCGCACCGCACGCCAAGCCAGATTTCCACGCATCCAATAGACCTTCCATAGGTTTAGAGTGCGAACATACGTGGGTTTGGCAACAGACCGCTTCATGATTTCAGATGGACAGTTCCATTGCGGCCGTACTTCAAGCAACTCAACCGACTGACCAGAAATTTGGTACTCATAGTCAAGTTGCGCCCTCACATGAACCGGTGGGCGATGCTGCGCCATGAAGACTGCAGCAGCCTTGTTGATGCGCTGAAGTTCTAACTCATTGAAAGACATACAGGGTGTCCCATAAAGCGGGTCACGAAGTCAAGCCGCATGGCGCTTGCGCGTCATCGCGATGGGTCGACCCGTTAAATTTCGTTCCACTTCCATGCGAAGCGCTGCATTGATCTTGGACTGGTAGCCGCTGCCTTGAGCCTTGAAGAACTCCAAAATGTCCGCATCCAAACGAACAGAGGTGAGGACCTTCGTCGGCGCAGTCTGAGGGCCACGTCCTCGCTTCAACACTGGCGCACCCAGCATGTCTTCCGTCCATGCCGGATTGTCCGGGTCGTTGACCTTAGCCGAGGTTTTCTTTGGCAACTTGGCGGTAGTAGCGAGCTTCATGTTTTTCTGCCTTTCGCAGCGATATCACGTGAGGCCCTTTCGGACGCTCGGTGTAAACCATCACAACCACATCGGCCTCAAGAAGACCGAAACAGACCAAGCGCTCTTCGCCGTAGTCTTGCCGTCTGTCTTCACGGGTCACTGTGAAATGGTCCCAAATTGCATCGCATCCAACAAAATCAACCCCGTGATTCTTGATGTTCAGCGTGCGCTTTGACTCGTCCCATGTGAGCATGCTTAATTGTATCTACAAAATAACTATTGGAAATTAAAATTTAGCACGTGATCGAATTTTTTGCAGATCCGCACACCTTGCCAACTGCTGACTACATTTGGTTTCAATCACACAGACGCAAGCACCCTTTCAACCCTAGACTAGGCGGCAGACCAGAACACGCTTCTGGTTTGTTTTCGTCACACATCAATCATCAGTCAGGGAGAAAATCATGGGTCTTTTAGACAGCATCGCAAGTCAAGTCACAGGCGCTTTGGGCGGTCAAAACGCTGCAGGCGGCACCGATTGGATGGGGCTGATTGGCAGCTTAATCAATAACCCCCAAACCGGTGGCCTGCAGGGGCTGATTCAGTCCTTCAAAGACAAAGGTTTGGGCGGGGTGGTTTCATCATGGGTGGGCACGGGTGAAAACCTGCCAATCTCGGCCGAACAACTCACGTCCGTGCTGGGGTCAAGCCATTTGCAAGAGATGGCGCAAAAAGTAGGCTTACCGGTCGACGGCCTGGCCGAGAAACTCTCTGGCCTGCTGCCCCAGGTGGTGGACCAACTCACCCCCACGGGCAGCGTGCCCGAAGAAGGTGGTTTGCTTGCGCAAGGTATGGGCATGCTGGGTGGTTTACTGAAATAAGCACATCAGCAAAAGCGTTAAAACCGCCCTTCGGGGCGGTTTTTTTGTTGCCTGCCAATCGCGCAACGGACCGCCCGCGCGCCAAGCCCTAAACTCAGAGCCCATGAATTCCTTTGATGTGGTGATTGTGGGCGCAGGGGCTGCGGGCCTGTTTTGTGCGGGCGTGGCCGGCCAAGCCGGGCTGAAGGTGCTGGTGATCGACCACAGCCTGAAAGTGGCCGAAAAAATCCGCATCTCAGGCGGCGGGCGTTGCAATTTCACCAACCGCTTGCTTGACGCCTCGGCGCCGCACAAGCACTTCATCAGCCAGAACCCGCACTTTTGCCGCTCGGCCTTGTCGCGCTACACGCCGCAAGACTTTATTGACCTGGTGCAAAAGCACGGCATTGCTTTTCATGAAAAGCACAAAGGCCAGCTGTTTGGCGACCACTCGGCAGAAGACTTTATTCGCATGCTGCTGGCCGAGTGCGATGCCGGAGGCGTCACGCGCTGGGCGGGCTGTGCCGTGAACTCGGTACAGCACCACCCCAGCGACCATGCAAGCCACAGCCCCGCCAACTACACCCTGAGTACCGACCAAGGGCTCGTCACCACCACGTCGCTCGTCGTGGCAACAGGCGGCTTGTCGATTCCGCAAATCGGCGCCAGCGACTGGGGTTACCGCATCGCCAGCCAGTTTGGCCTGCGCCTGGTGGAGCGCCGGCCTGGCTTGGTGCCATTGACCTTTGACGGCGCGGCCTGGGCGCCTTACGCGCAGCTGGCCGGCTTGGCGCTGCCGGTGGCCATTGAAACCGGCGAGAAAAAGCAGCGCATGCATTTTGACGAGGACTTGCTGTTCACGCACCGGGGCTTGTCGGGTCCGGCGGTATTGCAGATCTCCAGCTACTGGCAGGCCGGCACACCGATCCAATTGAACCTGGCGCCTGAAGTGAACCTGCCCGAGCGCCTGTTTGATGCCAAGCGACGTTCGCGCAAACTGCTGGCCAACGAATTGGCCAGTCTGGTGCCCAGCCGCTTGGCCGAGGCCTGGGTCTCAGCGCAGCCGGACTTGCAACGCCCAATGCCCGATGTGCCCGACAAAGCGCTGACGCAACTGGCCGAAGCCCTGAGCCACTGGCGCCTGACGCCCACCGGCAGCGAGGGCTATAAAAAGGCCGAGGTCACGCTGGGTGGGGTGGACACACGCGACCTGTCGTCGCAAACCATGGAGTCCAAACAGCCTGGTTTGTATTTCATTGGCGAGGTGGTGGACGTCACGGGTTGGCTGGGCGGGTACAACTTTCAGTGGGCTTGGGCCAGTGCGCATGCTTGTGCCACAGCTTTGGCGCAAAACAAGCCTCAAGAAGTTATATAATTCTAGGCTTTGCTGGCAAACCCCCGTCTGCCAAATACTAGTTCGTGACGGGGAACCGCCGAAACTGGGTTTCAAGGGCCCGATCTCCCTCGATACTGCAGCCGGCACATTTTTAGAAAATTTGATTCAATGACCACCATTCGCTTGAAAGAAAACGAGCCGTTTGACGTTGCACTGCGCCGCTTCAAACGCACCATCGAAAAACTCGGCCTGCTGACCGACTTGCGTGCCCGCGAGTTCTACGAGAAGCCCACCACCGAGCGCAAGCGCAAAAAAGCGGCTGCCGTGAAACGCCACTACAAGCGCGTTCGCAGCATGCAATTGCCCAAGAAGATGTATTGATCTTCAGCTGCCGAGCCCTGGTGGCTCAGCACAAGCCCGCTGGAGGACGCTCAAGCGGGCTTTTTTCATTTTCCCCTCGTCACTTCAGGAGCCCACCATGAGCCTCAAAGAACAAATCACCGAAGACATGAAAAACGCCATGCGCGCCAAAGACAGCGAGCGGCTGGGCACGATCCGTTTGTTGTTGTCGGCCATGAAGCAAAAGGAAGTGGACGAGCGGGTGCAACTGGATGACGCCATGGTCGTGGCCATCGTGGACAAGCTGATCAAGCAGCGCAAAGACTCGATCACCGCGTTTGAACTTGCGGCCCGCCAAGACCTGGCCGACAAAGAAAAAGCCGAGCTGCTGGTGCTGCAAGCCTACTTGCCTGCGCGCATGTCGGCCGAAGAAGTTACCGCTGCGGTGCAAGCCATCGTGGCCTCACTGGGTGCCAAAGGTCCGGGCGACATGGGCAAGGTCATGGGCGCGGTCAAAACCCAACTGGCCGGCAAGGCCGATATGGCGCAAGTCTCTGCAGCCGTCAAGGCGGCTTTGGCAGGTTAACGCCCACTTTTCTTGGCATCGGCTGATGAGATGTTCCTTTGGGGTGCCTGCAGGCGCAGCGAAGCCATACCAATTGACCACTGAAAATCCAGGCACACTTTCAGCCATGGTGGGTAAATCAGACTGCCGGTTCAAACCCGTGGTCGCTAAAGCGCGGAGTCGACCCAACTTGAGGTGATCCAGAACCCTACTGTCTTGAGGCTAATGCATTGAATAGCACGACACCAGTGCATTCAATTCATAAAAAAAGCTTTCAGGATCAAGCTTTGCAGAATCGCATTGCGGTTTGAAGTTCGTTTCTTTTTCATTGTAGAGCATTCGGACAATCAGCAAACCTTGAGGATTTCTGAAGGTATCCCATTGAACATTGGCTGCATAAGGAGCAATCAGTTCGCCTCGCCAAGCACTATTTGTGTACGAGTAATTCTGAGAAAAATTCAATGGGTCTGTTAGGACTGGAATTTTCAAAATACTGGCAAAAGGGACCAGTATTTCAGCATGCGTAAATCGCAAACTTGCACCGGCCCGCAACGTACTGGCATTTGTTATTTGTATTTGTTCAAAGAAATCTTTGAGTAAATTTTCAGCCATTGCAAAGTTCACTGGCACGTCTTCCGCAATACCGGGCCCTTTGCTGTAGAAGTCTTCTGCGTCATTGGACTCAGCCAAAACCTGGGCTTCTGCGGGCGTGAAATAAGCATCAAAATCAAATCCCAACTCGTGCTGAAGACCGGGTGCAATTTCATAAACTGAAGACAAGGCCAAGAGGGCTTCTATAGGCGTGCGTATTTGAGAGCGACCATCACCTTCTAATTGGGCTTGATAAAAACCATCTTTTGATTTGAAACTGAATCTTCCAATGTTGGCAGCTTTCAATTTACCATTTTGCAAAGACTCAAAAAACTCTTGCTTAAACAACCGCAACAAAACTGACAACGCGGTTGATCGCATGGCGGCTGAGTTTTGAATTGACTCAACCTTAGCGGCTACCCTTGGACCTTTGCTATAGGCTTGATAAGCTTGACTGCTATTGAAAGTCTTGGCGTTAGGATCGGCCTCATGGAGCGCAGCATCAGTTCGCTGATTCAAGCGATGAAAATACAGCAAAAATCGATTGACACCCGGCAATTGATCTTGAGGATTTCCTTCGGCGTAGCCTTTCAGCACTGGGTAATCAATGAGTGGCTTGAGTTTCGGCTTTTGAGTTAGCAACGAACTGACAAAAGATTGGGCACTGTCTTTGGCTCTGTTAACACCCGAGTGCTGAACTCTGATTGGAAGCACGCCAGGACTCATGGGAGCATCTTCCATATGAGCAAAAAGGCTAGGCAAACGATGCACCATTCTTTGGGCCAAAGCCTCGTGTTCCTGCACTCCCCTTAATGACAAGTTGCCGTAACCCGGTGGACTGCTTAGCACGCCATAGCCTAACAATGCATTCACTTCAATCAACTTTTCAAGCTGGGGCCCCAGTTTCTCTCCAAGTGGAGTTAGTCCATTTTGTTGCTGGGCCAATTTCCAAAGATTGAGCAGTGCCAAGTCGGCTTTCATGCCAGTCAGTCCGCGTGAACCATGCCGCGCCACCAATTGAGTATGCAATGGCACAAATCCATGGGGTACCTGCCCGTAGGTAGCCTGCTGCTGCTGTGGTTGATACGTGGTTTTGGTGGTGTAGTGCCCAGCAGAAAAAGCGCAATGGCTTGCTAAACAAGCGCACATCAAAAAAGAGAAAGAGGGCAATGCCCTCTTCCGCTGATCAATTGAGATGAACACTTAGAACTGAGTCATGGTGAGTGATACACGGAATGAACGGCCATACTGCTCATTTTGGAAGTTGTACTTCTGATTACCAAGGTACACATAGTACTTTTCTTTATTCAAGTTCAAGCCTTCAAAGGAGAGCAGTGTTGATTTATTGATCTGGTACTTAACAGACAAATCAATCTGCTTCTGGCCATCCACCCAAGCATCTAAGTTGGGATCAACAATATCGCTGCCAGTTTGCAACAAATAGCGTGATTTAGAGTTGGACGCCACACGTGCACTCCAAGGACCTGCTTCATAACCTAACACAAGATTAATCACCCTGTCTGATTGACCTGGCAGTGCCACTTCACGCGAAAGTAGTTTACTGGTTGGCTTGTCAAAGCGTGACAACACGGTAGTAGATTTTGTGATGGTGGTGTTTGCTCCCACAATTAATCCACTCCAGATGCCTGGCAGATGACGAAGGGCTTGTGTATAAGACAATTCGTATCCCTTTAATTTGGCTTTGTCGCCATTCACCGCCAATATGGCAGAGTTATAACCCGTCCACTGCCCCGTGCCAGCCATGTTGGTGGTGTAAGTGAAATCCTTAATGTCTTTGGTGAAGTAATAGAACGACATGGCACCATCTTTGCCAAGCATCCGTTCAATTCCGGCATCAAAATTGGCGGAGGTTAGCGGCTTAAGATCGGGGTTGCCAATGCTAGCCTCTGTGGGCGAGCTGTAGGAAATACCGGGTGCCAATTGACTGAAGTTGGCTCTGACAACAGAGTTTGTCAAAGCAGCACGCAGGCTGGTTTCTTTGTCAATGTTGTTGCGAATTTGCAAGTTCGGAAGTGTGTTTCCAAAACTACGGTTTGTATTTTGAGGCGTGATCACATTGTTTAAAAACTGATTGCCGCGTGCCTCAAAGTTTGTGTTTTCTTGACGCACACCCGCCAGAATATTCCAGTTGCCCACGTCTGTTGAAGCCTGCCCGTAGTAGGCATCAATGTTTTCATTCATCCGCCAATCGCTGACAGCAGAAGTTGAAACAATCATTGCGCCTGCTTTGTTTAAGCCAACAACACGTGCGCGCACCAACGCGGGGTCAATTGACAGCCCAATTTTTTGCGGAAAATCAACCATGTTGCTGCCATTGAAAGCATTCAGTGTGGTCGGTCCTGCACCCCAATAGTTGGGACTTGTAACGCTTGAACTGTTGAAAGTCCACTGGTCCGTGTCGTTGGTTTTTTCACGGCGACTTGACTTGAATCCAAACTTCAAAATGCTGTCTACATCTCCAAAGTTAAGCTTGCGGCTCAAATCAAATTTCCCATGGCTCTCTTTGTCTTTACTCAAGCGAGATTGAAATGTGATGGCATTAAGTGTGAACTTGGTGGGGTCATAAAGGGCGGAGTCAGCAGGCGCTGTGATCACTGGCAGTGTTGTCCCCTTGTAGGTCAAACCTGTAATGTTTTGCCTGAATGCCACGCTGTTCAGTGCGTCGGGTTGATCTTCATTAGCAGAACTAAATCCAAGACGACCTTCAAGTTTCCAATCGTCCCAAGCATGCGAGCCGCCAATGACTTGGGAGACAATGTCACGCGTGTATTTGCGCTGCCTTAAGTTGCGCTCTGCTCGCGCATTGAATGCCGTATCTTCTGCAGCTGAGCCACCTGTGATGCTGCTGATACCTAAACGATCACGAATTTCATCATCACTGAAGGCACTCCAAAAAGTCTTTGAGTAAAACGATAGGTCTTTGCTGGCACGGTAATCCAGATTCAATGACAAAGCATTTCGCTCGCGCACAGGCTGATAATCACGCAACTCAACAGAAGTCAATTTACCAGCGGACCAACCGCCACCTGTTTCAACATTGTCTGAGGCAAATTTGCGCTTTTCGGAACTGAATCCCATGGCGACACCCAGTTTGCCATCCATAAAGCGGTCAGCCCAAAGTGCGCTGCCAAATGGGTTGCTTTTCTTGGAGAGTTGGTCGTATCCCACACCTCCATTGAGGGACAGAAGTTTTCCTGGAAGGTCGAATGCAGAAAGTGTTTTCACATCAATGGTGCCCCCCAAGGAGTTGGCATCCATGTCGGGTGATAGGGTCTTGGTCACTTCCAAAGAACGAATCATGCCTGCTGGCAACACATCTAAGGAAACACCGCGTCGACCATTCTCTGGGGCAGGAACCAAGGCACCATTGATGGTGACTGTGTTTAAGTCTGGGCCGAGACCACGAACAACCACATAGCGGCCTTCGCCCTGATCACGCTGCACGGAAATGCCTGGCATGCGAGCCAAGGCCTCAGCAGCGTTGATGTCTGGCAAATTACCAATGTCATCTGAGCTCACAACACTGATGATTTTGTTGGAGGCATCTTGCGCCATGAGAGATTTACGAAGGCTCGATCCTTGCCCTGTAATCACAACAGTTTCAACATTTGAAGAAGGAGGTAATGCTTGTTGTGCCTGCGATTGGCAAGTCATCAAAGCGCAGGCTGCAAGCAAGGAAATTTTGTAAGGAAAGGGGTTTTGGGTTTTCATTTTAGATTTCAGAAGTGGTTCATATAACCTCTTATCTTGGATAAAAAATATTGCAAATGTATGAAAATAGAAAAACTCCAAGCTTTGTAAAAATGAAACGGCCAATGGATGACCCTCAATTGAACTTGTGAATCCGCAAGGGTAAACACAGATGGAAAAACTAAAATTCTTCAAGAATTAATGAAAAAAGTAATAATCTCGTGTTTTCTTCAAGGGCCGTCCTTGCCCACAGCCTCTTCACCAAGCCAATTAACCTCACAAGGAGTTGATCATGAAGTTATTCCGTCTTTTGTTGCCCGTACTGATGACCAGCTGGCTGAATTTTGCCTACTCATCCACCCCCACCACCACCCCCACTACCAACACGGCCAGCGCCAATGCAGCCCCCGCGGACTATAAGCCTGTGTCCGGTCAAGCTGGCAAAGATGTGATCTGGGTCCCGACCCCGGAAGGCTTGATCGAAAAAATGCTCACAGCAGCCAAGGTCAGCGAGAAAGATAAATTGTTTGATTTGGGCGCGGGCGACGGCATTATCGCCATCACCGCCGCGCGCAAATATGGGGCGCAATCTGTGGGCATTGAATACAACCCCGACATGGCTCAATTTGCACGGCGCAAAGTGGCCGAAGCGGGCATGATCGACAAAGTCAAAATCATCACGGGGGATATCTTTCAAGAAGACTTCAGTTCTGCCACCGTGGTCACCCTCTATCTGATGCCTGAACTGAACTTGAAGCTTCGCCCCACCTTGCTCAAAATGAAGCCCGGCACTCGGGTGGTCTCAAACTCCTTCACGATGGGTGATTGGGAGCCGGACGAAACCATGTCGTACCAATACTGGAATGCTTATTTCTGGATGGTCCCCGCGCAAATTGAAGGCGCTTGGGTCATGACCGGACTGGAAGGCGGGCCAATTCGCTTGAACGTGAGCCAGTCTTATCAAAACATCGGCGGCACACTCACCCTTGGCGAACAAACCCTCCCGCTCCTGGGGGCCAAATTGCGCGGTGATGAGCTCATGTTTCGATTCAGCACCCCAGACCGCAAATTACACGCATTCTCTGGCCGTTTGGAAGGTCGCCGCTTAACAGGCAACGTCGTTTCTGATTTCATGCAAAAACCCGTCGAAATTACCCGACCTTGAATCGAATTTGAACCACACTGCCCTTTTGGATCATCCGAATGAAACCCGATAGCGCCGCCCCTGCCAAGATGCTCCGCCTGCTGCACCCCCTTTCAGCTGTGGCGCTGATTGTGGGCATCGTGATTGGTGCCGGCATTTTCAAAACGCCCTCACTGGTTGCCGCCATCAGCGGAGATGCAGGCTGGGCGCTGGTTTTGTGGCTGGCAGGGGCCATGATCTCCATCGTGGGCGCGCTTTGCTATGCAGAACTTTGCACGGCTTACCCCCATGCAGGAGGTGACTACCACTTCCTGCACAGGGCTTTTGGGCGCAATATTTCATTCATCTATGGCTGGTCACGCGCCACGATCATCAACACCGGCTCCATCGCCCTGCTGGCCTTTGTTTTTGGTGATTACATCAGCACACTGGTCAACCTGGGTGCCTACTCCAGTGCCATTTGGGCACTCCTCATTGTGCTGTTCTTGACGGCGGTCAACCTGACCGGCATTCACGCCTCTTCCCGCATGCAAACCTGGTTGACCGTGGTCGAAATTGTCGGCTTGTTGGCCGTTGTCGCGGCAGGATTTTGGGTCGATGCCCCTGCATCTGGCGCCATCCAATGGTTTGCCCAAGCGCCTGCGCCAGCGCAATGGGGGCTCTGCCTGGTTTTTGTCTTGCTGACCTTTGGCGGCTGGAACGAGGCTGCTTACATATCGGCCGAATTAAAGGGCGGACCTCGCACCATGGTCTGGGTTATTGTGGCCAGCATGGTCACGCTGACGGTCATCTACCTGCTGGTCAACACGGCCCTGCTGTTGGGCCTGGGCTTGAATGGCTTGAGCCAAAGCAAAACCGCTGCAGGCGACCTGCTGGGCCTGGCCGTCGGCCCTTGGGCACAAAAAGCGCTGGGCTTGTTTGTGGCCATTGCCGCCTTGACCAGCATCAACGCCACCATGTTTGTCGGCGCAAGAACCAACTTTGCACTGGGCAGTGACTGGAAAGCCCTGCGCAAATTGGGGCAATGGCAACTGGACATTGGAAGCCCCAAACAAGCCTTGCTTTTGCAAGCCCTGATCAGCACGGGCTTGATTGCATTGGGCACCCAAGAAGCCGACGGTTTTTCTGCCATGGTTGAGTTCACCGCCCCCGTGTTCTGGGGCTTCTTGTTTCTGGTCGGGCTGGCCTTGCTGTGGCTGAGGCACACAGATACGCTCACCATGCGCCCCTTCAAAGTGCCGCTTTATCCGGTACTTCCCCTGATTTTTTGCGCAGCCTGTGCGTGGTTGACCTATTCCAGCGTGACCTATGCCATCTCTCAAAAAGCCATCCATGTCTCCATGGGGCTCATTGCCAGCGGCGTTTTGGCCTTGCTGCTTTTGCGTGCACGAGAAAAAACGCTCGACCAGTTAACGAACCAAATCTAAGCTTTCAGCCGGACGGCCTTGCCGCGTTGAACACCAACTCGGCGGCAATAAGGTCCAGCGATGCAAAGCCTACCGATTTGAAGACCGTGATGGCTTCGTCGCAGGCACGCCAGGCGCGCTGCGGCTGTGCGGCCAGTTCTGCCAGCTCGGCCTGGATGTCGGCTGCGGCCATGAGCCCCTGCTGAATCGCCTGCAGCACCTCACCGCCCTTTTGCAGCACCGCCTCGCGGCTGTCGGCAAACACCTGGGCGCGCGGCATCAGGTCCGGTTCGGCCTCGGCCATGGTCGGGGTGAAGGCTCCAATCAGGCCCAGATGGGTGCCGGGCCTGACCCAGTCGCTGCGGATAAAGGGCTCGGTGGCGGTGCTGGCCGCTGACACCACATCGGCCTGCGCCAACGTGGCCTGCAGGTCGCTGCTGGCCTGCGCAGTGATGCCTTGCAAGGCCAAGCGGTCCACTACGGCTTGGATCTTCTTGCCATCGCGGCCCCAGACCAGGATGGTTTTGAAATCCAACACGCTGGCATGCGCTACGGCCATCGGTACGCTCAAAGAACCGGTACCCAGAATCGCCAGCGTTTGGCTGTTTTTGCGCGCCAATATGCGTGCGGACAACGCGGCAGCGGCAGCGGTGCGGCGCAGCGTCAACTCGGTGCCGTCCAGCACGGCGATCGGCGTGCCGTCTGTGCAGGAGATCAGCACGTACACGGCCGACACGGCCGATTGGCCCCGGACACTGTTGCCCGGCCAGATTGACACCAGCTTCACGCCCATGATTTCTTGCACTTTCCAGGCCGGCATGATCAACACCGCGCTGTTGTCGCCGTTGGGTTCGTAGACGCTGCGCGCAGGCGATTCAATCGGCTGTTGCAGTCCGGTCACCAGCGCCTCAATCAGGGCGGGGTAAGGCAGGGCCTGGGCTACGGCGGCCTGGTCAAAGAATTGCATGGGCTGGCCCCTCGGCGTTGCTGCTGTCGCTGTCGCTGATGTCTACCGCAAAGCCCGCCGCCAGCTTCTGCGGCGCATCGCAGGTGGGCGCCTGCTGGCCGCTATTGGTGTTGGACAGGGTCGAGCCCTTTTGGCTGCGCAGGCCGTGCACGCGTGAGCCGAGTTCAGACTTTGTTTTAGACATCGAACTTCACGCCCTGCGCCAGCGGCAGTTGGCTGGAATAGTTGATGGTGTTGGTGGCA
>Ga0209598_10002681_pt1 | contig 13786 bp, 14 predicted proteins | sample M_140807_EF_Meta_FD_187317 | JGI IMG/M metagenome (GOLD analysis project Ga0209598, IMG submission 187317) | Freshwater microbial communities from Lake Montjoie, Canada to study carbon cycling - M_140807_EF_MetaG (SPAdes) (version 2) | ecosystem: Environmental > Aquatic > Freshwater > Lake... | reverse complement strand
ACATTTACAACATTAGCATTATCAACTATAAATGTATTTACACGTGCAAAATAAGGGTCTGCTGTGTCAGGTAGAATACGCAAATCAAACTGTTTAGGATCAACCAATCTAGCACAGTTAAACATAATATCAATACCTTCACTACGCATTTGAATAACTTTTTCAACAAACGTTTTAAAGTTAAAGATACTCATTAATCCAAATGTAACCATTACACGGATTGGTACATGAAATGTTGTACTAACTTTACGTACAGTATTTTCCCAACGTTCGATATCTAATCCATCACGTATATATTCTGCTTGAGGTCCCCATGTATCCATACTAGTATACACTTCTAGACCCTTAATTGTTTTAGCATTCAGCAGTGTGGTTGCCTTTTCAAAGAACATGTTTAAATTCTTATCAGGTACACATAAGTTAGTGTTAACAACTAATGTTAAATTAGGGTTATGATTTGTAGCTACAAAGTCTAACAACTTCATAAAGTTACGTGTTGCAAGTGGTTCACCACCTGTGATACGCAAATACTTTAAGTCACTGTATGCGTCAGGTAACCACTTCCAAAATGCATCAATGTATGGGTTATTATCTTCAGGAATCATGTCATGCATTTTGTCAGCATGTACTGTGTGATCCTCTACTGGATAGCTACCGTACTTTCGTACTTCGTTTTCCCACTTGCTACTTTGTCCTGGACTGCAATAACTGCAACCAAAATTACATACATTACTAAAACTTAGTTCTAGGTAGCTAGGATTAACATGCTTATCGTAGGGTGCATCAAGCAGTTCTTGTCTACGCTCAATCGCATATTGTTCATTTGTGAAACGTTTACGGTCACTAACAACATCTGGATTAATTGCTTCCATGTCAAAACAGTAATAACACTCTTTTGGCTTTTCACCATTCATCATTTGTCTACGCTGTTCAATCTTGTGTTGCGTATTATGTAACATACTAGGATCACGCTTTACATCTTCTAAGTTCCAACGATGAATAGGTGGATGATAGCAACTGTGATTCTCACCCATGCCAAAGTGCATAGTAGCCATCAGCCATTTAGCTGAACAAAAACTGTTTTTAATCTTATCTGGAATAATTGGTATCATAAAATTTTCTTCAATTCTGGTATATAATCATTATAGCACAAATTACGTGCATCGTCAACTGCTATAATGAAGTCTCTTGCCTTGACCAAAAGTTCAGGGTCATGGTCTACGTTTAATTTTGCAAATAAATCATTACGCTGATGTTCGGGTAATTTATTTATATAATATGTTTTTAGCTCATCCTTAACATGATTGGGTAATGATGCCAAACTTAAATAGTCAGGATACAATACATAATTATGATGTGGTGTTTTGTTATAAGTGTTTTGTAACCACTCACCAAATTCATTTAATGTGTATATGTTAAAGATACTAACTGTTTGTGTAACATGCCAACTTACATTTGGTAGCTTGTTTAGCTTCTCAATACTTGCAATAGTTTCTTCCCACTGAGTGGGATAACGAATATAGTAGTTACGACTACCCAAATCATCAATACTAGCATTAACAGTAACTTGTTTAAAACCTTTCCACAACTCAATCAATCTATCGGGTATGTCCATCATGTTCAAGCTATAAACAAGATGTACTTTATCTGCTACTCCCAAAACAATTAATTGTTTTAAGTATTCAAAGTGCGCCTTAATCAATGTGGGTTCACCACCATTGATATAAATTTCTTCTACGCTTTGACTTTTCTCTGCCAGGTCATGATAGAACTCTGGTTTCTCAAACCATTTGAAATTTTCTAGTGGGCGCAATTCGAACCATGGTAAAACTTTAGCAATTTTCTTTTCATCAGGATACCACTTGCTACTGCTATAACTGTTACAAGTTAAACAGGCATTGTTACAAATATTACCCAATCGTAATTCTACATAACGCAAATCAATGTTTTGTAGTCTTGCAGACTTTTCTAGTAAAGGTATAATATGTTGCCAACGCTCATTCTCATACTGACGTTTGCTTTTAATACCTTTATCTTCATCACTCCAACATCCTTCGCATTCAATAGGACGCTTACCATCAATCATTGCTTGTCGAACTTCAATGAACTTTTCACTGTTCATTATATCTTCTACTGTGTCATCATCTAGCATAACTAGACTTTGACTACCGTTCTTTTTAGCCCAACTGATTGCTTGTGTATGATTGCTACGGCAACATAGGCTGGCACCCCCATTGGGGTGTGTAGCCAAATGCATCCAGGGTAGTACGCATAATGTATCACTCATTATAGATGTTATCCCACCATTTTAATAATTCAGGATTACGACTGTAAATGTCACGCATGGTTAATGGATTATCACGAATTTGTTCTAATCTTTCTACCCAACCTTTGCCGTTCTTGGCGCCTTGCTTATACGTATCGGGCCATTCTTCTTGGTGTGTCTTACGTGTATTCTTTAGTGCTTCTAAGTTACCAATTAATGTATGTTGCTTGTGTGTGGCTCTAGGAGTAATGTACTCTAGGATATCATCAACCATGTCATTGAGAATTGGTCTAGGCCAACTTAGCGGAGTCCACATGATATCATTGTGAAATCCAAACGTTGTTTTAGTTTCAATCTTAACATCTAGTTCAATACTTAAGTCAAATAGTTCTTTCAAGCTAAACATGCCTGGTGCAGTTAATGTCAAATCAAGAACCATTTTGTCTTTACCGTTTGGCAATAACAATCCTTGTTTGAAATTTTCTAACCATTTGTCCCACTTGATACCCGTACGAATGTATTCTACGATTTCTCCTGTGCCATCAATACTTGCACACATCATCCAATCTTTATACAATGGAAGATAATCATACAAATTTTTGTCACCAAATTGAACACGGCTTAGGTTACTGTTATAACGCATATAACATTTTTCGTTGCTACCGTTCTTTAACATTTCTTCTAGTGTCCACCAATGAATATCATACATCAATGGTTCACCGCCAACCCAATACATTTCTTCTACAATGCCACGACTTACTGCATCACGGAATTCAACTTCAACAACTTCTTCTTGGAAAGTTTTCATTGCTGATTTAATTTCAGGCACCATGAATGGTTGATTCTTTGGTGTCCACATGTTATTAATTTTCTTTTCAGTTTCCCACGTGCTACTTAATTGCTCACCGCACATGCGACACTTAAAGTTACACAAGTTACTAAAACGATAATCAAATGATATAGGTTCCATTGTTGTGTAACCAGTATCATCTGTCTTGTCAAATGCTTCTTGTATCTTGTCGTGGAATAATGATCCAGTAAACCATCCACGATAGCTATAACCTTCCATTAGTAAGTTTTTGTTACATACATCACATTGAGGTATTTCTTCACCACGCATTAGTTTTACACGAATATCACGCATGTAATCACTATTCCAGTGTTCTTTTAAACTTACTGGCTTGTATGCATCAAGTGAAGTGCCGCTTTCTTTTACATCACCGTACTTGCTGTCATTACTACTGTCAATATACTGTTTTTGAAAACTATGTTCCTCACGGCTAGCACAGCACAATCGTCTTTCAGATTGCGGGCTTATATATGTGTGAGTCCAAGGTGCCATGCAAAACACCTTGTTCTTACTATCTTTATGGGGCTTTGCATGTTCCCATATAGGAATTATTCTTTCTGTCATTGTAAGTCTGGATTAAAGAATACGTCTTTACTTGGATCTTCTGCTGGATGAATCGGGATATAACCAGTACCATCACGATATTGCCCAGTAGTAATTTCTGTCTGTGTTGGTAAGTCTGTCTCAATGCTATTATAGAAATCTACAAACTCTTGCGGGAATGTATTACAGAAATCTTTTCCTCTACGAATATCATATTGATGATAGAACTGTTTGAAGTCACGTTTGTTTTGTTCAGGGTCCTTAACATTCTTATGTGGAGTTTTGATAACGTCAAGATAATCAACCAAACGTTGTGTTTGCTCACGTTCAATGTGCATCAACAATGGGCTACCTTTTGAACTTTTTTCATCTTTAGCAATTTGTTCATCTAACCAAACTTGTAGCTTTTCGCTATACTTCTGACGAATGTCCATTGGAAGCAATGAGCAACTTTGGAAGCTAGGGAAACGTAAAATATTTAAACTCATTGTTGGATAATGTGTATCATGTTTACGTTTAAATGCAAGAATCTCATCCATGAATTCAGTAATACTAGCTAAACACAAACTATTAATAGTCATCATAATGTGTGTTTTTTTGATATTACCTTCTGTGTGAAGTCTTGTTAAGTTGTGTAACCATTTGTCCCAAATGAATCCATCACGAATATACTCAGAATGTGCGCCCAGGCTTTCAGCACTTGTATATACCTCCAAATGCGGTACATAGTGACTTAAATCAATTAACCTGTCCATAATATCGTCTTTAGGAACTAAATTGCTATTGATAGCATAACGCATAACTTTTCCATCTTTACGATTCTTAACACGGTCTTGATTTGCTTTGAACCATTCAAATAATTTCCACACACCCGGAGCCATTAATGGCTCACCACCGGTGATGCGAATTTCTTCTAGGTTATCTGCAAGACCATTGTCTTGTTCCCACCACTTCCAAAACGCTTGACTGTATGGATTAGTATCATCTGGGATTGGTTTAGCATGGTCGGCTGCATTAACAAAGTGACTACGTGCGTCACCGTCGATGTTACGATAAGGACCGTACTTGTGAATATCTTTAACCCATGTTGTACTAAAACTAGGATTACAATAGCTACAAGCAAAGTTACATGTACGGTCAAAACTAATTTCCAATGTCTTTAACATTGTATTTTCTTGCCAATCAGCTTTAGCAGTTTTAAGAATATCTGATTCTTCAAATACAGCAGTTTTGTATACACGGTCACTGATATTATTACGACCAATGTCTTCAATTTTCCAACAGTACTCACACTCTTGTGGACGTTGTCCCTCTTGCATCAACTTACGCATGTACTTTTTATGCGGGGTATTATGAATAGCTGAGGGGTTTTCAATTAATTCATTGGCATCAATTTGATGACCCAATGGGTGGTGACAACTAGTTGTCTGTCCATTACCTAACCAAATAGTAGCATTTAGCCACTTAGCCGCACAATAGCTTTCGCTAATAGGGTCTATTAATCTTGCTTTGTATTCTGCAAAACTCTCTGTATGTTTTTTGCCTGCCATCTTTTTCCTCTTAATGTTTTGTATACGCTTTGATACATTCTCTCCAGTAACTTTTTAGTTCTGGGAACGTTTCCATAAAATTTGTTTGCCTACGTCTGTCATATTCACTAATAAACAAATAGAAGTTAGTTTTATTTAGCAAGAGTTGGTCCGCTGGCAAAGATTCTTGCATTATAGCAAGGTCTCGTTTAATTTTCAATATCTCATATGGTTTAAATCCCTCAAATGTTTCCGAATAATCTTCACCCTGTACATTATCTTCCATGTATTTCAAGCACCGTTCTACTTCTTTGATTCCATAATCACCTGCATTTTGTATGCTAAACCACGGAGGATATCTTAATATTGGTATGTCAAAGAACACCCTCTGAAACTTCTTTTGTGTGTAAACTTTATGGACAATATTATTTTCTTTTTCTGTTTCAGTTTGGTCGGGACTAATCTCAAACTCAACTTGACTGCGGCCACCAAACTCTGCCCTTAATTCTAGTACCATTTCTAAGAACTTATGCAGACTTGGAATGGACATTATATTAAATGTATTAATGAAACTTACAGTAGAATACTTTGTTTCACGTAAGAAGGTTCTAACATTGTTTAGCATACGCTCAAACTCTAACCCAGTACGCATGTATTCTGCTTGTTCACCAAAACCGTCTAATGATACAAACAACCAAAAGTGTTTGAATCCTTTATCCACGTACCAATGATTACCACTGAATTCATTGAAGTTTTCTACATCTTCATAAGTGCGTAACGTTTCAATTGCCTTGACTTTTTCAACAAATTTATCAAATAACTTTTGATCCGGGGGACACATATTGCTTGTGATACTCAACTCAAGCTGACCATGTGGATTTTCATTCACATAGTCTAACACTTTGAATGTGTTTTTGTCCATAAGAGGTTCGCCACCTGTCATTCTAAACACACGTAGTTTGCGATAGATTTCAGGGAACCAACGCCAAAATGCTTCAACATATGGGTTATCTTTTTGTGCTACCCTAAGTGGCATCAGTCCCTTTTGTTCCAAAGCAATTAAATCATTGTGAACCATGTTCTGTAATTGATAACCACCATACTTTTTAACTTCTTCTTCCCAACTAGTAGAAAGATGAGGACTGCAATACATACACTTAAAGTTACAGGCTTGGTTAAAGTTTACTTCTACATAGCGAGGGGTAACATCATAGTCAAAATTATTTATAGTGACTTCATCAAACGTGGGTGCATTCCACCATTCACTACTGCGATAGTGTCTATCACTCATGTGACCTTTAGGATCATCACTTTGTGCGTCTTCTACTTTCCAACAATAACTACAACCATCTGGTCTTTTACCCTCAAGCATTTGCTTACGCTCATGTATTTTGATAGGGGTGTTATGTAATGTGCTAGGCTTATCTTTAAGTAACTCTAACGGAATCTTGTGTGTTGGTGGATGGTAGCAACTTTGTGTTAATCCACTAGGTAAATGTAAACTAACTTGTTGCCATTTTGCAAGACATAGTGATGGGCTGACTGCATTTAAGCGGTCACGCATATCACGTGCGAATTGGTCGTATTCTCCACTCATACTAAATTATATTTCAATGTTGAAAGCAATTCTGATACTTGTGTATAGTTTGCAAAAAAATCTTTTGGTTCTATATTGTAAATATTTTTTACGGTATGAGTACCAAAATAAACCGGGTCATGTGGTAACTTTTCATATTCAACAATATTATTACATGGAAATCTAACAACTTCTACTACCGAATCTATAAATGAATTAATTTGATAGGGGGTAGGAGTAAACGGAATAGGCATCCGAACCTGACTTATATCTGTTACTCCATATTGTTTTTTTGAAAATAAAAAAATACAATGTGACATGAAATGTGCCATATAATCCTTTCTAATTAATTTTACTAAATGAAAGTTTCGATTACACCAAAACCATGTTTCGTGATTATATGCAATCATGTCTTTTACTTTTGGATAAATAATAGTACCAATACTATAGTTAGTATTGTCTATTTCTTGTAAATGCTTACGCATATTAAAATAACAATATTTTGGAGAACGGTTTGCATTAACTCCGTTATTTATATCAAAAAAATATTCACCGTTAAGCTGATGAGTTATTTCTAATTCAGTTAACTGTTTAGCTGTTAATGAAACTACTAAATTAGAACCGGATCTCATAGTTCCTATTACTATAGTACCTTTTTTATTTAAATCAATCAATGATATCATACATTACTTTACTACCAGCCTTCAATTCTGCGAATAACATCCATCTCTGTTACTAGTGGGCCTAAATTGTGCTTGTCAGCATTATAATGACGTTTAAAAAACTTACTTTGTTCTTTACCTAATGTACACATTGGCAACCCAAGTTTATCATGTAATGCGGCTCCTAGTAAGGTCGCTTCACGTTCAGGGTCTTTGTTTTTATGGTCTTCCCATAATACAGGGTAGTTATCAAACCATTGCACATTAGTATGCTCCCAATCAGTTAACATGGTCATGTATGTACCCAATCGTGCGCCATAAATAGCCCACATGCCATTTTCAGCATCACTACCTACATTATGCCATATGGTTAAGTTGTTCATGTTACGCATAGCAACAGTTTCTTTAAAATGTTCAATAGTAGGTCTTGCTCCTCTATCTAAACACATCTTTACACCTTCACGAAATCCTGCGCGCCATGCTTGAAACTGTGTCATATTGGGATAAGTTGTGCTATAGCAATCATACATAGCCCAATATAAATTATCTTTGTTATCTAAGCAGAAATCAGCAACACGTGATATATCTCCTTCTGTTTGATGTTCATGAGTTTTCATGTTAGCAACATATTCTTTTGTCCAACTACTCATGCCACCATTACCATAGCGTAGTCCATTGATAGCATTTACTGCCTTCCAACGGAACTGTGCTTTTTTAAATGTTTCATCTTTACCAGTAAAATCTAATTGAATGTTGAAGAAACTTTCTTCAGGCATGTTATCGCCATCAATCAAAATGAAACGTTCTGTGTCACTTGCTTCGCCGGCGGCTTTATGCGCGGCATCACTACCCTTAACACCATCAACACGTTTTGCCCAAGGCACCATGTTTTTGATTTTAATCCAAAATTCCTCTTTCTGTGGTTCGTCATAACTGAGATACACACAATCTAAATCAGCTACATCAATAATATCATCCGAGTTCATATATTGTTAGTTTCCATTTCGTTTGGTCAATAAATGATTCGTCAACTACAATACTGATGTCTTCTTTATGGCAACTTATCCCTTCATCACTAGGCATTAGTTTGTATACAACTGCATCTGCTGTTGCTGTTGATATCTTACCATCGATGATTTTAATATCATGGCGACCTTCGGCAAAAGTTTGAGTATCAATAACAATATATTTTCCACCGTCTATATGTCCGGATTTATCTCCAACATAACTAACAACTTTTCCTTTGTCATCATAATACAATCTAAATTCAGGAGGCACGATTGGTGCTGGTTCCCAAACTAGAATAAAATCTGCATTTTCATCTTTTACGTATTTGACTGTCATTTTATGCTTTCTAGTATTTTATCAGAAAAATTCTTAATATGATAGTGAAATGGATACTGTTGAGGAATAGATTGAACTCTAATCTGATTTGGTAAACATTCATACACAAAAGTATCTGTCCAATTTTCAGTAGGGTTTCCATTAACAAACTGCTTCATATGAACCATGCTCATTTCAGTAAAAGTCGGCAATGTAGTTTTTTCTTTACCCACAATGTGGCATGCAATTGCATAAACCCAATCTGTGCTAACTTCTTCTTGTGGGTTGCATCTTAATATAGATTTATATTCTTCCCAATTTTCAAAAACATTACGGACAACATCAAAAAACTTCTTTGCTGTGTCTGATTTTTTAAAATAGGTAATAGCGTTGTAAACGTCAGGAAGTTTATTATCATTAATAAATCTACGATAAGTTTTTACAGTTGAAATTTCTTGTTTAAAGTTTCTAATAGTACTAGATACAACAACATCATTAACCGATAACACATCCCACCAGTGTTCAATACTACGTGGAATATACATGTCAGCTTCTAATTTAATAGTCTCATCATATGGACTAATTTCATATACTTGCCAGTCATTTGCAAAACCACCTAAATTACCATGTGGTAACATATCGCTAGTGATAATAGTAATATTAGCATTTGGCATTACATGTAAAATACTTTTACTTAATGCTTCAGCACATTTTGTATACTTAACTTTCTCAGTATCTTGTGCCATTATTACAAAACCTTTACTCATGCTATAAGCTCCATAAAAATATCTTTGTTCATAACATGGAAATCAGTATCTTTGATTGTGGTATATTCTTTGCGAATTTTTCCTTTAGTCCAATTATCAAACAACACAGTATATTCTGTGTTAAATTCAGTATCGGTATTTTTATACACTGATGTATTTTTACCAACGTGTACTAAATTCCACGGGATAACATCTTCTATAGGAGCAGTATGACCATTTGCAATTCTAGTAGCTAATGTTAATGCATAATCATTTCTAAAGGTAGAGGAAATAAAACCATGTATATTTGCATAATGGTCAAAATTATTTTGTACCATTTCTAAACATTCAAAAATTTGTTTTGCACGATTAGTTTTCTTAAACATTACAACAGTAGCCCACAATGTTTTAAAACTATAAACGCTTAACATTTCTTGTGCCGCTGTTGGGTGCATTAAAAAACTAGTTGTGTCATGGCAACAAAAATCAGTTGGCATATCAAAAAGTTTTAGTAATCTATCAGAGTTTACCATGTAGTCAGTATCTAACAATATAGTTTCATCATATGGACTTAATTCATATGCACGATATCTACCTTTGTTAATCCAAATTCCCCAGTCGCGGCGATTAGATTTATCTGCTTTAGCAATAACAATTTTGTCAAATTGATATGTGGGATTATTTGGTTGTGAGTGTTCGTCTGTTACTAATGTAACAGGTAATCCCAAAAAGTGATTTATACGTTTAGCCGTTGCTACTGCCATGTCGTAGTAGTTGTATTTTGGGCTATTAAAAGCAAATAATAATACCCCTTTGCTCATCGGTTAGTCTCTAATTCAGTCCATTCGTTGTACCATTCTTCCATTGCAATGGTATAAGTATCATGCAGTTTAGTTAGTAACAATTTTCTATCCACTTTAACAGGGTTGTTAAAGTTATCAATTAAAATTACTTCTTTATCTTTACTTGAATTTAGAAAATTAATGGTTTCTAGATTTGCACGCCAAAGACCATTTTGGTCAGCAACGATGAATTTGCTGTCATACTTGTCTTTTAATTGGGCTTTAGCTGAGTTGTGATTGAAGCGGGCTTTGGCTTCGGTAAGTAAAGTCTTTGTATCCATCTTATAATCTCCTATGAGTATTTAGATGGATACACGGACTAGATAAAATATTATGGAGATGCAACTGTGCCGGTTATAGAGATAGTACCCCAAGAATTAGCTAAGTAAGTTAATTCCGGAACTACAGCAGTTACAGTGGTAGTAGAACCTGTACCAGCGGTTAAACCATCTGGAACTTCGTCCCATAGTGTGTATAATGTAATAATAGAACCGGCGTCACCGTTACTACCTTGAGTACCGTTACTCTTAGCAATAACACGAATGTATGTTGCTAGGTAACCAGATGGTCCTGTACTTGCTGTTTGCGTGAACACATTAGCATTACTAGTAGTCATTGCATAATAACCACTATTTGTACTAACAGTTGGAGCATTACCACCACCGCCTACTTTAGTAATACCGTTATATGTTGAACCTGCAATACTTGCAGTACCTGAACTTGGGGCTGACATTACAACTGTTCCAACGTTACTTGCTAAGTTGTTCAACAATAAATTAATACCTGCTGTTGTATTAGCATGTGAACAAGTTATTTTTAATTGCCCACCTGAGTTAAAGAAATAACGTGCCGCATTACCGTTTGCAAAACTAACAGTATGAGTAAACGTAATTTGCGTTGTCCATGTAGAACCATAAGTTGCAGTATTAGCAACAGTTGTTCCCTGTGTTGCGGCATTCAATCTAGGCGCATAAATTGTTGTTAAATTTGTAGGAATAGCAGATAGATATGTAATAGTACCACCTACTACAGGAGCACTAACTGCGGTAATAGTTGTACCCTGATGTGATGCTGAGTTTGCAGTTTTGTTTACTAAGTTAGCCCACTCACTAGCGGCAACTGTTTGACCTACTGTTACGTTTGCTAATGCAGTTTGCCCATAACCCGCAGTTGTTCCACCTGTTGCCCAAACGGTGTTAAGTGCACCACTAGAAGTAACTGGATCACCACCAACTAATGCATTATAATCACTAGCTTGAATTGTTCCAAATTGTGCGTATGACATTTTTATTTACCCTTTTTTATTATTTTATTGATACTATCGCTAAAACTACACCAATATCATTGGTTGTTTTATCAGCCAAAGCACGACCTATCGTGTTAAATGCTGTAATTTCCCCAGACTTAGCTGAACGTGCAACACCGTTACCCGCACTTACTAGTCTATCAAATTTACTAACTTGACCGATTGTTCTTACCTCTACACGACCTGCTAATGCAATAGGAGGATGAGTTTTATCATTACCTGCCGCACCATTCATCAAATAAGCCGCTGTATTTGAAACTACACCAAATACATTCTCGCTTAAATCTAGTTTAACTGCGGTTACTTCTTTTTCTCCGCCTAACTCTACTACTGTACCGTATTCATATTCAGCATCAGCTTCAAAACGTTCTGCCAAGTCAGCATATGTAGCATTTAATCTTGATCCAGCTGTTAGTGTAAAGTTACCTGTCATTTGACCGGCTGTTGAATTAGAACCAGTAGTAATATTTGCAGTAGTGATACTAGCAACACTAATACTGCCACCAAAACGTGATATAGAGTTACTACCGGTTAAGTAATCAAAAACGTTACCATTATTATAAGTACCCGCAAAACTTACCGCTACACCGTTAGCGTAGTAGTAATTATCTGTTCTAATACCCAATACACCGCCGGTGTAACCAATTTGTAGGTTACCACCTTGAATCAACAAGCTAGTACCATTAATACTATTTGCTGTACCGCCACCGTTTAAGGTCCATGTACCTGTCATTGTACCTGTTGTAGCGTTAGCACCAGTTGATATAATCGCTGTGTTTAATGTACCGATGTTAGCAGTAGTAACGTTTGCATTGGCAATTGTTGCTGTACTTGTGACTGTTGCTAATCTAACTGTGATTGTGTCTGCTGTAATAGCATTTGTAATTGCGGCGTTATTTGCTGTTAAATTACCAGTAACTACTACAGTACCAAATGTAGTTGTACCTGTACTTCCTGATTGTGCTAATGCTAACCAAGCATTTGCGTTAGCTGTGCCGTCTGCTGGACAAACATACAATGTATTAGCATTTGTGTTGTACCATAATTGACCTTGTAATGGGTTTGGTGGAGGGCTAGTATTTGCAAAATTTTCTAATTGGTGTACAAAGTTTGTATCCAAAACGTTACCATAGCCAGCGTAATTACGGCCGGGTAAGCCTAGTGACGTACTATTAACGTTAATAGTACCGTCTGCAATGGTAGTCAATAACGTACCATTAGTTTTATAAATCGAATATGCCATTTTTTAATTACTCCGCTATTTGTTATTTATCTTAAATCGTTATTAAATTAGTCAAACTTTGGATTCTTACTGTATAATCAATCTGAATTTGTCTGTTTAGACTTTTTTGTACTGGGTGAAAAATGACATGAGTTAACAATGCAGTAATAATCTGACCGCTGTTATCCGTACCATAATTCGCAAGTAACCCTAATTCATCAAAAACATAAGAACTATCCGTTTGTGTACTGTTATCGAAGGCTGCTTGTCCTGCAGGCTCGCCATAATCCAATAAACACTGAACTAATATATCTGTGTATACTGTACCTGTGGTGTGCGTTACTGTCATCTTATTGCGTGTAGGATCCAAGTTAAAAACACTTGTGTCATCTACAATTTTTGCATAAGTTTGATTATAAAGTGCCGCATTTTGTCCAGATACGTTTGGGGGCAAATAAGTAATAACACCGGTTTCACTTACACTTGCACCACCGTTCCCAAAAGCCATTTCATAGATTTGGCCATATCCACGATTACTTAATGTATTAGCAATTGCTTCTGACATATTTTCGTAATTAATGGCGTTTTTCTTTTCTACGAATACTTCCCCGTTGTTAGGGTCGTAGACTTTCAAAAAGCCTTCTACTTTATATGATAATTGTATAACTGACATTAATTAATCGCCTCGCATTTGTACTAAAACTTCTTTTGTGTTAGGATCTGTTATTTTAACACCTGAAGAAAAGTAAAAACCACCCACTTCGTTGGGCTTTGGCCCGGGTTTTTCAGCTACTTTTTCTTCTTTTTTATCCTGATTTTCGTTCATATATTTATTTATCTTTAATTAACATTGCCTCTTAAGAAATCTGCACCTTGCGTATACGCAATTTGCAATGGATCTCCTTCTGTTTCGTTATAATA